>Ga0194123_10007260_pt1 | contig 11113 bp, 8 predicted proteins | sample TA2MahsurfametaG_5_FD_155479 | JGI IMG/M metagenome (GOLD analysis project Ga0194123, IMG submission 155479) | Freshwater microbial communities from Lake Tanganyika, Tanzania - TA2015023 Mahale A surface | ecosystem: Environmental > Aquatic > Freshwater > Lake | place: Tanzania: Lake Tanganyika... | reverse complement strand
AAGGCTTGGTTCGGGAACAGATGATTCGGCTCAGTTTGGGGCTTACCCTCAACGACACATGGTTTATTAAGCGTAGATACGATTAATAATCCCCGAAAATTTGGATATTTGCCGCCCGATCGCACAGCCCACTCAAGTTTGGCGGGGATTTTGCAGGAAACAATAAAGACCTTTACGCGTTTTAGCGCCTATCCATTAACCGTTACATCAGTTCATCATTTTACTATCCTCATAAAAAACATAGCCCATCATGAAAACGTCACGCATACTGTTCGTTCTGTTCATTTTTACCCTCGGACTCACATCAGCCGGGGCCCAAACCAATCCATGTACTCAGAAGTTTGGTGCCGATAGTGTAAAGACCATCCAGAGCATTTCGGTATATCGCGAATTTTTTAAACAAAAAAATTATGCGTCCGCTTTAGAGTCATGGATGTATGTTTTCGACAAAGCCCCTTGTGCGCGGGAGCAAACGCACATCGACGGCGTAATCATGTACAAGGCTTTTTTAGCTGAGAACCCGTCTGCCTCCCGGAAAGAGCAGTTGATCGATACCATTATTAAGATTTACGATGCCCGTATTCTCGCTTTCCCAAAATCGGCGGCTTCCACAACCGCGAGAAAGGGCGTGGATTTATTGGCTCTTCGCCCGGAGCCTAATGTAGAAGTGATGAATACCTTCAAAAAAGCGTTGGAATTGGGTGGCAACGACGTGGAATCCTACGTACTAACCAACTATTTCAAAACGGTCCTCAAAGAGGTTGCTGCCGGGAAGTTCGATAAATCGGTGGCGGTAGATGTCTACAACCAACTCAATCAAACTGCGGATTTCAACATAGCCAATTCAAAGGATAGTACAGGCAAGGAGGCGGAGAAGTTTAACCAAGCCAAGCAGGTGCTTGATGCCGATTTAGCAGGCAACTTGGTGAAAGATTGCCAGGACATCCTACAAAATTTCGGTTCTCGATATGAGGCCAACCCAAGCGACAAAAAACTACGCGATTTGGTTTATGGAATGTTAATCGGAAAGGGATGTACCCAGGAGCCGATTTTTGTTCGGGTAGCCGAGAGTCGTTTAGCAGATACGGGTGAAGAGCGATTGGCTTTGTTGTTGGCGCGTATGTTCAAGCAGAAAGATCAGATGGAGAAAGCAATGGGCTTTTATCAGAAAGCCGTTACCGCTGCCCAGAATGACTCAACCAAATCCCAGTATTGCTACGAGATGGCGGCCATCTACAGCGACCAAGATCAACACGCTAAGGCCAGGCAAATGGCTCAGGAGGCCATCAAATACCGGTCTGATTGGGGAAAACCCTATATTTTTATCGGGGATTTGTATGCCTCGAGCGCTGGTCGGTGTGGTGAGGGAATCGCATCGCAATCGGTTTATTGGGCTGCAGTAGATAAATACAAAAAAGCACGTGAGGTTGATCCTTCGTGTGCCGATGAAGCCGCGCAGAGAATCAGTAAATACACCGGATATTTTCCAGATAAGGAAGCTTTGTTTTTTCAGAGCATCACGATTGGAAGCGGCTATTCCGTGGGCTGTTGGATCAATGAAGGCACAACCGTAAGGGCCCGGAATTGATCATCGGGTGTTCGGTAACGGTTTGATGTTGCTTAGACCCACTGTGCTTTGCATCGGAGTGCTGACAGTGGCAGCACTCTCCTGCACAAAAAAAGAACGAATTGTGCCTAAACCTCCGCATGTGGGCGTAGAGATTGCGCGCGATGTGGAGTTGATCTTTTCGGATTCTGGACGGGTGCAAGTGGTGCTTCAGGCCCCCTTGGTGGTGCGGCGACAGGGGAATGACCCGGTGGTAGAAATGTCTCGGGGCATAAAAGCGACTTTCTACGATCAAAATGGTCGGGTGAACAGCAAGCTCACGGCCAGAGAGGCTTTCCGATTCCCCCGTAAGCGGTTGATGCAAGCGCGAGGAAATGTGGTGGTAACGAACAGCGAGGGCGATACGCTTTTTACTGAGCGATTACAGTGGGAGGAACAAAAAGGGCGCATCAGCAGTGATGCTTATGTGCGCATTGTACGCCCCGATGAGGTTTTGTATGGGGATGGGTTAGAGTCCGATGATCGTTTCGAAAATTATCGCATTATCAATACCCGGGGGTCTTTTAAAGTGCAGCAATAGCTCGACGGGTGCGGATGCGCTAATGCTTCCGTATTTTTGCAGAAATGGATGTTCTCATCATAGTTTTGGCCTTGGCGTTTTCAGCCTTTTTCTCGGGCATGGAAATAGCCTACTTTTCCGCCAATCGCTTTCGGATCGAATTAAAGAACAAGCAAGGACAGATGGGGGGGCGCATTATGTCGGCTTTCGTGCACAGACCAGCTGAATTCTTGGGTCTCATTTTGGTGGGTAATAATTTCGCACTGGTGGTCTATGGGTCTGTGATGTCTGCCCTGCTTCAAGAGCCCGTACGTTCGTGGTTGGGCGCCACCTATGCCACTCCTTCTTTAGAACTCCTCACGCAGAGCGTATTGTCGACCCTGGTGGTTTTGATTTTCGGTGAGTTTTTACCCAAGAGCTTGTTCGCCATGGCCGCCGACCGCTTGCTCATATCACTCGCGCTACCCATTCAGGTATGCTATCTTCTTTTTTACCCCCTCGTGAAAGGCGTAGTTTGGATTAGTCGCGTCTTGCTTGGCCTTTTTGGATTGAGTAAAGATGACGAACGGTTGATTTTTGGTAAGCAGGATTTAGATCATCTACTGCAGGATAAATCGGGCCATGCTGAAGGAAGCGTAGGCGAAAGTGCAGCCGAACTGGAGTATTTGCAGAATGCACTCTCTTTCACAGAAGTTAAAGTGCGAACCTGCATGGTGCCACGCACAGAATTGGTGGCCGTGGCCATCACAGAGTCGCCTGACCGGTTGCGGAAGTTGTTTGCAGAATCAGAACATTCCAAGATTTTGGTGTATGAAGGCACGATCGACCACATCACGGGCTATGTTCATTTTCAATCGATGCTGGGGGCTGCTCACGACATCGCTTCAGTTACGCTGCCCATCCCCATTGTTCCAGAAACCAAACCGGCCATGGAGTTGCTGAGGGAGTTTAATGTTCATCGGAAGAGTATCGCTTTGGTGGTGGATGAGTTCGGTGTAACCAGCGGAATTGTTACGGTGGAAGACCTGATTGAAGAGATTTTTGGAGAAATAGAAGATGAACATGACTCTGAAGACCTCATTGAGCAAATGGTTGGCGCGGGTGAATATCTGTTTTCGGCTCGGTTGGAGGTAGATTACCTAAACGAACAATATGACCTGAGTTTACCATTAGGCGACTACACCACGCTCGGCGGTCTCATTCTCGAGCAGGACCCCGACATTCCCGAGGCGAATAAGGAAATTGAACTTCCAGGTTATCGGTGTGTCGTCATCAAAGTTAACCGCACGCGAATTGATTTGGTGCGTTTGATTCGGGTAGAACCCGAATAGGAAAAGGATGCAAAGGCTAAAGCCGCTATTCTTCTTGTTTTTTGTCTTAATTCCCTTATTTTTGCACACTTTTTAATTTTTTAAGAATGTCAATTATCACGCAGATTAGAAACAAGGCCGGTTTGATGGTCATATTGATTGGTTTGGCCTTGGTTTCGTTTTTATTGATGGATGTTTTCTCGCAAAACAGCTTATTCAACCAAAGCAACTCCAACGTTATAGGAGAAATTGATGGTGAAGAGATTACCGCACCGATGTTCGAAGAGCGTGTGGCCGAGGCTGTTGAGAACTATAAAGCCAATTCAAAAACCGATAAAGTTGATGAAGCGACCTTGTCTTCACTGCGCGATCAGGTTTGGAACGAATTGGTGCGCGAGCGGATCATGAAAAACGCCAGCTCCGACCTCGGACTTGCTGTTTCCCGTGAGGAGTTGTTTGATATGGTGCAAGGATCTCAAATTCATCCCACTGTAAAACAAGCGTTCACAGATCCCAACACCGGTAATTTCGATCGCAGTCAAGTTCTAAAATTCCTTCGAGAAATCGACCAACAGCCTGAGGAAATGCAGAACAAATGGAAGGCATTTGAAAAATACTTGGTCTCGGACCGGGAGAATGAAAAATACAACACGCTCATCACCAAGGGTTTGTATGTAACTAATTTCTCGGCGCAGTCTTATATGAAGCAGGTATTTGAAACCGCTTCAGGACGATTTTTGCGCGTTGATTACAGCACAATTGCCGATAGCAGCATTGAAGCGCCTGAGGAGGATTTGCGCAAATGGTATCAGGAACATGTCTGGGAATTTAAGAGCAAGGAGGCACAAAGAAATTTGGATTATGTGGTTTTTGAAGTAAAACCTTCAGCAGAAGATCGTGATGCATTGCTCAAGAAAATGAATGAAATCCGCGTTTCTTGGCTATCCTCCGACGACGACTCTATGTTCGTCGTTATGAATTCTGAGCAACCCGGCGATGATCGTTTCTATGCCCAAACGGAGTTGACCGACGAAACCCGCAGCAGGTTGTTTGGTGATACCATCGGTGCGCTTAGTGAGGTATATCAGGATGGAAATATGTTCAAACTCACCCGTTTGGCGCGCAGAATGGTACGGCCAGACTCTGTTAAAGCACGCCACATTTTGGTCAAAGTGAAAGACACTGAAACGGAGGAGACCGCTAAGAAGCGTGCAGACAGCTTGTGGCAATTGGTGAAAAATGGAGGAAATTTTGCTGCCTTGGCACAGGCCAATAGTGAGGATCCAGGCTCAGGAATGAATGGTGGCGATTTAGGCTTTTTTGCCGAAGGCGCTATGGTTAAGCCATTCAATGATGCTTGTTTTGAGGGTAAGAAGGGTGATCAGGTTCTGGTTAAGTCAGACTTTGGATTTCACATTATTGAAATTACAGATCAAAAGGGTGGTCGCACAATGGCACGTTTTGCCACCGTTTCTTTTGAGTTGAGTGCGGGCACGGAAACCTATCGAGTGGCTTATGATTCAGCCTCTGCTTTTGTGTCCAGGGTAAAAGACAAGGAAAGTTTTGAGCAAGAGGCCAAAAAATCGGGAATCGAAAAGCGTTCAGCTGAAGGTTTAAAAACATCTGATCGCGGTTTGGCGGGCCTAGAAAACACGCGTGAAGTGGTTCGTTGGGCCTTTCGCTCCGAGGACGGAGCCGTGAGCCCTGTGTTTGAATCGCAGCAGCAGTTTGTTGTGGCCATTTTGACTGTGCGCATACCGAAAGGCATTAAACCTTTTGAGGCGGTTCGCCCTGTTGTTGAAAGCCGGTATAAGCGAGATAAAAAGGCAGAGCAGATTTCAGCCAAATTAGAGGAAACCCGTAAGAAAGAAGGCAATAGCGTTGAGCGTATGGCCATTGGCATGGGAACGGTAGCCCAAACCTTTGCTTCTGTGAACTTTGGATCTGGTTTTCTCAACAATATTGGAATGGAGCCTAAAGTTTCGGGTTTCATTTTTGGTGGAAAGAAGGGGACCCTCAGCAAGCCCATTCATGGCAATAATGGGGTGTTTGTGGTTGTAGTAGATTCCGTTACCCCCATGCCGAAAGAGGCAGAACAAGGCCCAACACATGGTAATTTGCGCAATCAATTGAAGTCGCGCGTTGCTGGGGAGGGACTCTCTGCGCGCAAAGAACTCATCTCCATCAAAGACGAGCGTCATCTTTTTTATTGATGCGCCATGAACCAACTGCAGCATTTCTGCGTTGGAACTATTTTGTTATATGAGTCTGACCAATCGGGTTGCTCTTAGCGGTTTGCAAGTGATTGATCCACAAAAGTGGATTGAAAGTCAATTTTGCTCTGTATTTGATGTCGCGCTTGGATTGGAGCGTGGAATGTTGCTCAGAGAAAAGGAATTTCGCTTGTTTTTAATGGAGCAGGAATGGTCTTCCTTCGCAGAACGTGATGTCGCGCTTTTTTGCAGTACCCCCGCTTTGTTGCCCGCGTGGACGTACATATTGGTGGGTCGGTATTTGGTAGGGGTAAGCGCTCGTCCATTTTTGGGGACAGAGCATGAATTGAGAATCCAATTAGCCATAAACCAAATCAGGAACGAAGATTTTTCAGCTTTTCGTGATCAGCGGATCATATTGAAGGGTTGTGGCGGGGATCAATCGGGTCAATTGGGACTGGCCTTGTTGGAGCGACTTCAGCCGATTGCACGATCGATTATGTTTGGTGAGCCGTGTTCTACAGTCGCAATATTTAAAAAGGGGGCATGAGGGATCAATTCCACAATAAGCGGCTCTGGCAAGGTTTTTTGCTTGTTGTAATGCTTGGATTTCTGTTTAAGTTAACGACTTCGAGCCGCAATTCCGAAGAAACGCGTATGTTGGATGAGTTCTGGAGTCGCTATTCTGTTCATGCCGTCCCCATTCCAGATGATATGGAATTTGCAGGTGAGCAAGTACCCCTGGAGGATTTGGAGGTACGTGAACGAGTCGATCGCGAGTTGTTGGTCAATACCTATTTCCAATCCTCAACCGTCCTCAGCATGAAAAGGTCGGCTCGGTGGTTTCCAATATTCGAACCCATCCTGAAACAATATGGGGTTCCAGACGACTTTAAGTATTTAGCGGTCATCGAAAGTGGACTCGCTAATGTGGTGAGTCCGTCACAGGCCGCTGGATTTTGGCAATTTGTTGAGTCGACGGGCAAGGCCTACGGACTCAAGATCGAAGAAGGTATCGACGAGCGTTATGATCCCATTCGTTCAGCCCATGCTGCATGTCGGTTTTTGTTGGATGCCAAGCGGGAATTCGGCTCATGGGCTATGGCTGCTGCGGCCTATAATATGGGGACGAATGGCCTTCGTAAGCAAGTACAACAACAAGGCTTGAGTCAATACTATGAGCTCTGGTTGAATCAGGAGACCAGTCGGTATTTACCCCGCCTGATTGCCACAAAATACATTTTTGAGCACCCCAAGAGTTACGGATACCGATTAACCGCAGCCCAAAAATACGGACCATTAACAAATCGGACGATCAAGATCGATACGGCCATTAAAGATGTAGCCCAGTGGGCCCGTTCGATGGGATACAGTTATAAGGTTCTTCGAGCGCATAATCCCTGGATTCGTTCTTATTCCTTACCTGCACCCAGCGGAAGTCAGCCGTATACGTTTAGAATACCTGAGGCAGACGGTTCGCTGGACTTTCCAGAATTATCGGATCTTGCTGAGCCGGGATTGATCGATAGCTTGGGCTATCGATCAAGAACCGAATCGATGCCCACGCAGTCTAATCAGATGCCGGCTGCCGTTCCCATACCTGAGCATGCTGCAACGCAAGCTAAAAAGCGCCACATCGTGCGCCACAAAGTCACAGAAAAGCAGAAAATTGAAGAGGTGGCCAAGATGTTTGGCGTTACGGTTACCGAGATTGTACTGTGGAATTCACTGGAAAACACCCGATTGGTGGGGGGTCAAACATTGAAAATCGAATTGAGCACAGATAGTTCGAAAACGGAAGGAGTCAAATGACGTCTTCTGAACACATTGCTGGGTATGGGGAAGAAGAGGTTGACATGAAACAATCCGGCAACAATACGATAGACACATTCATCGCATCCGACGAGGTTCGGGTGGTGGGTGCTCGAGAACACAACCTACGCGATATCAATGTGCAATTTAATCGCGATCAGTTGGTGGTCATCACCGGATTGAGCGGTAGTGGTAAATCTTCACTCGCATTTCAGACCCTCTATGCCGAGGGTCAGCGACGCTATATGGAAAGTTTTTCGGCCTATGCCCGACAATTTATTGGTGCAATGGAACGTCCCGACGTGGATGTGATTGAAGGATTGAGTCCGGTGATCTCGATCGAGCAAAAAACTGTTGGACGAAACCCGAGGTCTACCGTAGGCACCGTAACCGAGGTGTATGACTTCCTCAGGCTGTTGTATGCCAGGGTTGGGGATGCCGTGTCTTATAAAACGGGCAACCTGATGCAGCGCCTGACCGAAGAGGAAATACGCCGTATTATTTGCTTGGATTTTGCGGATCGGAATGTTGTTCTGCTTGCCCCACTGGTGCGATCGCGCAAGGGTCATTATAAGGAACTGTTCGAGCAATTGAAAAGGCAGGGCTTTATGCGTGTGCGGGTAGATGGGGCGTTTCGCGAGCTGAAGGCAGGGATGCAACTCGATCGCTACAAAACACATGAAATTGAACTGCAGATCGATAAATTGAAGGTGGCTTCGGGGGGAAGTAACCGACTGACTGAATCGCTGGCCCTCGCACTCAAACAAGGGAAAGGCGTGGTTTTGTTGTGGGATGAAGAGCAAGGTGTAGGACGTTATTTCAGTCGGTTTTTGATGGATCCAGAAAGCGGGGTGGCCTACGACGAGCCTCAGCCAAATACATTCAGCTTCAATTCACCCCAAGGTGCTTGTACGGTATGTGATGGTTTGGGGAGCTTAGCCGTTGTTGACCCCGAACTCGTGATGCCCGATCCCTCCTTGAGTATTATCGGTGGCGGAATTGCCCCACTGGGGGAGTACCGTGAGATTTGGGTCTTTAGATTGGTGACCGCTTTAGCCAAAAAATATAAAGCCAATTTGAGTACTCCGGTGGGCCAGCTCGATGAAGGATTTAAAAAGGCTTTGCTTTATGGTTCCGAGGCCCTCCTGGAGGTTCCCGGACGTTATGGTGAATACGGCAACAGCATGGTTCGCTTTGAAGGCATAATTCCCATGCTACAAAAGCAGCGCGACGATTCAACAGGTTCATCATTCCAGAATTGGGCGGAGGAATTTCTGCAGTTTCAGGTGTGCTCGGGTTGTGGTGGTGCGCGCCTCAAGACGGAGTCGCTGCATTTTTTGGTTGATGGCAAGAACATTGCCCAAGTTTCTTCCATGGAATTGTCGGATCTCTCCGTCTGGCTGAACGGACTGGAATCGGGCTTCGTCGGACAAAAAGCTCGGGTAGCTGCAGAAATCTTGCGTGAAATCAGCACCCGAGTGTCTTTTCTGCTGGGCATCGGATTGGGGTATTTATCACTCGACCGACCGGCACGAAGCCTCAGTGGGGGTGAATCGCAAAGAATACGACTGGCTACTCAATTGGGATCGCAACTGGTGGGGGTGATGTACATCCTCGATGAACCAAGCATTGGGCTGCATCAGCGTGATAATTTGCAGTTGATCGACTCCCTCAAAGCGCTGCGTGATTCGGGCAATACCGTACTCGTTGTGGAGCATGATGAAGAGATCATCCGGCAAAGTGATTATGTCATTGATTTAGGCCCGGGTGCCGGTCGCTTTGGAGGTGAGGTGGTGGCCAGCGGGCATCCTACTGAATTTATCAAGATGGAATCGCTCACTGCCGCTTATTTAAGGGGTGAGAAGACCATGCCGTTTCGTGCAACCCGAATTCCTGGCGATCATTGGCTCACGCTCAAAGGAGTACGTGGACATAACCTCAAGAATGTAGATGTGCGCTTCCCCTTGGGCAATTTAATTTGTGTTACAGGTGTTTCGGGATCGGGTAAATCGACCTTGGTTCATGAAAATCTCTTTCCCCTTTTAAGTCAAAGACTAACAGTCAGTCGTCGACGGCCCCTTGGAGTAGATTCGGCGGAAGGGATCGAGCACATCGATAAAGTCATTGAGGTCGATCAAGCACCTATTGGGCGTACGCCAAGGTCTAATCCGAGTACCTACACCGGCGTGTTTACCGACATCCGGCAGTTGTTTGCAGAATTGCCCGAAGCCAAGATTCGGGGGTATAAGCCCGGTCGGTTTTCGTTTAATGTGAAAGGAGGGCGATGTGAGACCTGTGGGGGCGCTGGAATGCGCATTGTCGAGATGAATTTTCTGCCCGATGTGGAGGTGCGGTGTGAGGAATGCAACGGCCGGCGCTATAATCGGGAAACGCTTGAGGTTCGGTATAAAGGCAAGTCCATCAGCGAGGTACTGGACATGAGTATTTCTGATGCGCTTGAATTTTTTGAAAAAATACCTGCGATCAATCGGAAAATTCAGACCCTTCAAGAGGTTGGATTGGGCTATCTAACGCTCGGACAGTCCTCCACCACCTTATCGGGTGGCGAGGCCCAGCGGGTCAAGCTGGCATCGGAGTTATCGCGGCGGGATACGGGGAATACACTATATATCCTCGATGAGCCCACCACAGGACTCCATTTTGAGGACATTCGTGTGCTGATGGAGGTTTTGCACCGCTTAGTAGACCGAGGCAACACGGTTCTTATCATTGAACACAACCTCGATGTCATTCGCTCGGCAGATTACCTCATCGATATGGGTCCGGATGGAGGAAAGGCCGGTGGTCGGGTGTTGTATTCTGGCCCGCGTGATGGCCTCCGCAATGTGGCTGAGAGCCACACCGCACGTTATTTGATGATTTGAGCCGTGTGGTTTTTGGTGTCGACCTTCTCAATGACATCCGATATGATGCCGTTCTCGTCGATGATGAAAGTGACCCGATCAGTACCCATATACTTACGACCGTACATACTTTTTTCGACCCAGGTCCCGTAAGCGGTATGAATGCTCTTGTCTTCATCGGCCAGTAGGTCGAAGGGCAACTCATATTTACGAACGAACTTATCGTGCGATTTCACGCCATCAGCACTCACGCCCAATACCACATAGCCCGATGCCTGCAGCATGGCGTAATTGTCGCGCAAATTACATGCCTCGGCCGTACAGCCAGGCGTGTCATCTTTTGGATAAAAATACAATACGATTTTCTTTCCCATAAAGCGCTGAGAATCGATGGGTGCTCCATTTTGGTTGGGGCCACTGAATGAGGGTGCTTTTTGTCCGACGGTAGGTCTGCTCATGGTATAAAAACGGGGATTTTGAGGTTGGCCTCATTGCCAACCGCATCAACAACAACCAAACAGAGCATTTGATTGCCCCGAGGTGCATTTTCATCGATGCGTGCCGTGAGGGTCGCAGATTTTGCATCCCAAATCAGCTTATTCCAGAATTCACCCACATAAAAATGAAAGTTCTTGATGCCAGAACGCGCATCGCTGCAAGTAAAATGTAGGTAACTGCCGATTTGTAGGGTGTCGCTCTTCAGTTTTCCCTGCATACTGATCCGAGGGGCAATGGTGTCAAGTGCCAAATAAAAACTACCGAGTTGACGGGCCTTGGTTTCAAACCAT
>Ga0194123_10007256_pt1 | contig 11114 bp, 10 predicted proteins | sample TA2MahsurfametaG_5_FD_155479 | JGI IMG/M metagenome (GOLD analysis project Ga0194123, IMG submission 155479) | Freshwater microbial communities from Lake Tanganyika, Tanzania - TA2015023 Mahale A surface | ecosystem: Environmental > Aquatic > Freshwater > Lake | place: Tanzania: Lake Tanganyika... | reverse complement strand
TCTGATTTCGTTCCAGCCGAGCAATGGTGGTCCGGCGAATCCGTCAGGGTTGTCGAGTTGCCCCGGACCGATGATGACCGTGATCCACGGGAACTCGTCGATGTCGATGTCGCCCGCGATTTCGACTCGCCGGCCGGTGAGCTCGAACAGCAGCGCAGTGATTTCTGCGCGAACCGGATTCGAATTGACGAGCGGATCGCGCAGCAACAGGGCGACCATGGGTAACGCCACTGCAAGCAGCAGCAAAAGCGCACCGATCGACACCGCGAGACGCTTGGGCGACACCGACATCGTGCGCGGATCTTTGACTCAGCGCTGCTTCCAGTTGCCCTCGAGGTCGCGGAAGTACCAGCCGGGCTTGGCGCCACGCTCGATCCAGCGCTGAGCAAAGATTCGACGGATATCGGCTTCCCATTCGGGACGATTATTCGCTCGGGAGATCGCTGCGTAGAGGGCGTTGCGGTCAGCGTTGTCTTCGCCCACCAGCCGGCGCACCAGTGCGCGATCGGGCAGGGCGGCGGCGGCGATGTCACGCACGTCGATCAGTCCTTCTGCCGTCAAGCCGATCACGCCGCTGTCAAAGAATTTTTCAAGACTCGCGAAACGTTCCTGCATTGATGCGGTGATGGCGCGAATCTCGGGCGAGGAGACGTCGATGTTGGCGGCGGCTTGCGCCTGCGCGGCGGGCAGCAGCAATTCGAGCGCGTGCTCTGCAGCAAAGCGCAACACGCGCTCCGCGGCGGGCATCGTGCTTGAGCCTTGCGGTGGCGCAATTGCGGGGGCTGCGGTGCCGGGTGTCGTCGCCGAGGAGCCGCGCGAGGGCGCAGCGCCCCTGATCACCGAGTCGATGATCTGATCGGCGGCCTTCTCGGCAGCGCCCGCCGGAAAATAGACGTTGATGGTGACGCAGGCTGCCATCAGCAGCGTGGCGATGGACAGCTTGAACTTGAGTAGGTTCTTCATGAGTTCACCCTGAGTTGGTCATTCGACCCGAAAGGTTCCGCCGGTCTCGATCTGCCAGGCAATTTGCTCGAGCAGTTGCGACCACTGTACACGCCCCGTGTTGCCGATGATGTTCACGCGCGGCACACCGGCGCCTTCCAGAAGATAGTAGCGGTCGCCGGACAGCGGTGCGCCCGACAGCTCGCAGACATCATCCTTGAGGATGCAGCGGACAGCGAGCTGCCGATAGCGATAGCGCGAAAAGAATCGCAAAGCACCCGTCTGCAAGGCGGCAGCCACGCCGGTGCCGGCGGTACCGCCGACGTTGGCGATGCTGTTGATGGCTGCCACGCTGATGCGCTTGCGGCTGCGATCGTCCTCGGGGGTGCGCAGCCACGCATCGAAAGCGACCGGTGCCCAAGCAAAGAGTTCGAGATTGTCGATGCCGCCGTCGATGCGCCCGGTGATCGAGCCGAATTCCAGCGTCGAGGTGAGCGTTTGGAGATCCAGATTATCCAGCACGAGATCTGCCGTGAGCCGCGGCCAACGACCGAGTGGGTCAGTCAGACGAATGTTGCTGCCGCGCACTAGTCCGTCAAAGATTTCGGCCTCCAGATCGCCGCCGAAGCTCAAGGTGTCACCCTGGAACTCGACGCTCGGGACGCGTCCGGTGATGAAGCCACCGAGTGCCGGCCAGGCGAACGCTGTGCTGATTTCGGCGAGACTGATCGGTTCTATTTCGCCGGCGAACTGCAGCTGCATGGCAGGTTGGCCTGCATCGCGCACGCGTAAGGTTTGCACGTTGATGGCGCCGTCGAATACCGGCAGACGCACGGGCTCGAGCAGGGCGGCCGAGAGACCGCGCAGCACGAGGCGCAGGGAGGCGCCGGCGCCGCGCACGCTGTACAGGCCCGCAGCATCCCAACGCAGCGTCGAGGGTTCGACGGGTTCGTCGCTCTCGGGAACCCAGCTGATGCGACCGTTCAGGCCCTCGATGAAGAACAAGCCCTTGGTGTCTCGCAGACGAATCCCATCGAGCGACAGATCAGCCGTGGCCGGCTGGTTGTCGAGGATTGCGAGCGACCCGCTAACACGACCCGCGGCTTCGAGTGAATCGAGTGCGGTGCCACCCAACGCTGTTTGCAGGTAACTGCGATAGGTTGCCGGCAGATCGAGCTCGTGCAGTTCGAGCTGAGCCGATTCGATGCGCAGGTTGGCAAAGTCCAGCGGTGCTTCGCGAAAGGGTCGCGGCTGCGCGAGTTGTGCAGCAAGCGTGAGATGCGCGAGATCGCGCTGCTTGGCTTCCAGTTTGCGGATCTGCAGGCGGCGATCGGCGAGCGTGCCGTCGATGTCGATGCGGGTCGGGTGCTCGTCGAGCTGCAGATACACATTGCCGAAGAGCGCATCGCCGCGTGCGCTATCGAGAAAGCCCTCGAATTCGAGCTCGTCCGAATTTTTTGTAGTGACTTGCAGCTGCGAGTCGACATCGACGCCCTCGGCGGCAAAACTGCCCTCGGCGTTGGTGAAACCGAGATCGGTACCGCGGACCTGCAAGCGGGTCAGGGACGGCAGCGTGCGGTCAGTGCGCCCCGAGATTCCGAGCGACGCGTCGATATTGCCTTGCACGCTGAGGTCGGCGGGCACGTCGATCATGAGGCGCAGCAAGCGCAACAGCGCAGCACTCTCGATCGCCGTCGCTGTAGCTTCGAAGTTCCAGTTCCGGCCGGTGAGTGCTGCATCGAACCTCAAGTCGCCGCCTGCAAAGCGGAAACGATCGCCCGTGAAGCGCAGCGCGCGGCCGCTAGCGTCGCGCAGCGCGAGATTCAGACTGATGGGGCCGATCAGGGTTTCGTCGATGGACAGTCTTCCGGCGGGCATGCCGGTGCCCGGCTGCAACTCGAGATCGAGTTTGGCGTCGCGCAAGGTGGTGCCTGCCGCTTCGATGCGCTCGATGGAGATGGCGATCCGGTCGATCGGGAGCGCCGCAGGACCCGTGAAGGCAAAGAAAAAAAGCAGCAGCCCGGTGACCGGCAGGGCAATCCGGGCGGAGCGACGGAAGGCGGGCTGTTGATATCGGCGCGCCATGGCGCCTCTACTATGGCGGATAGGCCTCGATGGTGTCGACCGGCAGATCACGCAAATAGAATAATTCTTCGCTGCGGCCATCGTCGGTGACGGAACGCAGCACGAGCCGCAGTTCACGGCGCTCGCTGGCGGCTTTTTCGGCGAGCCGCTTGAGGCGCGACATGCTGGTGATTTTTTCGCCGTCGACCGAGATCACCTCGAGTCCGAAATCGAGGCGGCGCAGATCGCCGCTCGAGCCGGGTTCGACCTGATGCACGATGAGCACGCCTGCCTCATCGGTCGAGGACACTTCGACGAGGCGACGCGGTCCGAACACCACACCGCTGATCGCAAGACCCGATCGTCCGACATGCTGCAGGCTGGGCGATAGCGCGGTCGAAACGATGATTTCCTTGGCATCACGCGCGATGCGCAGTGGCACGTTGCCGGTACGACCGCGCAATGCAAGCAGGAATTCATCGGCACTCGCGAAGCGTCGCGCGTCGCCTACGATGCCGAGTACGGTGTCGCCGGCTTTCAGGCCGAACCCATCCGGGGTCGCGGGTGTGCGCGCCACAGTCAGCGTCGATACATCGTCTTCGTTGATCGCGAAGTCGGTCGAGATACGCGGCACCGTGGCTGGCTTGCCGGCGCGCAGCAAGTCGAGAATCTGACAAACGTGCGGCATCATCACGGCAAAATTGACATTCTGTGCGCGCTTGTCGCCGAGCGAGGCCGTGTTGATGCCGATGACTTCGCCCGTGGCGAGATCGATCAAAGGTCCGCCCGAGTTTCCCGGGCTGATCGGCGTATCCGTCTGGATCATCGGATAGCCCTCGGAAAACGTGATGCCGGCCATGATTCCGCGGGTTGCGGTGAAGGCGTAGCCGAGCGGATGACCGAAGGCGCCGAGGTCGGCGCCGACCGAGGGCGTCTGGTCGCAGGCGAGACGCGCCGGCGCGGTGTCGGGCGGGATCGTGCCCTCGGGCAGCTCGACGATCGCTACATCGAGCAGGTTGTCGACGAATATTGTGCGCAGCGGAACGCTCGGTTGATTTTTGAAATTTGCCTGCAAGTTGGTTTGTACATAGCCGGCAACATGGGCGTTAGTGAGAACCCAGCGCCGGTCGCGATCCACCAGAAAACCTGCACCGCTCCAGCTGCCTGGATCGCGCTCGATGAAGGAGTATTCGGTCGATGCATTGATCTTGACCGTGTAGCGATTCGCTTCGGTGAATGCGGTTTGTGCAGCGGTAGCTGCCATCGACGGATTGCCCGAGGCCAGCGCGGTGATCGCGGCCAGCAGCGTGCTGCAGAGGGCCGAGCGCAGCGGGGTGTGGCGCGCCGCAGGGGCCTGGGTCTGAGTCGTGTGGAGCATGGAACACCGCTGATCTTTGGAGAGGGATGACGAATTATAGGGAGCCGGAGGTGCAGAGGATGAGCCGCCTCTTTGCGGGGCTGCCGACCGGGCGCTACAGTCGCTCCATGTCGCGTCCGGTCTCGCCCCTGTTTCTGCCGCCTGCGCGCGCGATACTGCTTGGGCTGGCGATGCTCGTGGTCGTGGGCGCCGGCAGTCATCGTGCGATGGCGACGGTGGGTCAGCGCGCGTTTTTCACCGTCGATGATTCGCTGTGCGCCGAACCTTCGCCATCCGCCGCGGTGGTCCTGCGTCTGAAGGCGGGTCAGGCGGTGACTTTGGGTGAACGCCGCGGCTTTTGGCGACGCGTCGAGACTGCGACGGGTGCTGCTGGCGCGACCGTGGCCGCGCAAGGGGCAACGACTGCCGCGATCGAGCGCGAACTCGCGGCCCAAATATTTGGCCTCTCGCCACCGCTCGGTGATTCGGCGGTACAGCGTTATCTTGCCGAGGTCGGCAATGCGCTCACGCGGACGGCCGCGGCGACGCCGACGAAGTCCGCGCCCAAGTGGCGGTTCGCGCTGCTCGACACACCTTCGCTCATTGCTTTCGCGCTGCCCGACGGACTTGTGCTCATCAGCCGCGGTCTGTTTGCACATCGCCGAGCGTGATCTGCGTGATCCTGCGGGCATTGCACAAGGCTTGTTGATCATCGTCACGTTTTTCAGCATCGTCTTCTCGACCTTCGTCATCGATCTTACGTTGCCGTTCAATGCGGGCCTCGCATACTTTGCCGTAGCCAAGACCTACTATGGCGCACAGCACGCCACCGAGCGCGGCTTCGAGCGTTTCTGGGATACATCGCGTATCGATCGCGCCGATGACGCCATCATCATCGTGCTGCACCCCGCCCGAGCGGGACAACGAATCGTCTCGACGCGCATTCGCCGTCTGCTCGAGCGTGAGATCGGTGTCGATTCCGTGCTGCATCTCAATGATTTCGTCGATGCGCGGGAATCGCGTGCCCGAATTTGGCGCGAGCTGCTGCACGCCGTGTTTCCGCGTTACCTCAAAAACGCCGACGGCGCCGCCTGAGCGACGGATTGTCGAGCGTTGCGTGGATCCGCCGCGCGCATCGGCATGGATGGCGCGGAGACCGACACATATCGTCCCGCATCACGCATGGCTTGCCAGTCTTCGAAGCGGCTGCGATGCATACTGGCGATCGGCATGATGGTGCGCAGCACGACCTCGCCGTGGCGGGGGATATCACCGGCCGCGAGACCATAGTCGAGTGCGAACCAGGCGTTGCCACAGCGGTTCCACGTCGGCCATTGATCCGCCGGCGCTGCGTCGTCGTTACCGACCTCACTCATCAGCAGGCGCACGATCTCGATCAGGGTGGTGATCAGCGTGTGCCCTTCATAACGAAACCCCTGGATCAGACGCTCGTAGAAATGCGGCGTCGCCACCACCGGGAACTCGTGGGTCTCCTCGATCACCTCGCCACCGCGCTTGCGCAGGATTTCGCCACGCAACTGGTACACCCCGGCGCTATTGAGGTCACACACCGTCCACATGGCGAAGCGCTTGGTACCCTCGATCATCATCACCCGTCCGGGCCCGAGAGTGCCGTAGAGCAGCTCGTAAACCATCCGCACCCGCGGCCCGAACTTGCGGGGACGCCGGTCGAGCCGATAGCTCTGCCGACGATCACGGATCCGTCGCTCGGAGTCACGCCGCGTGCCGCGCGCGTGGCGGTCGCTGATGGCATGACTGGGCAGTTCGAGCATGTCCGGTTCCTTGCGGAGGTCACGAGACGGACCACCGTGGCCCGTTGATACCGGTATCGGTCAACGGCAAGGAAGTTTTATAGTCCCGCCTCGTTTAGTTCGGCATTCGGTCGCAGTTCGGACAAAGTGTCCGGAGTGGTCGCTCAGCGTTTTTGCAGCGCGGCGAGCTCGGTCAGCACCATCTGTGAGTGCCCGTTGGGGTTGACGTTCTCGAAGCGCTTGGCGATGCGACCCTCGGGATCGATGATGAAGGTGTCGCGACGCGAGATATTGAAGAGCTTGAACTGCGGATAGCTGGTAAGCGACCCGTAGGCCTTGGTGGTTTGGGTGGTGACATCGGAGAGCACCGGGAACGGCAGGCTGTGTTCCTTGGCGAAGGCCTCTTTCGAATCGACCTTGTCGACGCTGACGCCGAGAATCGTCGCATTGGCGCGACGGAAGGCAAAGATTTCGTCGCGAAACTCGCAGGCTTGAGTGGTGCAGCCCGGCGTGTTGTCCTTGGGGTAGAAATAGAGCACCACCCATTTGCCGCGGTAATCGGCGAGCGAGCGCCAAGCGCCGGTCTGGTCCTGCAGGCGGAACTCCGGGGCCATGCTGCCGACGGCCGCCGAGGCGAAGGACGGATTTGCGCTCAGCGACATGAGCAACATGGCGAGTACGCCAACCGAAGTAGCGAAGATCGAGGTTTTGTGGGTCATGACGATTCCTTGTCTGAATGAACTTGCGCCTGCCTTCGCAGGTTAACTCCCATGATAAACGAGCGATCATGATGAGACGAGGTTGCTACGGGCCTGTTGCGTTGGTACTGCTCTGGCTGTTGTCTGTCGCGGTGATGGCCGAGTCGACGACTTCCGTCAAACCATCGTTTTCCTCGCGTATCGATCCGGTCGATACCCGGCGGCCCCCCGGAGTCCCGGATGACGCCACCCTCGAGGCGGAGGGTGCCCGCATCGGTACCATCAGCTTGCGGGCGCTGGAGGTCTTCGACACCAGCCGCGCGGATGAGCGCAACTGGCTCTTCGAGACGGCCAATCGACTCCATGCCGGTACCAAGCCAGCGACCATCACCGACCGGTTGCTGTTTCGTGAGGGCGATCTTTATGAGGGTCGCCTGCTGCAGGAGACCGAGCGGTTATTGCGTGCCACCCGCTATCTTTAAGACGCCTCGGTTCGTCCCGTTCGTTATGCCGACGGTCGAGTGGATGTCGAAGTCATCACGCGCGATGTGTGGACGCTCAATCCGGGAGTCTCGTTCGGCAGAAAGGGTGGCAAGAGCAGCAGCGGCTTCGAGTTGGAGGAGCTGAATCTTTTCGGGTTCGGCGCGCAGGTCAATCTCAGAAAATCGAACGATGTCGATCGCGACATCACCTCGGCGCGCTACGTCGATCGGCAACTCGGCAGCAGTTGGTGGGCCCTCGAGGCCGAGCACTCGGAGTTCAGCGACGGTGGTGCGCAGCGTCTGTTGCTCGAGTATCCCTTCTATGCACTCGATGCGCGCTGGGCAGGTGGCATCACCACCGATGACGCCGAGCGCATCGATGCACGCTACGACCGGGGTTTGCCGATCGGCGAGTATCGCGTGGACAGCCGCTTGCGCAGCGTCTGGTTCGGCTGGTCGCGTGGTTTGCGCGAGCGTTCGGTGACGCGCTGGTCGCTAGGACTGACCGCCGATGAGCGCGAGTTTGATACGGTCACGCCGAGTCGATTTGCGACCCGCTTGCCTGAAGATCGCAAGCTAGCCTATCCCTGGGTTGCCCTCGAATGGTTGGAGGATGACTTCCGAGCCGCGCGCAATCTCGATCAGATCGGACGCACCGAAGATTTCCAGTTCGGCTGGCGAGTCGATGCGCGCCTCGGTTACTCGACGACATCACTCGGTGCCGATCGCGAGGCCTGGGTATTTTCATCGCGGGTCAGTCACGGTATCGAGTTTGAGGGTGGCTCTCAGCGCAGTCTGTTGTTTGCTGCCGCGTTGACCGGTCGGCATGAGGATGACGGCTTCGCTGATCTCTTGTTGAGCGGCTCGGCCAGGTATTACCACCGGCAATCCTCCAGCCGTCTTTTCTTTGCCGGTCTGTCGCTCGATATCGGCGAAAAACTCGATGCAGACCGCGAACTCATGTTGGGCGGGGATACGGGGCTGCGCGGCTATCCACTGCGCTATCGCGGTGGTCAGGGGCGTTGGCTGCTCACTCTGGAGCAGCGTGTGTTTACCGACTGGTATCCGTTTCGCTTGCTGCACGTGGGTGCTGCCGCGTTTGTCGATGTGGGCGGAACCTGGGGGCGCGACCCTTTTGCCGAGAAGCGGCGCGGCGTGTTGGGTGATGCGGGCATCGGCTTGCGTCTTGGCAATAGTCGCTCCGGTCTCGGCAATGTCATCCACATCGATCTCGCTTTTCCGGTGGGCGCCGAAAAATCGATCGACAGCATGCAACTGCTGATCGAAACCAAGCGCAGCTTTTAGCCGAGCGCGTGCAGTTCCACGAGTTCGTAGCAGGATCGATTAAGCGCCCAGGTCAGACGCAAAAATAGCGCCTCGTCGCCGCTCACCCAAAGATCCGCAGCCGGCCATTGCGGCTGCCAGCGCAGTTGGTAGTGACGAGCAGCAAAGATTCCGGCGGGTGTCGTCACCTGCTCTGTGCCGAGATAGGCAGCAGCGATGGCGGTGGGCACGGCCAAGAGCCCGGTTTCGCCGTTCGGCGAAGAGGAGTTGGTGTAGCCGTGCACCGTACGGAACTCGCCGGGCGCATCGGTACCTCGGCAAAGCGCAACCAATGCATCGCCAACGAGCGGGTGCAGTCCGAGGTAGGGCAAGGGCTCGGTGAGTGCAATGCGTCGTGACACGCGACCATGCTCGGCGGTCACGCCGTCGAGCTCGAGTGCATCGCTCTGGATCGTATAGAGCATGCTGCCCTGTACGATCCCCGCTTGTGTGACCCGCACGAAGGCATCCCGCGGTCGTGACGCGGCATCGAGCGACATCGACACATCACGCCAGAGATCGATGTCATCCATACGGCAAAGCGCGCGCAGCGTACGCCCGGCATCGCCATGGCCAATCATCTGAAACCACTCCCGACCGGTCTCGCCGTCCGGTCCGCGGTACTGGATGGTTCCGGAGTAGTGTGTTGCGGGCGGTGATTGGCGCATGGACCCCGAGCTTGCCATGATTTCTCGCTGGTGACCGCAGCGGATGTCTTGAGGCACCGGAGGTTGCGGCGCAAGATCGGATTACTTCGCAGGGAGAGTTTCGATGATCGATCGCAGAGCATTGTTGGCGGCGGTGGGGGGCGGTGCCACTGCAGTGATGGCCGGCGGACTCGAGTCCGCGGCCGCGGCCACGACCGCGGCCATTCCCGGGGCCATGACCACGCCAAGCGTCGCCAATCCGCCACCACGTCCCGATCTTGGCTTCCTGCGCACCGAGCCGCTGGTCAATGCCGAGCGCGCGCTCGCGGTCATGACCCGCGAGAAGATCGATGCCTTCGTGGTCACGCAACCCGCTAATGTGTTCTACCTCGGTAATCATTGGCCGAATCTCGATCGTATGGGGTTTCGGCATTCGGTGTTCGTGATCTATCCGCGTGATCCCAAGCGACCAGTGTCCTTGGTGATGACCGGGTTCCTGCACTACTACCGCTACGCCGACGATTTCGATCTGCCAAATCGCATGGTGTTTCCATATACCGCGCCGGTGGATGCGTCCATCGCCGAACCGGCTGCCGCAGCGACGCGGCTGCACCGCGTGCTCGATGAGCGTCTGATCACGGAGCGCGAGAAACGACGACGTGCCGTCTCTGCCGCGGCCGAACCGCCCTCGGCAACAGCGGATCGCGCGCTCGCCAAGGCACTTAGTCATCTCGGACTCGAGCGCGGCCGCATCGCGATCGACGATCCGGTGATCGAGCGGCTGCTGCAGCAACGCGGCTTCGCGGGATCCTTCATCACCGCCGAAGACCATTTGCGCCGGATTCGTCTTGCCAAGACACCGCCGGAAATTCGATTGATGCGTATCGCCGCTCAAAACAACGTTGATGCGGCCGTAGCTGCCGCTCAGTCGGTGCGTTCGGCCGGCTCGACCGGGGTGTTGCGCAATCGTTTTTTTGGCGAGGCGGCAATGCGCGGCAATCGTCCGGTATTCATCGTCATCGACGGCTCATCATCCGAGATCGCCGATGTGCCGATTCGGGATGGCATGGCGTTCAGTGTCGACTGCGTCAGCAGCTTCATGCAGTACCACGGCGATTTTGCGCGCACCATCTTTGTCGGTGAGCCGCATCCGCAGATGCGACGCGGGACCACGGCTATTTTCAATGCGTGGCAGGAGATTCGCAGCCAGCTGCGTGCCGGCATGCGTTTCGTTGAGGTGCAACGCATCGGTCGCGAATCAATGAAAAAGCAGGGCGCGGACTTTACCGTCAACTTCACGCCACATAGCGTGGGACTGTTTCACTCCGACCATCCGCAGCCGAGTGTCGCGGAGGGGCGCACGGTCGAGGGCTTGATGCTCGAGAAGAACATGGTGTTGAGCGTCGATTGCCCGATTCTCGACACCGGCATGGGCGGCACCTGTCATCTAGAAGATCTGATGCTGATCGGCGACGACGGCGCGGTACCCATTCACGACGTGCCGCCTAATATTTTCATGGTTTGAAAGCGGACGACAGCGAGGACCGCTGTAGCGTGAATGCGCCGCAACCACCCAACTGCTGGGCTTGCCGTCATCTGCGTGTGACCTGGGAGCCGAGCTTTCCTTATGCCTGCAACGCCATGGGCTTCAAAAGTCGCAATCTGCCCTGCGTCGAAGTCTTGCTGGCAGACGGCGAACCCTGTCGGGCCTTCAGTGCAAAACCCGCTGCGGCGGCGCTGGATAAAACGCCTCCGGGTTGATTCAAGGATGATGTGGCCAAAGATATACGCTGGATAGTTAACAACCTACTGTTTTCAGTAAAAATATA
>Ga0194123_10007251_pt1 | contig 11120 bp, 15 predicted proteins | sample TA2MahsurfametaG_5_FD_155479 | JGI IMG/M metagenome (GOLD analysis project Ga0194123, IMG submission 155479) | Freshwater microbial communities from Lake Tanganyika, Tanzania - TA2015023 Mahale A surface | ecosystem: Environmental > Aquatic > Freshwater > Lake | place: Tanzania: Lake Tanganyika... | reverse complement strand
TAGTGGATCAGCAGAACCAAATCTAACTCTTCGAATATAATATTTGGCAAAAGCAGGATGTATCCCTGGGGTTACACCGGGAAGCAAAGATAGTGTTCCAGATGGCTGTACGGTAGTTAGTCGAACCGATGAGGGCCAACCTTTTTCTTTGCTGTACTGCTTATCAAAAGATTTAAGATTTTCATATACATCAGATAGCCATTCAATTTTTTCCGGAGCGCATTGCAGTATTCCAGTTATTGATTGCCCTAAGCGCGAATTTTTATGGACAATTTTATTTGTTTTTTCATACGGATATGTTAGACGAGTAATTTGTTTTTGTATCTTATACAAAAGAATCGATATCTCTTTAAACTGCTCAAGCGAATTGATGTTTGGTAAAAAGATAGTTGATAAATTACATGATTCTCCATCTGCAAGCGCAATTTCTGCACACGGATTAAAACCATCAATTGAATTGTCTTGAGAACTTTCTCCAAGCCTACCAACGCTTCTTGAAAGTTTTCTATTGACCAAACCATATGGTTCGCCTGAGCCATCATACCCTTTCCATAGTTCTGACATGATCTCATCAAAAGAATCGGCATATATAGAGTTGTTACTATTTGCCCTCCATGCCGGAATTGAACCAGATGACCAATTCTTTGCTCTCAGGAATAAAACATCATCTGGGTCTCCAATTGCAATTTGTGCAGACCGACGAGATGAGCCAGATACAACAATCCTACCAATAATGTTGCAAATATCAAGAACATCTACGGAGCGTAGTTTTTTTCCTACTCTTTCATTTAGCACCTTACAAATATCATGCACTCCGTCAACTAAGGCTCCCGGTCCTGATGCGGTTCCACCAAATGTTTTTAATGGAGCCCCAAACTCACGAATAAGAATTGTTGAATATGTAAACCCTTTACCTGTTACAAAATATGATTCAAGTACCTTATGCAATAATTCTCTCCAGCCCTGACGAGAATCTGGGACAATAAAATCAGCATCACTGCTGCGCTCTGCCTTAATTGAACCAACTTCTTTTACCTTGGGCAAGTCGTGAATTTTTGATCTTTCTACGGAAAAACCAACTCCACCGCCCAACATTAGGTAATCAAATATTAATTTAAAATCTTCAATTTTTTCTATGTTTGTAAAAAAACAATTATTTAAAGATGTGCCAGAAAATTTAGAAACAAGCGGTGTCCCAAGTTGCCATAGTGCTCTACCGGCAACAGTGCATCTTAAGTTAAACATATGATCAAAAAGTTGCTCGGCTTCTTGTTGCGTAAATGGTACGCCAATTTCTACTGCACCATCAATAATTCTTTTAACTGTTTCAATCCAGGTTTCACCCCTGCCTTCGCTTTCTATTCTGCGGCTATATGTTCTTAGATAGACAATTTCTCCAAGACCGCCAAAACCCCAAGGTGGTGTTTGGGTATGATAAGAATTAATAAACTCATTAGTGAGTAATGACATGATGCCTCCGCAGGAAAATACAATTATAATCTCTAAAAAACCAAGAGTCAAAAAATAATACTAAGGACTACGAAAAAGATTTTTCGTAAAAATCTAATCGTTCCAGAATCTTATCAGCCACCGCAGCCCACGACCAGTCCAAATGAAGAATTTTTGCAGACTTGACAAAGAATTTCTTGATTTCGTCATATTCGGAAACAACATTTTCCATTAGATCTAAAAGTTCATCATAATCAGGACTTGCCCAATCTCCAGTATCTGTAGAAAAACATTTGTCATTCCATGTTGCTTTTGTCATTTCCGCACTTAATGGAATCCCATACTCAGCAAAATCCGCACACCCTGTTGCATTCGTAACAATTGTGGGAAGTCCAGTTGCGATTGCTTCAAAAGGAATCATGCCAAAACCTTCACCCATTGTGGGATATATCAAACAATGAGCCTTATGATATATTTCTATTAAGTCATCAAGACCAAGATTTTCTGGAATGGCAACAATTTGTGGGTGCATTGAGGCGGGTAATAGACGACCATTGATATACACCTCTGCCATACAGAACTTTTCATATTTCAAGATTAGTCTAAAATCATTATTGCCTTCATATAATTCAAGAAATGCATCAACTGCCATCTGAGCATTTTTTCTTTTTGAATCTCCACCAATGTGTAAAAAATTAAATGTTGATGTTAGTTCGCGTTCAACAATTTTAAACTCTTCAGAAATTCCGTGTGGAACAACATAAATATTTGGATTCACATTATGTGCTTCATAAACAGATTTAACAAAATTAGATGTTGTCCAAATCTCATCACATTTACGCATATTATCTAACCAGTGAGATGGAATTTTTGTAGACTCCCAAGGCGTATAGCCAATAGTATATTTTGATTTAAATTGATAATAGGGAGCTGGGCAGAAATTTACATGGTAATCAATATCTTCACGATTATAAAAGACTCCGCACTTTTTTGCTTGTAGAGCCTTAATTGTAGCCATAGCAGCATTGATATAACCGGGGCTAAACCAATGCTCTCCAGAGGCATCGGTACGATTCAAACTAAACCAACTAATTTTTTTCATTGCCTTCCTTTTATTGAGAGTTTTCAATTAGAGAAGAAACATTAATGCATTTAACGCCTTTTCTCATCAAGGCACTTGCCGTGCCTGCGGAAATCTCACAACTAATCGGTTGGTTAGTAAAAACACATCTGGTAGCAGCCAGAAAAAATCCATCTACCCGAACAATGCTAATGTGTTCAGGGTCAAGTACAACAGCAGGCCCGTAATCATCAGATTCAACAACGGCGACAATCTGCATGTTATCTACCATAGCATTGTTTTTGTTATTTTCATACTTTTCCTCAAATATTTTTTATTACTCTGTACACTAGTATACTTAGTATGAATAGTATACTAATTATATATATATATGCTTAGTATGCTTTGCATGCTACGCATGCGTAAGCATATCAGATTTTTTCACTTCACGTGACAGATTTCAATTTTTTCTGATATGATCTTTTTCGGAGGCTGGACATGAAAGTACTTGTTGCAATAATTTGGTTATTAATAACATCAGCATTAGTTAAATACTCACTGGTTTTAGGATTTAATCATGACCCAGGAAACTGGGGGCCCTTAGTAATTTCTATGACTATTCTTTGGCTATACGCTTTTTTTAAAAACCCAACAAATAGAGCAAAGTAATGCGTATAGTTAGCTATGATGAAGATGTAGAGTATGAAGATATACCTTCTCTTCAGATTGTAATTAAAGCAGTTCCGTTTGAAAAAAATTATGTTCCATCTTTAGTTATTATGTCCCCAGATCAAGAATATCCAATGTCAATTGATGAATTAAATGCTTTAATGGATGGAATAGAAATTGCCAAGAATAAAATTGATGAGATAATTACTTATATATTAAAAACAAAAATTTTTGACGCAAACGGTAAAGACATGTATCAATTTAATCCAGAAGATTTTGAAGACCTTGGAGAAGTTGATGAGGATGATGACAATGAATGATAAATATCAGGAGTTAATTAATTTAGGTCATATACTTGGCGGAAAAATTAAAGATTTTCCATACCCTGTAAAAGTATGTCCATTCTGTCTAACCCCTCTCGTTGTTGTTCAGGCAATTCATTTAACAACAGATAAATATCAATATAAAGCCTTGTATTTAGATCCCAATCCTGACTGCCCTCAGTACGATGAGAATGTAAGAAAGGCATATGCTCGTATTTATTATTCATCAGATGATGCATATGCGGCATTTTATGATGTAAGCATGCCCGTGTATAGATGGGATAAACAAGATTTGGTTAGTTACTATAAATAGTGGTACAATGTATTTATCTATGCCAATTGAATCATGCTCTCTAGACGGTAAATCTGGATTCCGTTATGGCAAAGAAGGTAAGTGCTATACATACACATCTGGAGATGAATCTTCCAAACAAGAAGCTAGAAAGAAAGCCAATGCCCAGGGTATTGCTATGAGGGCAGCTGGCTATGTTGAAAAACAAAATGTTGTTTCCTCTGGCACAATGGGTTCTGGAATTAAAAATCCACAGCAGGGCTACGGAAAGAAAAAGAAAAAGAAAAACAAAGTCATTGAGGATATTAAGAAAAATCTTGATACATGGTTTAGGGAAAGATGGGTTGATATTTCAAGACCAAAGAAAGGTGGCGGATATGAGCAGTGTGGTAGAAGAGATGCAAGCACTGGTAAATATCCCAAATGTGTTCCAGCATCAAGAGCAGCACGTATGTCAGAGTCTCAGAGGAGATCTGCAGTTCAAAGAAAGCGCAGGGCTGAATCAACGCAGCAAAGAAAAGATAAAAAACCAATTAATGTTCCAACTGAAAAAATGGAAAAAAGAAATGTTCCAACTAATCCATCTCTATATGCTCGAGTTAAAGCAGCAGCAAAAGCTAAATTTGATGTCTATCCGTCAGCTTATGCAAATGCTTGGTTGGTTAGGGAATATAAAAAACGCGGAGGTGGATACCGAGTTGTAAACAAAGTAGCCGATGATCTTGATGAGCAAGAGGCATTGTTGGCTGATATGTTAATTGCCCTTACGGAAAAATACGGTAAGTTTAATGAAGATGAGATTGGCGTATGGGCTGGCTACGACTCGCCAGAAGAAAATGATGTTGCCGATATCGGTGTAAAATGCTCTAATTGCGTACTTTATCAGGGCGAAGGGCTTTGCAAGATTATTTCTCAAGCCGTAGAGCCAGAAGGAAAGTGCAGGTTTGCCATTATCCCAGATGGGGTTGTGGATGAAGATGATATTTCAGAGGATGATTAAAACTTCTTCTGCTACAATGTATAAATACCTTAGGAGGTTATATGGCTAAGACAATTTCTATTCCGGTTGATAATGCCGAGAAGATGATTACTAAACATAAATTCTTATTAAAAGAAGCTTTGGCTGCGGCTGCCTATCACGAAGAGCAGGTCGATCTTTTATCCAAGGCGGTTAAGGATGTTACTTACATGCTTACAGAAACAACTCAATCACTTGGTGGCTCTGATATTGGAGCAGGAAGCACTGGCGAGCCAGCATCTTCTGCTCCAGCCCCAACGGGTTTTGTCAATGATGGTGCTGTTGAGCAAGTAAAAAAGAATGATTTAATTAATCTTATTAAGCAGTATGAAGAAAAACACGGCGCTCTTGATCTTGATGCAGAGGTCATTGCTGGTTTTCTTCTAACAAAGTAATACAATGGAAGCCGTACTTGTTGCAGCAATTACTGCTGTAGGTGGTCTATTGGCTGTTCTTGTACAAAAAGGTAGAGGAGAAAATAAAGACGACCATAACAAAGTTATGGAAAAACTTATTGATCTTCATAAAGATGTTCATCATGTTGACGTTAAAATTGATCATGTTGAAGATAAGCTTGATTCTCATTTATTAGATCATACAAAAATCAAAACAAAAAAGAAATAGTATTTGGCGATCTTTCTAGGCCCGAAGTATTCTGAAAATGTTACTCTGGGTGTATAGAATTGATCGCCTTTACTATTTTTAAAAATAACTTTACAAACTTTAATTTAATTTTATTTTTTGTGCTAGGATGTCTCCATGAGCACAAACGAAAATACCCCACTTACCGAATCAGAAAATACTTGGAAAATTCCCTTTGTGGAAGTTGAAAAGCGCTACGAAGAAGCAGTTCTTCGGCTAGGTGATTTTTATAACAGAGCAGAAAGAGAAGTTTCTAGTGTTTTTTATGGTTACTATAAAGGTTGGAATTTGGCAAAGATTGTAAAATATTATTCTGTGCCTACTGACCTTGCAAAAGAAGTTTGGAATAAATTAGGATTTGGTGAACAAGGGGGTGAAGTTAAAGTGACAAGAACGCGATCAAAACAGGAAACGATTGTTGGATTTTTGAAGACTAATGTTGGCAAAATTGTTACGCCAGCAGAAGTATCTAAGAATCTAAACATTTCACTTCCGACCTTTTACAATTTCTACAATGCCAATAGGCATTTCTTTAAGAAAGTTAAAAGAGGTACATTTGAAATTCTCAACCCAGAAGTTGAGAGAGCAAATCAAGAAGGATAATTTGGGCGCAGCCTGTTGCTAATTATGACTATACTCAAGACTTCATACTTTGATAAAAACATAACTTGGGAGCAGGCTGCGTTTAAATCAGCAGAGGAGCTTTGGAAAAGATATGAGACATACAAGAATTTTAGCATTCCGCCTTTTTTGGATGCGTTTGAAACAGAAATTTCTAATTTAAGAAATGCAATTAATTATTACATTCAATCTGATTTATATTTAGAAAAAATTAAATGTATTAATGATCAAACCCAAAGACCATGCGACAACTCAGATCGTGATGAGCATAAATATTTGTGGTCAATAGTTGCAAGCAATGCAATTAAAGCAATTAATCGTTTCTATCCAGATAATAAAGTACGACTATTAGATATTTTATTGGTGGTTATAAATAAACAAAAAGACTATGGACACCATAATGTTGCGATGTTTGGAATCACAGGTCTTGTAATTAGATTGCACGACAAAATTGCAAGAGCAGAAAATATTATGAAAAAACCAGACATGGCAAATGCTGTTGCTGGTGAGTCACTGCATGATACATTCTTAGATATGATTGGATACTCTATTATTGCAACTATGTGGTTAAACAATACTTTCTTATACAATTTGAGCAATACAAAATGAAAGTTATTTTGCATAAACACCTTATGGTTCGTGGCTTTGCCAATAAACCACCAACAGATGCCGAGATAACATACAACTGGCTAAAACATCTTGTTCATAAGATTGATATGAAAATTATTCGTGGACCATTTGTTTCTTATGTTGAAGAACCAGGAAACCGAGGCACAACGGCATTTGTGATGATTGAAACATCACATATTGCATTTCATGTTTGGGATGAAAGCAACCCAGCAATGGTACAGTTTGATTTATACACCTGCTCTTCTCTTGACGTCCCAGTTGTTCTTAAAGAATTAGAGTCGTTTTTTGAAATGAAAGATTATGAGTTCCTTGTCTTTGACAGAGCTGAGGGCTTTACACTTATTGATGGGACATTTTTAATTCATGCAGAAAAGTAATATACACATCGAGCCCTGGATTAATTCCTATGTTCAGATTGTAAAAAGAAAAATGAATCTTGTTGAGTGGAAAATTGATCTAGCAAAAAAACCATGTCCAAGTGATTCGCTTGGCGAATGCGATATTGTCTATGGTCAACATATTGCTACAATATCTTTAAATAAAAATTATAAAAAAGATAAACCGGAGATATTGAGAAATACGATTGTTCACGAACTACTTCATTGCTATCTTGCTCCAGTAACAGAAGCAACAACTCAGGTTATGGAGCCATTTGAAGAAGATATTCACGGTAGAAAGATTATTCAAGCTACAACTAATGCAATGGAATATCAGATTGAGAGAGTAATTGATAGGCTTGCAGAAATTATTTCTCCATCTATGCCGTTGCCAAAAATACCAAATCCCAAAAATAAAAAGGTAAAGAAAAAGAAATAGGCTCTCATGGCGAAATTGGCAAACGCAGAGGACTTAAAATCCTTCACCTTCGGGTTTCTGGGTTCAAGTCCCAGTGAGAGCACAAAATATCAATAATGTGATATAATTTTGTTATGTACGAATATCGGGTAAAAAAGCTTTACAAGGTTGTAGATGACGATACTATTGATGTCGATATTGATTTGGGATTTAATATCTCGTTCTTCCAGAGAGTTCGCCTTGCGGGTATTGATACCCCAGAGTCAAGAACCAAAGATCTTCTTGAAAAGAAATTGGGTCTTGAGGTAAAAGAGAAATTAACAGAGCTTTTAAAAAATGCTACCAATATTGTTATTAAAACAGAAAAGCCAGACTCAACCGAAAAATACGGTAGAATTCTGGGTTGGATCTTTGTTGATGATTCAAAAACATCAATTAATGAATTATTGATTAAACAGGGTTATGCGTGGAATTATATGGGAGAAACTAAAGTCAAAGACTTTGAGTTATTAGCAAAGCGCAGAAAGCAAAATGCCTGAGCTAAATGCTTCAATTCCACCAATTGAATGTTATGTTCGTGGCAACTTTCTTCGCAATCAGGTTGATAGTCACGAATTGAGGTTTCCGTGCGTAGTATTCGGGGTGGCTTCAATCCCCGACAGAGTGCCTCTATTTCATTTTCTAATGGAAGATGGCGGAGTTTGGTGGAGAGCGCCTATAAATGCGTTCTGCGCTCACCCAGACGCTCCTGAGGTCAGTTTATACGATCTTGTCATGTGGAACAGCTTCTCATCTCATATTACGGTTAATATCTTCCAGCACATGAGGGGTATGTCTATGACATACATTGACCGGCATAAGAATAAAGTAAATGGTAAATATATGTTTACATTGGACTGGCATACCCCAGACATTAATATCCTTGATGCTGGCTATTCGGTAAATCCGGGGCAGCATAAGTGCGGGCATGTTATTGAAAGAGAAGATGGTAACTATGCCATCCAGCCCAATAACCGCATTAGGCTATGGGATCCATCCTATACCACTAAAAAGGGTGAGAACTTGGTTAATCGATTAATTAATGAAACTTTATGGGATGTTGAAGATGGGGATAAATGGATAACATCAGATGACAATAATTATGATTATGATGTGGTGGCCAAAAAAATTACTACCCCACCCCAACACCCCACTTTGTTTGACAATCATGTGGTCGAATCAACAAAGTTTTATGACTCGGAAGTTACCAACTCTTGGTACTGGAAAGAATAGAAAATTTAATCCCCGAATTTTTATTGTATATATGATATACTCTATGTTGGCTGACAATGATTGTCACGCTGCTTAGGACCGTTGTAGTTTATCCCTAAGCGGGTCGATTATATGACCCGGCCTGCCCTGTCCCCGCATTCCCACTGATAGGGCAGGCTTTTACCCGGAACCGTTTATACCAAAAATTTGAGTATATATTTTTACAAGGTTATGCATCAATTTAGGGGTGGGGGCGAACGTATGTTCGGGGGGGTCAATGGGGGTCTAGCGAACACCTGTTCGCCTATTTCGTCAAGCTCACAATCGCGCAAGCCTTATGGGGCAAGGGTTCTAGGGCTATTTCGTCAGATTTGCGTTGTGCGTAATCTTCCACTACTGTTTAGGTGTCGGCAATCCCGCCGACACTCACCAAGGAGACAACGCAATGCCCCGCAAGACCAAGACCGCCCGCAAGGGTGGCAAGACCACACTAGGTGTGGTCGCCAAGGCGCTCAACGGCAAGGTTGAGACCGCCCGCAAGACCAACAAGGCGAGGCGGGTCAAGCCCCCCTATCTCACGCCTTATCTCAACAAGGCGATTGACAAGGTTCTCACCTTGCCCGCCATTGACAAGGCGCAAGCCCGTGACCACGGCGCTCCTGTCGTTGTCATTGACGCTCGGCTAGTAGTCCGCACGGTCAAGCCGACCCTGTGGATGCGACCCGACAACACCGTTAGGGCAAGGCTCATCACGCTCGCCACGCTTGACAAGCGGGTTAGCAAGGTGTCCTACTTGCGCTACCTTGCGAACAATCACCCCAACGCCGTTGCGGGTCACGACGACGCTTACAAGGTAATCTTGTTCCGCACCAAGTAGGTGCGGTGGCGACCCGATAGGGCAACCTAGCGGGGTCAAGTACCCCCCTCACTCGCAAGGGTGAGGGGGTTGCTTGCGTTATGGGGTCAGTCGAGCGGGCGAGTTTTTTTTGGCGGGCGAGTTTTTGGCATAGCCGTAAGATTACCAATACGCCCAGCGTAACATTACGAGGGGGTCTCATTTTTTTAGTATGTGTAACATTACGACACCAAACCTTGTATTGCCCTTGAGTGTCTCATTTTTAACATGTAATTTTACAACCGATCCACCTTTATGTAATAATACCGGTGGGTGGAGCAGACAGCCCTGCGTTTCTGACGCACCCAGCAGGATAGTAATGTTACGTACCATAAATGGAATACGCATTTGTAACATTACTTAGGTGTACCGTTTATGGTACATCATCTAATACAAAAAAAAAGACGGGGGCATTTCTGCCCCCGTCCCTTCTTACTCGACTAGCGACTGTGTGGCGCTACCCTTTCCAGAACCCAACCGACTGCCGAAAACACTTCTTCGGGTGTCGGGTTGTATCCGTTGATTAGTTCGGGGACGTCACTTTCAGCACCCCACCCGCCCGTCAGGGAGTGACCTAGCAACTGAATGACTGTGACTAGTTCTAGGTGGTGGTCGGGGTTCGTCAATTCCAAAATGGCATTTCGGAATTCGTCAAACTGCTCGCGGGTCATAAATTGCCTTTCGTCAAGGGTGGCGGAATTGCCACCGACAACAGACTAGCAAACGATCCGACAAATCACAACCCGAACAGGTGTTCGCATTGTCGGCAATAGGGCAACGATCTAGGGCAACGATCTAACAACGATCTACTAAGCCGGCCAAATCTTACCCAGGTGTAATTTTATATAAGATAATACTTTATGTGTAAGATTACAAAATCTTTGACTTTATGCTGTAATAATACAGCGGGCGTGTGGGGTCGCTACGCTGAGGAACACGCCCGTTGGGACATAAATGGTACATACCAGAAATGGAATACGCATTCGTAATCTTACACCGATGTACCGTTTATGGTAGATCGCGTAATCATACATTACGGTGTATGTTTATGCGTAGTGTATTATTATGCGTCGGCCCGTATGTTTATGCGTAATCATACGAACGTTCGTTCGTGTTGTGTTTCGCCCTGGTTCGGTTAGAATGCTCTCAACGGTTCGCAATGGGCGAACCTTCACGGAAGGTAATCAGCAATGAGCAAGAGCAACGGTAAGAAAGAATGGGTGAAACTGATGAACGCAGTAATCACCAAGACGAATGAAGTTCGGGCAGAGATGCGCTCTAAGCGTGTCTATGTCTCGCCCGTTCTTCTGAATGGAATGAGTGAAGCACTCTTCACGAAGAAAGCACTTCCCAAGAATGAGACTGACGCTCGCTCTTGGTGTCTCACCAATGGGGCGTTCGTGGTATCAGTTGATGCCATCGTTCATAAGAACCACGCCAAGAAAGTGAGCACGAACCGACCCGAAAACACGGTT
>Ga0194123_10007246_pt1 | contig 11128 bp, 8 predicted proteins | sample TA2MahsurfametaG_5_FD_155479 | JGI IMG/M metagenome (GOLD analysis project Ga0194123, IMG submission 155479) | Freshwater microbial communities from Lake Tanganyika, Tanzania - TA2015023 Mahale A surface | ecosystem: Environmental > Aquatic > Freshwater > Lake | place: Tanzania: Lake Tanganyika... | reverse complement strand
AGCGAGAAATTTATCAATATGTAGATATGGGTATTATTGATTACAAATCTATTTCTAATAAATTAAAATATTATGAGCAAAAAAGCTGATATAGATTCATTAGGTCCAATTCAAAAGAGTCTTATTGATCTATCAAATCCACACAACCAATCTTTTGATTCTGTTTTAAGGGGTTTTTCGTTAAGTAAAATCTTAAGTGATATAATCTTAGTTGAATACACCGATTTTGGGGATAATAATGGTACCACAATATTACGTAATGGTATTGCAATACCATTAAATGCAACAACTCAGGCATGGAGAATAGGTAAAGTTGTATTGGCAGGTGAATCGGTAAATCTTGTTAAGAAAGGTGACTACATTTGTTTCCCTAATAATATGGGTGTTCAGATAAGTAATTTACAAGTTGATGAACACGGTAAAATAGATAAAGGTGTATTTCTTAACGAACAAAGAATATTTGGAGTCGTGAAACCAATAAATGAAAGTAAGTAGAGATCAACTCAAAACAATTCTTCTCAATAATGTATGTGAAATAAGATTTGAGAGAAGAAGACCTTTATTAGGTAGACCACCATTTAGAAGAATGATGGCTACTTTGAGTTACTCTTTACTTAATAGCACTAATGGTAGGTTAACATTAAACTTTAGACCTACCATTAGATTACCACGTTACAATCCCAGACAAAAGAATCTTCTTATTGTTTGGGATATTTTCATGCAGGACTATAGAAATGTAAACTGTGATGATGTTGAAATTGTTGCTACAATTCCTGCTAATGATAAATTTTGGGAATATTTTGCAAACGTATTGCAAAATATGACCCCACAAGAAAAACTTAATTTTCAAAATAAATGACTAAAGAAATAATAGAGTCGCGTTTATTGCATTTTTTACAAAGAAAAATTGGTATATACAACCAAAATAATAAACTTTTAAAGAGTGGTAAATTAACTTTGCTTAATATACGTGAATATACTATTCAATTTATTTTTACTAAACCTACCGGTATTTTTAATTATGAAATACCTTACCCCTTTAATGCAATTAATGAAAACAACACATTGACACTTGATTATAAGTTAAACACACTATCTAAAAACAACGATATTATAAACTATAAATTTATAATACATACACCCAATAAAAAGAATAAGTTTTACGATACGTTAATTTTTATTAAAGAAATATGAAAAAATTTTTTAGTATTTACTCGGGAATTTGCTATGAAATCTTAGATGAAGAAGTAGATTTATTAGATCAAGGTCAGATACCTATTAAAGAGTACCCTAAAGATAACTGTAAACATTGTTACGGTAAAGGTTATATCAATAAAGACAGTAAAACCAATGTTTACGTATTATGTAAATGTATGGTAAAAAATGTGGAAATTGATTTATCTAAATATTACATTGAAAATATAAGATTACATTCTACAAAATAAACTTGTTTCAAAATAAGATTTCAACTAGAATTATCAAGAATGTCGAAAATACTTGAAAGTTTTCCTACTGGGTTTACACCTACAACAGCACAGGAAAATGCTCTTAAACAAATTGGTAAGGCTATTGCCAACAAACAAAAATATATAATTGTTAGAGCACCTACAGGTTCAGGAAAAAGTTTTATATCACGTACACTTGGTAATTTAAGTCAAGATTGTACATCAGAGTTTAAAAGACTTATCGAATCGTATGACGCATTCAAAACTGATCAGTATGGTGATTTTTTATATGAAGCTGATTGTCTTTTAGAACCACAACACGGTGCATTTGCACTAACAATTACCAAACAGTTACAAGATCAGTATCTTGAACTATTTAACGATTCACCAAAATTAAAAGGTAAGTCTAATTATAGGTGTAATGTAGATGAAAATTTTGACGTAGAAGCCGCACCATGTATTCTATCAACCACTCTTAAAAATAACTGTTGGTCTAATAACGTATGTAGTTATTACAATGAACGTAAAGCTTTACTAACATCAAAGTTTGGCATTTTAAATTATAGTATGTTTTTAGCTTTACCATACCATGTAAAGCGTAAAAATTATATTGTTTGTGATGAAGCCAGTGAACTTGAAGAAGAACTTACAAATAGATATGGTCTAAATTTAGATTACAATAAACTAAATTTAGCAGGTATTAAAGTTAAGAAAGTTACTTCAGATAAATACGATACAATTTATAGTTGGTTAACTCAACTTAATATTGCTATAACCGAACAATGTGAATATTTAAAAGAAAAAGCATCTAGTAAGATAGCTAATCTAACAATTGGTGATCGTATAAAACTTAAATTTCTAGGTAATATAGGTAGACAAATTGAAAATGTTACCGATTTATGGGGTAAATGTGAGTTCATCGTAGACAAAACAAGTGAAAAATTAACATTAACACCTTTAAACGTTGATGTTTTAACGAAAAATATTTTTGATCATGGAGACCATATTGTTTTAATGTCTGCAACTATAACCAAACCAGAACTATTTGCAAAAACTCTCGGTATTAAAGATTATACATTTATAGATGTAGATTCGACATTTGACCCTAAAAAATCACCTATTTATATATCTACAAAATTACCGTTAAATTATGAAAATTTAAAGAAAAACTTACCAATTATTGCACAACAAATACAAGAATTGTGTGATAACCACCCTAATGAAAAAGGTTTAATACATACACATACAAGTGAAATATGTAATTATCTACAAAATAAATTAAAGGGTGATAGATTCATTTTTAGAGATGAAACTACGAATAACGAAAAGATGTTAGATATACATTTAAAATCATCAGAACCAACAGTTTTGGTGAGCCCTTCATTAGGATTCGGTACCGATTTAAATGGTGATAAAGGTAGATTTCAAATTATCGTTAAAACACCGTATCCTCCATTATCTAATAAGCGTATCAAACGTAAATTTGATATTGACAAGACCTGGTATGTTAGTAAAACCATTAATACTCTAGTGCAGATGTCAGGTAGATGTACCAGAAGTAAACAAGATCACTCTATAACTTACGTATTAGATGCTACAGCATTTAGATTAATTAAGGATAATATTTCAGTTTTACCCAAGCATTTCATAGAACGTATTGTATGAGTATACAATAAATAACTATGTGAAGTTTGAAACCTTTCATTTTGAAGTAAAAGATTTACTTACACAATTTTGTAATGCTTTTGATAGTATTGTAATAAAAAGATTTGATAATAACCGTAATGTTGTAAGTAAAATAAATGTCAGATACCTTTATTCACCAAAACAAAGGGTTTTATATGATTTAGTTAACAAAGCTCAAAATATAGATATACCATGTATTGCTGTCAATATATCGAGTATATCACGTGACGAGTCACGTGTTTTCAATAAGTTGGACGGGTTTTATGAAAATAGTGTAAGCAAATCCTATTTTTATAAAACCCCTATTCCTGTTAATATAGACGTATCAATGTCTATAATAACTAAGTATCAAACTGATCTTGATCAAATATTAACAAATTTTATACCTTATACGAATCCGTATATTATTATTTCGTGGAAAGTCCCTAAAGATGTAAACTTACCATATCTACAAGAAATAAGATCAGAAGTGTTATGGTCAGGTTCGATTAGTATGAATTACCCCACTGAATTAGATGGTAGTTCAAAATATAGAATAACTGCAGATACTTCATTTACAATTAAAGGTTGGATGTTTAGAAATGACAACAACCCTGTTGGTAACATATACACTATTGACACAAATTTTTACGGGGTAAGTGCAATAGATGTAGATCTCAATACAACTATTGACGATTTAGTAAGGTATAATAATTCTTTATCTGCATCTGTTGATACGTTGCAAATAAAGGCATTACCTGCTTTATCAAGTACTGAAACGTCGTTTATCTTTGACGGTAATAAAGCTACAACAACAACTCTGTATATAGGTAATTTACCTGTAATATTTATTAGAGGAGCATTTTTTAGTACATTACCGCAAATGGAATATACTAAAAAGGTGTTTTTATCTGCAAACACACTAGGAATTTTGCCTACGTTATCAAGTGTTAATTTTTACTCTAATACATCTGTATCTGCTACAAACCCACCATTTAGCGCGTATGAAATTGTTAAAAATGGTGGTAATATAGATTATTTTGAAAATGCTATATCTATAACACTTCCGCCAATTAGTTCTGCAACTAACTATAGTATAATAATTTCAAATGAATCAGGTTATAAAACATATATTACGGGTGTAATACAATAATAACTTAAATATATAATAATATGTCAGAGTTTTACGTACAACGTGATTTAGCAGATAAATTATCACCGTTTATTCCTTCTGACGGTTTAGCGATTACCCAAACACCGACACCAACAAATACACCCACTCAAACTAAAACTTTAACTTTAACACCAACAGTAACAAATACACCAACAAATACACCAACTAGTACTCGTACTCGTACATCAACTTCTACTAGGACAGCCACAGCTACTAATACTCGTACTAATACTGCTACACAAACTTCAACACGCACTTCAACTTCAACACAAACTTCGACACCAACTTATACTGCAACGAATACATCGACACGTACAAGTACATCTACAAGAACAAATACAATAACGAGTACAGCTTCAAATACACCCACCAATACTAGAACACCTACACAAACACCAACACAAACATCAACTAGAACACCGACAAACACAAGAACTTCAACATCAACTCAAACAAAAACATCTACAAATACACCCACACAAACAGCTACTAACACAAGCACAAGAACCGCTACAAGCACACGCACCAGTACTTCAACACCTACACCAAGCGTAACAAGAACTGCTACAATTACAAGTACATCTACTAATACACAAACAAGAACATCTACATCAACAAGAACAGGTACAGTGACTAGATCTAATACAAGTTCAGTTACAAGAACACCTGATATTACACCTACATCGACAAAAACTTCCACACAAACACCTACTCAAACTCAAACATCTACACAAACACAGACACCAACTCAAACAAGAACAAGCACTCAAACTAAATCTATAACTCAAACAGCAACACAAACTAGAACGATAACTATAACTAGAACGTCAAGTAATACAAGAACAGCTACCAACACAAGAACAGCTACAAATACAGCTACATCTACACAAACACAGACACCAACCCAAACACGTACATCAACACAAACAAATACAAGAACAGCAACAAATACAAGAACAGCAACATGCACTCAGACATCTACACGTACACCAACCAACACAAGAACGTCAACCCGTTCTTCCACCCCAACTCAAACAAGAACACCAACCAATACGAGAACAAGTACAGGTACCCAAACTTGCACACAAACGAGAACATCTACCCCCACGAGAACATCTACCCCTACAAGAACATCCACACCAACAATTGGGGTGACTGCTACAGCTACACCAACAAGTACAAGAACAAGCACCGAAACACCAACACAAACTCAAACACCTACCCAAACGCAAACAGTTACGCAAACAAGAACACCTACAAACACAAGAACAAAAACATCAACATCAACCCAAACTCAAACAGGTACAAATACAAGAACACCAACAACTACAAGAACAAAATCATATACACCTACACAAACACCTACACAAACACAAACATCTACACAAACTCAAACATCAACACAAACCCAAACACCAACGCAAACACCAACACAAACCCAAACACCAACGCAAACATCAACACAAACTCAAACACCTACACAGACTAGAACAGCTACCAATACAAGATCACAAACATCTACACCCACTAATACACCTACCCAGACAAGAACACCAACAGCAACACAAACATCTACACAAACACCCACGCAAACAAGAACAAATACCCAGACACCTACACGCACAAGAACAGCAACACAAACAAGAACAGCAACACAAACAAGAACAGCAACACAAACTTCTACACGCACAAGAACAGCAACACAAACAAGAACAGCAACGCAAACAAGAACATCTACACCTACAAGAATAGCTACTCAAACCCCGACGCGAACATCTACACCTACACCGACCCCATTACCACCATGTAATGCACCTAAATTACTCACATGGTCAGTATTAAACAGTGAAGGTGGCGATGTTAATGACCTTACATGGTCGATAAACAACCCTGATGGTGTTATTATTAGTTTTCAACCTCAGCCATTATATATACCATTTACAGAAACTAGGTTATTGGGTACAACATATGGTTGTTGCGATTCAATACTTACATTCCAAATTACATTTAATTGGACAGATCCTATTACAAGTTTACCAAAATATAGGCTAGCACCTATAGATGCAACAGATTATTGCTTACCCGGTATAGTTAATACATACACAGTGGTTCTATCATAAATAATTAAACAAAATGGGTAACAATTACTTTAAGAAAAATAATTTAATAGGTCTTTTGAAACCATTTGGGAGAGATGGTTTTATAGATGTTACATCTACATGTACACCCACTCAAACACCTACAAATACCGCAACACAAACTCAAACTCCAACTCAAACAAAAACAAGTAATACAACCAAAACTCAAACACCTACACCTTCTGTAACGAGAACAAGAACAACAACGCAAACAAGAACACAAACACCCACAAAGTCCCGTACACCTACACCTACACAACATGTAACTTCCACCGTAACACCAACACCTACAGCAAGCAACACATCAACCCCTACACCTACTAGTACAAATACACCTACAAAGTCACGTACAAGAACAAGAACACAAACTAGTACAAGAACATCAACTTTAACTAGGTCCAACACCTCAACACAAACAAGAACATCCACAAGCACATCAACAGTTACTAAAACATCTACACCAACATGTAATATTACACTTACACCAACACAAACAACTACTCAAACACGTACTTCAACACCTATCGGTACAGCGACACCCACACAAACACCTACTCAAACACGTACCGTAACAAGTACTGTGACATCAACACGTACCCCAACAAGTAGTTTAACCAGCTCAAAAACACCAACACAAACAGCTACCCAAACAAGAACAGCTACATCAACGCAAATATTTACAGCTACTTCAACACCAACAAGTACTGTAACACCGACTCAAACACCCACATCCACACAAACACAAACACCAACGCCTACTCAAACCCAAACATCTACACAAACAAGAACAAGTACTCAAACAAGAACAAATACTTCAACATCAACAAAAACGTCAACTTCTACTCAAACATCCACACAAACAAGGACGTCTACAAGTACCGTTACAAGAACATCTACCCCAACAAGAACATCTACACAAACAAGGACATCTACTCAAACGAGAACATCTACACCAACACAAGGTGTTTCTGCAACCCAAACACCTACACAAACAAGAACAGCAACACAAACCCCCACTCAAACTAAAACAGGTACACAAACCCAAACCCCCACTCAAACCCAAACCCCCACCCAAACACAAACATCCACACAAACACCAACTCAAACTCAAACACCAACTCAAACTCAAACATCAACACAAACTCAAACCCCAACTCAAACACAAACACCTACTAATACAAGAACAAGTACATCTACACCTGAAAGTTCACCTACACCTACACAAACACAAACATCAACTCAAACTAGAACACAAACTCAAACAAGAACATCTACACAAACAAGAACAAACACTCCAACACAAACTCAAACACCCACACAAACTCAAACACCAACACAAACAAGAACAGCCACCCAAACGAGAACAAGTACATCTACACCTGGTGGTTCACCCACACCAACTCAAACGCAAACATCAACACAAACTTCAACACAAACACAGACCCCCACACAAACAAGAACACCAACTCAAACAAGGACTTCAACACAAACACCAACTCAGACTCAAACACCTACACAAACTCAGACACCAACACAAACAAGAACAGCTACACAAACAAGAACTTCAACACCAACACAAACAATAACATCTACTCAAACTTCCACCCAAACTCAAACACCAACCCAAACTCAAACTCCAACGCAAACACAAACACCTACACAAACAAGAACACCTACACAAACAAGAACAAATACCCAAACGAGAACAGCTACACCTACTTCAGGGGTTACTGCTACACCTACACCGACTCAGACATCCACACAAACTCAAACATCTACACAAACACAAACACCAACTCAGACTCAAACACCCACACAAACTCAAACACCAACACAAACACAAACATCAACACAAACACAAACATCAACACAAACACAAACACCTACACAAACACCAACTCAGACTCAAACACCAACTCAGACTCAAACACCTACACAAACTCAAACACCAACACAAACTCAGACACCAACTCAGACTCAAACCCCAACTCAGACTCAAACACCGACACAAACTCAGACACCAACGCAGACACCTACACAAACTCAAACACCTACACAAACTCAAACACCAACCCAAACTCAAACACCAACACAAACTCAAACACCTACTCAAACACAAACACCCACACAAACACAAACACCAACTCAGACTCAAACCCCAACTCACACAAGAACACCTACTAATACAAGAACAGCTAGTAGCACAAGAACACGTACACAAACACCTACATCTACACAAACACCAACACAAACACAAACACCAACACAAACACCTACACAAACAAGAACCCCTACATCTGAAGGGGTTACACCCACCCCTACAAGAACTTCGACTTCTACAAGAACAGCAACTAGAACACGTAGTAAAACAGCAACACAAACTCCCACCACTACACCAGCCTCGGGTCCAGAAGGTGGTTGGTATTATATCACGCTTGTTATTAGTAACCCTGAACCACAATGTCCTTTAGTAGGGGTAAGTCAATCAGTGAATGCTAATAGTAATATAGACGGAGCTGGTGCAAGTTGTGAAGTAGTTAGTAGTGCTAGTATGGGTACTGTAGCCGCAGGTACAAGTAAACAATTATACATGCTTAGATTCAACCAAGCAGCTATAGATAGTTTCTCACCATCAATGGATACTACATGTGTTGAACTTGTGTATAATTGGTTTAAAGTACCCCCTCTCTGTACAGTTGTATCACAACATTCACCATATTGGTTATATTCAACCTTTATTTCAACTATTTTAGCTCAATATCCTGGTGTGCATGCTGCTACCTACGGTGACCCATGTATTTTAACTTACAGCCCATCATAATAAACACTATTTATTATAGAAATTAAATTAATATTGCACGTGTTTGTGATTTAATATTTTTTTATAAATATATGTAACCATGAAGGTGTTTAATCCAAATAGTGACAGACTTGTACCGGTTGCAGATATTGTAGTTATACCATCGTCGACACCTACTCCTACAGTTACACCTACCCAAACAAGAACAAATACCCAAACACCCACTCAAACACCTACTCAAACTCTTACCCCAACCCAAACACCAACTACAACACCCACCATTACAAGTACTGTAACAAGTACTTCAACACAAACAAAAACCCCAACACCTACATCAACAAATACCTTTACACCTACACAAACAAGAACACCTACAATTACACCATCTCTTACATCATCTAGAACTGCTACTAATACACCTACTTCAAGCGTCACCCGTACACCAACTGCAGTTTTAACGCTTACACCAACTCAAACACAAACATCTACAAACACTAGGACAAATACTCAAACACCTACCTCTACAGTAACATCAACTTCTACACCCACAAAAACACCTACCACGACACCAACAAACACATCAACTAATACACGAACTGTTACAAATTCATTAACAAATACACCGACAAACACATCAACTCCCACACCCACCAATACACCAACACGAACAGCCACATCTACATTAACTTCAACATCGACACAGACACCCACACAAACACGTACAATAACTGAAACGCGTACATCAACCCAAACCCCGACATCAACTTCAACGCAAACTCGAACACCCACGCAAGGTGTTTCAGCTACAGGTACACCTACACCTACAGCAACCCCTACTCGTACATCGACTCAAACTTCAACACAAACACCAACACAAACCCAAACAGCAACACAGACTCAAACACCAACACAGACAATAACAGCTACCAACACAAGAACATCTACACAGACATCTACACAGACCCAAACACCAACACAGACGAAAACACCAACACAAACACGTACATCAACTCAAACAACAACCCCCACCAATACATCAACATCAACACAAACAAGAACAAGTACACAAACACCAACACAGACACAAACACCAACACAGACACAAACACCAACACAGACACAAACAGCTACCAACACGAGAACAACAACATCTACACCCGGTAGTTCACCTACACCAACTCAGACAAAAACAACTACTCAGACATCAACTCAGACTCAAACACAGACTCAGACACAGACACCAACACAAACACAGACACCAACGCAAACACAAACACCCACACAAACTCGCACTTCCACACAAACCCGTACAAGTACAATAACATCCACCCAGACTCAAACATCGACACAAACCAAAACACCAACTCAAACACGTACATCAACTCAAACATCTACACCAACATCGACACCAACTCAAACAGTAACATCAACGCAGACACAAACATCTACACAAACACCGACACCAACACGTACGGATACGCAAACGCCGACACAGACACAAACACCAACACAGACGAAAACATCAACTCAAACTCAAACACCAACAAGAACAAGCACTCAAACACCAACTCAGACTCAAACACCAACACAGACACAAACACCAACACAAACTAGAACAGCTACTCAAATATCTACCCAAACACCAACACAGACACAAACACCTACACAAACGAGAACATCAACACAAACACCAACACAAACTCAGACATCAACACAAACAAGAACAAGCACACAGACACCAACACAAACTCAAACACCAACACAAACAAGAACAGCTACAAACACAAGAACAAGTACTCAAACACTGACACAAACTCAAACACCAACACAAACAAGAACAGCTACACAAACAAGAACAACTACCCAAACTTCAAGTAATACGCCTACCCAAACACGTACTTCTACA
>Ga0194123_10007240_pt1 | contig 11135 bp, 16 predicted proteins | sample TA2MahsurfametaG_5_FD_155479 | JGI IMG/M metagenome (GOLD analysis project Ga0194123, IMG submission 155479) | Freshwater microbial communities from Lake Tanganyika, Tanzania - TA2015023 Mahale A surface | ecosystem: Environmental > Aquatic > Freshwater > Lake | place: Tanzania: Lake Tanganyika... | reverse complement strand
GCCTGGCATACCTGGCGTCCCCGGCTTTGGCGGCATCGGCTGGCCCGGTTGACCCGGCGTTCCCGGCACTCCCCCCGCCCCTTGGCCAGGAACCCCTCCAACAATCGGATTTCCATTGGCGTCTAAAGCAGGACTGATAGGCTTTCCATCGGGCCCAACGTTACTTCCCCCCGGAGTAGCCCCCGGCTTTGGCGGCATCGGCTGTCCTGGCGTAGCTGGATTTGCTATGGGCACTTGACCTGTGGGGGGCAATTTGTCACCCGTCGGAAGCCCCGGTTCCGGTTTAGGTGGTGCCGGAGGCGCTGGAGGTGCTGGTGGAACCGGTGGTGTCGACCCAGCTGGCAAAGGCACCCCCACTGGTGGGGGGGTTCCGACAGGGGGGCTCAACGGCTGGGCGTTCTGCTCCATCACTCACTCCTTAAAGGGTTGAATAACCATATCTCATGTGCGAGATTACGCCGAAGACTACGAGGTTTCAACTCTCTAACGTTCTGAGAGGCGACAGGACTGCCCACTAGGCTCACAGCCCTTTCACACAGTAGGCTTGCCGACTGAGGGCTTCTCGTTAGTATCCTTCATCCTCAGAAGCAGGTGTCATTGATGACTCGAAACGTCGCCGTAATTCCGAATTAAACTGTCCCCGAAATTTCGTAATTTATGGAACTAGATTTAAGTTACCTTCCGCAGGAAGACCGTATGAGGCTGTCTTTGCGTGGCCAGGCGGACTGGCTGGTCACACGTAGCTTGCTGCTTAGACTCTTACCTGTCTGGGTTGAAAAACTCGAAACCATCGATTTGCCCAGTGTTGGTATTCCCATGGGGCCGCGTGATCTGAGCCAAGAGCATGCGCTGTCATTAGAGTTTGATGGCCCTCACACTTCGACCCCTCCGCCAACTCAGACCTACAGAGACGTTTTGCTGATCGAAGTAAAACTAACAATAGACTCGCTGGGCGCGACGCTGCATCTGCTGGGGCAGGGTCGAGAGACCAGCTTCGCCCTAACCCGCAAAGAGTCCCACACTTTTCTAGAGATGCTGGCGAAAAAGGCTCGACTGGCAGGCTGGCTTGATTCCGTTCAACTTCCTGAGTGGCTTGGAACGATCTAAGCTAAATCAACTCGGCACGAGAGGAAAACATAATGCGGCTTTTTTTCGAAGTATCTAAGAATAAGTTGGGCTTGGTGGCTCTGTGCTTTGTCCTCGCGGGCTGCGGCGGGGGGTCTGATCATCGCACGACATTAGACTCGAGCGCGGTGTTGCCGCTCGGGCTTGCGACTGCTAAGCCAGCCATGCCAGCCGACCCACACCCTTCTGTGGTGCGATTCTTGGCAAGTTCCTCTCTTAGCGCGAGGAACTATGTTGGGCAGCGTCAGGTCTCTGGGGTGTCTATCGATGAGCTATTCGGTTTTGCCGAAAGAACTTATCCCGACCTCTTTCCAAGTGCCGCAGAAACGACGCAGTTTGAACAGTATACGTTTCGCTTTTATCCGCAGACGGGCCTCTTTTTAGCCATTGATAATCTGGAGAACAAGGTATGGCTTTATCAACCCTCGGTAGACCCAAATAGCTTTATAGACCTTGGGCCGGCGGGGAACTATTCCGGGCTTGTGCAGCAGTGGCTTCAGGACAGTGGCGCAGACCTAGATACCTTTATATCTGGTCTTCGAAACGGGCTTTCAAACGCACTTGATCTGGTGGAACTCAGAGTTCAGCAAGGTGATGAGCGCCTGGCCCGTATCGCATTCGACGAAACCGACGGTGGCTTGCGACTTCTGGGAGATGTTTTATCGGCCTGTGATATCGATGAGAGAACCGAATTGCTCGAATGCTCGGGAGAGTCCTACACAGCACGCGGGCCGGGCGCATACGATCTGCGCGTCGTCGATGGGGCTTATGTGGTAACCGGGACCATCAATGGAAGCTACACAAGTGCGGGCCAACTCTCGGCGGTCGTTGTGGCGGAGCGGCGGCGTAGTGGTACGTTGATTAATCAGTTTCGCCTGCGAATAGAGGGCACTGGGATTACTGATGACACCAGAGCTATTTCTGTAACCGTACCTGAGTTCGTGATCTCCGCCGTCGAGCCAACCAGTAACCGCCCTCGCTCAGTGGAGCTCAACTTGTCGGGCTTACGAATCGAGGGCTCAGAACAAGATGCGCGGGCCAGCCTTGATATCCCCTTTAGCCTTAGAAGCTCCGATGGAGACCAGCTGCAGGTTCAGTTGCAAAACGCGCAACTGCGCCGCCTCGTTGATAATCGCGGAGAAGACTGGTGGACTCCTATAAAGCTTGAGCTAGGCGTCTCGCTTCGAGATCCACAAGGACAGTTGGTCACACTAGAGTTAAAGGCTGAGTTAAGAAATCTTGGCGCGGGTTTTGTGCCCTGGTTGAATGAGTCTAGTAGCAATTTTCCGTCGGTTACTTTTTCCGGAGCAGCAACGCTACCTAATTCCGGCAGCATGTTATTCGAAGTTAAGACCCTGAACGCTACAAACGCGTCGCTTGGTCTAACGCTAGCTCAGGCGGGCCGAACCATGGAGATGACAGCAGCCCTTACACGCAGAACAGTAAACAACGAGTTTTCGCTCGGGCCGCAAGGTCTTATCGTAGACATGGTCGGCTCCCCTTTTACCGCCGTTATTAAAGAGAATGCTAATGGGGATGCCGAAGGCGAGGTGTTTGAGGGGGGCAGAAAGATTGGTGTGGTGACCAGCAAAGGCATGATCCAGGTGCGGGGTCGAGAGATCTCGGTTTTCTAGTGCGATTTCTTAGTTACCCAAGAGGCCGGTTTATTTGTTTCCCAGCCCTTTGCATCCCAGCTCTTGGCGCTCTGCCGTAATGAGGATGTCATCGAGCCGCGCATAAGATGCGCCGGTTTAATGGCTGCTCTTTTGTTCCCCGCTGCGCTCTGTGCTGGGGGGACTAACGAAGCGCAGTTTTTTAGCGAGCTTACGCAATCTAACAGTAGGGGCTTTTTATCCGGCCGTTACTGGCGTTCGGTACCTCTGGCGGATCAATCGCAGGGGGAGAACGTTGAGGCTTTCGCTAGCCGATCGCTGTCACTGCGATTGGCGCCAACGCAGCTCGCACAGAGTCAGTTAGCAGATATACAAGCTAAGCCGGCCAACAGTTACATAAAGGCGGGCCGCAGCAGCATGCTGCGTGTTCGGTCTGCCCGCCTGTTTTGGTACGACGGTGGTAGCAATGTTCTTGCCATCGTTTCGCAGGAGGGCCGAGACCTCGATATACCGCAGGGCCGCTATTTGTTAAAGGGTGAGTCGGAAAGCTTTTCTACCATCTCTCTCATATTGGAGCCGATTGAACCGCTCTTTCAGCTTGACGTTTCGCCGCACTCTTATATGAATCTCTGGGTCTACCCAACTCTGTCTCTGCTTACGGGCTATGAGGGTAGACGGGCGGATGGCGAGTTGCAGTCATTTGACCAAGACCAGCTCTTTCTGTCGGGAAATCTCTACCGGCGTAGTTCTCGCCCTTTAGGGTTTCTGGAAGACCCCCAGAAGGCCAGTTTGGGGACAAGCCTGGGGTTGGGCCTCTCTCTGCGGCTGCGCCACGGACCACTGGGGGCAGACCTCAACATTCGCGACTGGCTGCTGCCCTTTCGGGCTTCAGGTATGTACGAGAGCCAACGAACATACTCCGTGCGATCGACCGCTGGAAGGCTAACAAGGGGCGATTTACCCTCGGTCTCTGGGGAATACCGTCAGATTATGCGAAGTGTTCAAGTCCCAGTGCAGGCCAGTCTGAGTATGTTTGCTGATCTACCTCAGAGGGTTCTGCCGGATTGGCTGGGCACTCCAAGGGCCGAGCTGCGGGTGGATCACCTTAAGGGGTTGAACCTGCCCTCTGCCAGGCTGGTCGTTTTTAGGCCAGACAGTAAGTGGTGGCTTGAGGCTGGCCCTGCCGGCCAGCTAACCCTTGGACTGGGACTGGCAGGTTCGTCGAAAGGCCATAATGCATTCCCAGGTAGCGCATCGGAGTCTGTGTTTAAAGAGCTTTTACAATTTCTTGGAGTTCAGGTCTTTGACTAACAGCTAGAGTTGGGTATTGGAAAGGCCGGCAACACAAGGCCAGAGCCAACTCAGCTTAGACTGCAGATCTCAGTAAAAAAATAGGGGACAGACCACGTTTTTCATCATTCGAAAAACCCCTCAGATTAGGTTCAGGCGTTTTTTCGTGGGTGGCTCATCTAAACAGCGATGTGTCTGTGCAATCAGAAAACGTGGTTTATCCCCGATCGCTCTACAGCATAAGGCCGCTTGTTTATCTCAAATAAGCTAGCCCGGTGCCGCCTCGGGCAGCTTGCGCGGCCGGCCTGCCTTGCCTGGCGTCGCGCGCCGGCCCAAGGCTTCAGCAATCTCCTCTGCAAAGCGGGCGCTACCCAAGGCGAAATTGCCATTAGTCGCCCGACGGATCTGGTCAACCAGCCCCGGCGCAAGTTCAGATCGGAAGAGATCCCGGTAGTTTGCCTGCCGGTCTTCTGCCGTGTTTCCCAACCCAAGGTAAACCTCATGCGGCATCACCAGGGCATCTTCTTCCCCCTGGGCGTTGGCGCGATAACTCGACCAAGGATAGTCCGCCGGATGGGCCACCATGCCCGCGCGAACCGGGTTCAATTCGATGTAGCGCTGGCAGGCCAGCAAGTAATCTTCCGCCTGGGTCAGGCAAGATCGATAGCGGCCTTCCCACAAGGTACCGCTGCGGCGGTAAGTGCGGTTGAAATACTGCACATAACGCTGCCCAAGCGCCTTCATCAGCGCCCCGGGCGACTCGCCGCGCTCTGCACTCACCAGCAGATGCACATGGTTGGTCATCAACACATAGGCATGAATTCGACAACCAGTCTTGCCAGCAAATTCCTTTAACCATTCCAGATAGAAACGGCAATCCTCATCTGCCGCGAAACAGATTTGTCGGTTATTCCCGCGCTGAATCAGGTGAAGCGGAATGTGGGGCAAGACCACACGAGGGCGACGGGGCATGGCGGATACTGAGTTTGACCTGAAAGGGATTATGCCAAAAAACGTGGTCTGTCCCCATTTTCGCAGCTAAATGCGCATATAATGCGCACGACAGACCTTGAAAGTTGAAGCGATGAGACCCGAGACAGCAGCGCGCAAAAAAGCAGTCAACCTCACAATTCGCGAAGACTTGGTCATTTCGGCCAAGGCCTGCATTCCAAATTTGTCCGCAACAGTCGAGCGGCTGCTCTCTGAGCATTTGGCAAACCACCAGGCCACAAAAGAGGCCCGCATGAAACAGCTTCAGAGCAGTCTAGTCGCCTGGAACGAGTTCAACGCATCGCACCCTTCTATAGCAGACGAGCACAGCACCCTCTAATGGCTCAGTTTGATGTCCACATCAACACGGGGCCGTCCAGAGAGGCGATTCCCTTTGTAGTGATTATCCAGTCGTCGATATTCGATAACTATGGGCGCCGTCTTGTGGCGCCACTGGTGCGAAAAGAGCTGCTACCCAAACCCGCCTTTAGCACCGATCAGCGCACCTTTCCGGAGTTTCAAGTCGGGGAGATCAAACTGGTGTTGAACCCATTGGAAATTGTTTCTGTGCCAGTCGACCGACTTGGGGCAACAGTTACATCACTTGCTGATTCGGGGCAGACAATCAGCGACGCAATCGATGAGGTACTTACACGATCTTGGGGTTAAGGTGATTAAAAACAGGGGACACGTCAATCAACACCCGAGAATCGCCTGAAAATGAATTTTTCAAGGGCGACCATTTTCGTAAAAAGTGGTCTGTCTCCTCGCAATATTCTAGGTCGGCAGTACGCTCAATAGTTTTGGCGGCGCGGGGCCCCTAGGGTGGTGGCCCTTTCATGCCACGCCCGGGATGGCCGGGCTAGAGAAAACCAACAAACCGCTCTACGATTGGAGTGTGTTCTTTTCTGATGTGAACAATGGAGAAGCCATGGAGCAGATCACCCACCCAGACGTAAAAGAGGCCTTTGAGATTCTGAAGTCCGTCAGCGCCACCGCGCAGGAGCGGCTGGAAGCCGAGCGACGCATTACTTATGTGCGGGAGCTCAACGCCATTGCCGGCTACCAATGGGATGAGCACGTCAACTCGAGCGTAAGTTCGGCCCCCTCGCCCCCGAGCATCAGACCCTGCTCGCCTCGGCAACGATCGAGCAGTTAGAGAAATACTCCGATGCACTCCTCTTAGCGTCTTCGCTCGGCGAGGTTTTGGGCAGCTAGCGGACTACCTGGGTCAATCACGCCAGCACGGATGCCCGGCTCGAGATCGCCCGGCGGTTCCCGGAACAAGTAGCGCGGCATTTACATGAAAAATTCCAGCGCGAAGCATTATTCACCACTTGCGAAACCGTAATAAGTCCAAACCAAGTGAGCGATTTTTTTCCGTACGGGCAATTTAGAGAACCGCCTCCAAGCCTTTTCTCTCAAGCAAACTCAGCAGCTTCAGTGAGGGGCCACTGGGTTTTTTATCTCCCAATTCCCACTTCTGAATTGTAGAAACGCTGGTATTGAGAATGGCGGCAAACACAGCCTGACTAACATGCTCTTTCTCGCGTAGCTGGCGGATCTGATTAGGAGAAATTGGCTTGACTTCTAGATTGCAAAGTACATCAAACTCTGCCATTCGTCTCTTACTGATCAGACCCGCATTGTTGAGGCCTTTGGCGGTCTCATGAACCTCGGAGAGAATTCTACTTTTACGGTTGGTTGTCATTACTCGTCTCCCTGCAATTGAATCACTTGACCGGTACTTATGGCCACGGCAATAGCCTGTTGATCTAGGTCCAGCAGTGACGCAGCTAATTCCTGCAGCACTTTGAGCTCTTTGGCATCGATGTTGGATCGCTCGTTCTTCTCAAAGCCAAATAGGAAGACCCAGCGCTCTTCAAATTTTGTTGCGACAATCGTCCTCGCGCCCGCACTCTTGCCACGTCCATGCAGTGCCACACGCTTTTTGACCAAGTGACCGCCCAAATTGGCGTCGATCAAACCTAGCGCCATCTCCTCTACTGCGCCCACAATGTCAGCATCGGTGACTCCGCTCTTACGCATCCAGCGAGCGAACGTCTTTATAACTAGTATTTCGGTGGGACGCGACACCGTAAAATCGTCTCACTAGGTGATATACTTGTCAAGTACGCAAGACGGTGTGCTGCCCCAAAAACGTACACTGAAGGGTGGGTCAGTTTTCAGTGGGCAAAACCCGGGTCAGATTTCGGTGCAAATCAACATTATGCGACGCAAGCGCCTTCACGTATCACTCCGCGCCCTTTTGCCCCGAAGGAGAGCAGGCCGCCTTCGGGCGGCTTTGCTTTTTATAGGGGGCGTCTCGTGCGCACCGTTGTTTACAGGAACCCGTGTCACTGTAATTCTAGTTCGGCAGCATGGCCAGTAGTTTTGGCGGGGCGACTGCCCCTAGGGTGGTGGCCCTTTCATGCCACGCCCGGGATGGCCGGGCTTCTCTTTTATGTCTGCGTCTTTCGGCCCATTGGATTCTTCCCGTGCTGTTTCCGCCAATTCGGATACCTAGGGCTAGAGAAAATCAATAAACCGCTCTACGATTGGAGTGTGTTCTTTTCTGATGTGAACAATGGAGAAGCCATGGAGCAGATCACCCACCCAGACGTAAAAGAGGCCTTTGAGATTCTGAAGTCCGTCAGCGCCACCGCGCAGGAGCGGCTAGAAGCCGAGCGACGCATTACCTATGTGCGGGAGCTCAACGCCATTGCCGGCTACCAGTGGGATGAGGGTATGGCGCAGGGCATTGCCATAGGGGAGGCGAGGGGGGAGGCAAGAGGGGAGGCCAGGGGCTGAGCCGAGGGCAAGGCAGAAGGCAAGGCGGAAGGCAAGGCAGAAGCAACCCGCGCTCTGGTAGCCCGCCAACTCGAGCGTAAGTTCGGCCCGCTAAGTCCAGAGCATCAAGCCCTGCTCGCCTCGGCAACGATCGAGCAGTTAGAGCAGTACTCCGATGCGCTCCTCTTAGCGTCTTCGCTCGATGCGGTCTTGGGCAGCTAGCGCGCTGCCTGGGTCAATGGCGGCAAACACAGCCTGACTAACATGCTCTTTCTCGCGTAGCTGACGGATCTCAATGGGAGAAATTGGCTTGACCTCTAGAATGCACACTACATCAAACTCTGACATTCGTCTCCTACTGATCAGAACCGCATTGTTGAGACCGATGGCGGTCTGATCTCCTCATCAGGGGTCAATCGTCACGACTTGCGCCATTCAAGAGTCGAGATGCCGCGCCAAATCCATGCTGTCGTGAAGGATGCGAAGCACCTCAATCACGCCGCCTTGCTCATGGGTGCGAAAGACCATCAGATGCCGCCCCTTGCGGCCCTGCGGAGCCACATGGAGGCGCGTCTCACGCCGCATTGGTCGCTCTGTCAGCGACTTCCGCTAAATAGCAGTCCAGCGAGGCAGCATCTTTGAATTCGGTATATCGGCCAGACTCAATATCCGCAATACCCACGGCCACAGCCTCGCGCAGAGCGGCGAGTTTGGCGGACTGCTCAGCTTCACGCGCCTGAACAAGGCGCAAGCCCTCACGCAGAACCTCCCTGGCGTTTTGATAGTGACCGCTTGCAACCATCCGCTCAACGAACTCTGCTTGGACTTGTGTGGTAATCCTCCCCCTCTTAGTGGTCCCCTAATATTGAAGAACTCAGATCAACCCATCACGGTGGGGGATTTTAAGTGGCCATAAGTGGGGATGTTTGGGTGGCCATCAGGGGTGGCTAAGCCTGCAACCTTGCCTTAGATTGTCCGGTGGTTCTGTTCGGCAAAGTACTCCGTACATGAATGGATGCGATAGGACGAATACTTAGCCCAACCCGCATGCCAGCGTTGGTGGCCATGTTCACAAGTGCATCAAGACTAAAAATGTCAATCTTGCCCTTCAGAAGCTGGTTGAAACGTGGCTGGGTCACACCTAGAGTTCTTGCCGCAGCCGCTTGTGTTAAGCCGCTGGCGTTGTACCAATGCACCAATGCAATCATCGTTTGGGAGCGTAGATGCAGATTATGAGCTTCTTGCAAATCAAACCCCAGATCCTCAAAGATGTTAGAACCACTTTTCGTAATCTTAAGTTTCGTCATTTTTTGTTCCTCTCTTTCATTAACGCCTTGTAACGCTCGGTTGCAAGATCTATATCCCTCTTGCTAGTCTTCTGGGACTTCTTCATGAATGCATGAAGAACATAAACCGCCTCGCTAAACTTGGCGACATAAAACACTCTGTAGGCCATTCCAACTCGAATACGAATCTCTTTCGTTCCCGGCCCCACGATTTCGATTGGTTTCCAGTCCGTTGGGTCGAGCCCTGACTGCACCATGCCCAACTGGTTACCTGCAGACTTGCGTGCTGCTTCAGGAAACGTCCTCACTACGTCTAGGCTATCTCCAAGCCAATGAACTTGCTTACTTTGCTTTTTCATTTCACCGCCTACTATATTCTAGTTTTGGAATAAATTAATACTAACTGTATACCCTACCTGGAGCGGCTGGAAGCCGAGCGACGCATTACCTATGTGCGGGAGCTCAACGCCATTGCCGGCTACCAATGGGATGAGGGCATGGCGCAGGGGATAGCCATAGGGGAGGCCAGGGGCAGAGCCGAGGGCAAGGCTGAAGGCAAGGCGGAAGGCAAAGCAGAAGCCACCCGTGCGATGGTAGCGCGCCTTCTCGAGCGTAAGTTCGGTCCCCTAAGCTCCCAGCATCAGGCCCAGCTCGATTCCGCAACGCTTGAGCAGCTCGAGCATTATTCCGATGCGCTTCTCACCGCGTCGTCGGTAGACACGGTTTTCTCCAGCGCAAGCGGAATTCGGTAACAGGTTATGTCGTCTCTCAAAACATATCGGTAAGCATCGAACCGAAAGGACAAATCAGCCCGCCTTGCTCGGTGCGTTCAAACGCTCCTATAAGTGGCCCAATCGAGAAAATCGAGGTCTGTCCCCTATTACTCCACGCGCTCGTAGCGCGTCAACTCGAGCGAAAGTTCGGGCCCTTAAACTCCCAGCATCAGGCCCAGCTCGCATCTGCAACGATCGAGCAGCTAGAGCAGTACTCTGATGCGCTTCTCACCGCGTCGTCGGTAGACACGGTTTTCTCCAGCGCAAGCGGAATTCGGTAACAGGGTAAGTCGTCTCTGAAAACATGTCGATATGCATCGAACCGAAGAGACAAATCAGCCCGCCTTGCTCGGTGCGTTCAAACTTTCCTATAGGTGGCCCAATCGAGAAAATCGTGGTCTGTCCCCTATTACTCCTGCGATAGGTGGCCCAATCAAGAAAATCGTGGTCTGTCCCCGATTTTCATTTTTTGCATAAAAAAACCCACCAAGCACTAATCTTGGTGGGTTCAAGAATCGAAACTTGATTTAAAGCTTATTACTCCGATTCTAGTTTTTAACAATCACCACTCGTTGCCCTAAGGGCAACGAGTGGCGGAGGTTAAAAAGGCGATCCTGTTTAGTAACGAAACATCAAAGGGTTTCTTATGCCAATCCAAGCAGTCCGGTAACCGCTAAAGGCGCTGATCCCAAGACAACTGCGGGAACTGTAGCCGATCCAGAATCGCTTACGTTAGATGAGGATGCAGCAAAACCTTGCAGAACGATCGCATAATCGGTACCACCATTAACATAATAGAGAGCGTCAGCTCCAGTTGCGGACGACCCAGTGGGTGTTGCACTATTTGTAAATTCTCTAGTAGTAGCGTTGTAAGAACCCCTAACAATATTAGCCGACAAAGTAGATGCAGTTGCGAGGCCTTGTATCGCAATCATATCTGTGCCGTTCTTAAAGTCTGTGATGACCACTGGATTAGTTATAGTAACTTTTGCAGACGCTGTAGTTGTTACGTCTGCACTGGCTGTTGATACGCCCGACGCCGGAATAGAGAAAATGTCTGCGCCTGCACCGCCAGCTATTGTGACGCCAGCAGAAACACCGGGCGCCACGATAAAGTCTCGAGTAGACGAACCTGTAATCGAGACTACAGTTGTCGGCAGCGTAGAGCTTGCTGCAAAGTTATCTAAACCAGCAGTGTTGCGAGCAGCACCAATAACAACGAACGACTCGTTTGTTCCACCAGAAACTCCGCTAGCGTTGACACTCGT
>Ga0194123_10007238_pt1 | contig 11137 bp, 8 predicted proteins | sample TA2MahsurfametaG_5_FD_155479 | JGI IMG/M metagenome (GOLD analysis project Ga0194123, IMG submission 155479) | Freshwater microbial communities from Lake Tanganyika, Tanzania - TA2015023 Mahale A surface | ecosystem: Environmental > Aquatic > Freshwater > Lake | place: Tanzania: Lake Tanganyika... | reverse complement strand
TTGAGACTTAAAGTCCAGGTGCAGCTCTTCCATCTTTGAGGCAACGGATTCCACCGCCATGGTCAGGCGCAGCACGGAATCATGGCTTTGGGCGTTGCGCCGTGCGATGCCGGTGAACGCATACGCCGCCACACTGATGCTGGCGCCCGTGATGGCGGCTAGGATTTCAACCACGACTAGGCTCTGGCTTTGCTTTCATTATGGCAATAGTGCCAGCCATCAGCCCTTGCCCTGACTGCGCATCTTCTTTCGCCCATGACTAGGCAGGGAATGTTGCCCCTGCCCTTGACGGGTGCGCTTAGGCTTTCCAGGCTGATGCTGGATCTGCTTAGCGCCGGTCTTACTCTTGACCGCCATCTTCCTCTGCTGCAGGCTCTGCAAATTCCAGCGTATCCACAGTGCCGCTCAGCAACTGTGCAGCCACTTGAATCAGCGTGGCATCGTTACTGACGCGAGCGGCGGCGTAACTGTTGATGGCTGAAACCAGTTCTTCCTTAGTGCAGGGCATAGTCAAGTGTGTGACGGTGGAAGTTTAACTGGGGTTGCAACAATTAGGCGGCAACGGCTTTGATCACGCTGAAGTTGAAAACCGGCTGTTCAGTGGTGGTGCCGCCTGTTGTGGCAAAGGTAATGCGGAAGCTGCCGGCAGCCACTGCGGTGATATCAATCATGTAGAGATCAGTGCCAGATCGCTGGCTGACAATGATCGTATCTGTTATGGCGACGGTGGAGTTCGTCACCGTGAATGATTGCCGTGTTGTTGAACCAGCAGCAGAAACCAGCGTGATCGCGCCACAGATCGTGTTCAGCGTGACGCCAGTTGTACGGCTTGTGGCTTGAGTGACGGCACCACCAGCACCTGTCGCATAGCCGATGCCACCGGTTGCGGAGGATGAAAGGACATTGCCACCAAAACGCGAGTTGCCAGCAGCGACAAATAATGCAAAAGCGTTTGTAATTGTGACGTTTGTTCCGTTTGTTGGGGCGCCATCGATGTATACGGTGCTGGCGTTGGTGTATGTGACGGTTGTGTTTGTTGCTGCAATAGCAGGATTGTCAAAAGCAACAATCGGACCATGCGCGACGGTGCCAGAAGCAGCAGTAGCCGTATCGGTGTAAGTACCAGTGCTGCTGTATAACTTGGCTGGAGCAGTTGTAGAAAGTGCAGTACCAGATTGAGCAGATGCGTTCAGGGTATGTAGTTGGTTTGCACCAATTAAAGTGCTTTGTACACCACCCGTAGTGATGGCAATTTGATCAGACCCAACCCTGTAAATGCCAGTGTTTGTGTCACCAGAGAACGATAAAGCGGGAGCGCTAACACTTCCGTCTTGACCACGCCAAGGCAATGTTCCCGTAAACGCTGAAGTTGATGTTGTTAATCGAACAGTGCCACCAGTGCTAATCCCAACTTGATCAGCTCCAGGGGAATAAATACCTGTATTGGGATCGGTGGTAAAGCTAAAAGTTGGGGAGCCGGCAGTACCTAACGAAACCGCTTCAATTTGCCCAGCATTATCAACACGCAGGCGTTCAGTTCCATTGGTTGTAATGGATATTTGGTCTGTGCCTGAGTTGAATAAACCAGTATTTGTGTCATCCGTAAAAGCAATGCTTGGCGCTGCTGCTGTGCCCGCAGGGAACGTGCCAAAACTACCTGGCACGCCATCAACTGAAATGCCAACCTTCCGCCAAGTGTTGGTGCCAGTGGCGACGTAAATGAAGTTGCTATCCCAAGCAATTTCACCCGTGGTGCCAGTGGCTGTAGAGGATGCAGGCGTATGCGTCGGCAGGATCGGGCGCCCAAACAGTGTGGTATTCGCTGCAGTGATTGCAACCTCAGTTGTTAGCGTGCCATCAGCCTGAACCTTGAGTTCGAGCTTTCCATCTTCGGCGTTATTGGTTACGTCAACAATGCTGCCGGTGATCGCGGCATAGTCCACCTGCTCTGTGGTGGCATTGTCGTTGTGACCGCGCCAGTAGATCGTGCTTAGCAGGTCATTGTTTTGACCGACAGTGGATGCCCCACGCCGGCGGTACATGGTGATATCTGCACCGCTGCTGGCATCGTTCAGCGTGCATTGCAGTTGCAGCGTGGTGCTAGAAACCGTGTTGCTGACGTGCAGCGGATAGATCGGATTGGCTTCGCTGATGCCAACATTTGTGCCCTTTAACCGCAGACGCATGGCACTCACGCCCGCATCGGCAGTCATCAGATCAAGGATGCCAACCTCAGAAGTGTTGGTGACCGTTGAAATGCTGGACAGAATCTGGGCGTAAGTTTGATCGTTACCGGCGCTGTCCTTACCGCGAAACTCAAGGTTGCCGAGGTTATCGTTATTGGCAGGGCTGGCGCTGTTGCGATACAGGACAACATCAGGCGCCGTGTCTAAGCCTGCATCGGTGTTTTCAATGATGACCTGATCAGTTGTGTCGGCGCTAAATAGATGCAGTTGAGCGGCGCCAGTACCAGTGCCAAGCTGCAAACCTTGCGTGGTGAATTTGCCTTGGAAGGTGCTGTTGGTTGTAAATGCAATTTCGTTAGCGGCTGAGCGGTAGAAGCCCGTGACGCCAGTGTCAGCGGTCCAAGCAATGCTGGGTGCGCCAACGGTGCCGCTTGGGATGTTCCGCAGGAAGGTGCCGTATTGGATCTTCTTGTTTTTGTTGGCTGCGCTAGGTTCAGCAGCAACCACAATGGGCAGCAGGTCAGCAGCGACTGGTGAAGTCAGTTCTGCTAGGTCTGTGATCTTGCGGTCAGCCATCAGTGGTATGCGGTGGGATTAGAAGTGAAGGGGACTACTGGGTTTTGAGAGCTGCTACTTCAGCCTGCAGATCGGCAATAGCTTCACCTTGGCGCTTGATCAGGTTCAGGAGATGAGGCACAAAGCGGTCGTATTGGACGCCTTCAGGTTCAAGCGTGCCATCCTCTTCTTCCTTAAAAAAACACAAGCGCGGGTCAATTTCCGCAACTTCTTCAGCAATAAAGCCCCAATAACCCCACTCAGGTTTGTCGGCATCGCAGGTTGATTGATACCAAACAGGGCGGCAATTAAGGATTGCGTCAGCGTATTGATCCTCAATCGTTTCAATGTTGGTTTTGTATTTGATGGAAGACGTAGAGCGACGCAGAAAGCCAGTTGCATCTACGTTGACGTTGGCGGCAGTTGCTGTTGTTGTGTTGTGGACGTAAGGAGCAACGAACGCTGTACCTGATGCCAGAACCATTGACCCGGCACTATCTAACCTCATCCGCTCCGTCGGAGAACTCGACCCATCTGGCGTAGTCGAGAACTCTAGTCGCGACCGATGGTTAGAACCGTTTGTCCAACTTCCGTCTGAGACGCATTTAATTTGAGCGCCAAGACCTCCTGACGAGTTTGTAAAACGAATCAAGCCAACGTCTGTGCCAGCGGCGGCTGGGGTGGCATCAATCTGCAAGGTAATCGGACCGGCAGCAGATCCAGTACCTTGAATTAACGCTCCACCTGTAGGCGCTCCGCTAGAAGCAGTAGACGTGCCCACCAACAGACGCCCACTTGAATCCAGGCGGATACGCTCGCTGCCACCCGTAGATGCGGCAATAGTATCGGCTGCAGGACTCCAGAATCCAGTATTTAGATCGCCAGTGAAAGTAACGCTTGGCGTCCCAACTGCACCCAAGGGATGAACAATAGGAAGTGTTGATGTTGTGGCAGTAGTGCTTACATCAAAACGCAGTGTTCCGTTGGTTGATATGCCAATGTTGTCCGCACCAACGTTGTAGACACCAGTATTTGGGTCGCCAGAAAAAGAAAGTGCAGGCGCTGCTGCCGTACCGTTCTGTCCCTGCCAAGGCAAAGTACCAGTGAAGGCAGTAGTGCTTGTGGTTAGGCGAACTGCACCGCCGGTGGTGATGCCAACCTGATCGACGCCTGGACTGAAAAAACCAGTATCCGTCCCGCTGTCCTTGAAGTAGATCGACGGTGCAGCAGCCGTGCCGTTTTCAAATGGGATAACGCTCCACTCGCCATCAAGTTGGAACAGGGTGACCCACGCGCTGTTTGCCGCATTACGCAGCTTCATCACCGTGGGCGAGCTGCCCGTATCTGCCCACCACTGGTATGCGTAGGTTGTGGTTGGCTCAGTGGCAGAGCTATTGTTGGTGGCGATTGCCGCCAGGGCGTTGTTCAGGTCAGCACGGACAGCCGCGCCAGAGGCATTGCTGATGATGTAGTCGTGCGTTGCCATGATTAGGTCTGTTCAGTGCCGTAGCCACTGGCGATGTACTGGAAGTTCCGGCTTATGGCAGTGCCAGCACTGTTGCGGAAGGTCACCGTAACTCCAGTTCGGCTGGCGGAAGTGACTTCATAATAGTCTCCAGTGGCAAGGTTGAACGCAGTGATGCCAATGGCTGGTGTTGCGTAGAACGCCTTGCTATAGGTCACCGCGTAGGAGCCGGCACCGCTGGTGATCGTGGCGCTGTTCTCGGTTCTGGAACGCAGCACCAGCTCAAAGCCCAACTCGTCCACCAATGGGGTTTGGTCGGTGCGGGCGCTGGTCATTGCCACCTTGAATTGGAACTGACGACCGGCGTAGCTGCCGTTGTACATGGGCAGCCAATTCCCAAAATTAATGTTGGACTCCAGCTCAAAACGATCCGGCGTTGCCTCCAGCAGCAATTTGTCGCCATCTTCCGTGAGTAGAAATTCATCGGTTGTGGCTTGATCGCTGCTGCGGAAGTAAATTTCGGCGCTAGTGTCATCAGCCAAGGCGCCATCAAAATCACTCCAGCGGTCTAGATCTTCGTTGCGGCTATCAATTGTGTCGGCTGGATACAAGCCGCGTGTGGTCAGGATGCGGCGGAAGTCAACGGTAAATTTGGCGCCAAGATCAACAATGTTGGTGAAGTAATACTCACCGCCAAGGCGTTGTTGCCCGGTGAAGTCCATGGCGCCGATTTCATCAAAGTCAAGAATTTCATCAAGCGTCAGATCCCCATCAATTACCAATGCGTCATACACCTCGGAGTAGTAAGCATTGTTGAACGTGCCTTGGAATGGTGGGCTGGTGGTGTCTTCTCGAACAGTAGTAACTGTCAGAACAGGAATTTGATCGGGTTGATTGAAGATTGCACTGGTGGCGTTCTGGCTACGCAGTCCAGCGGGATCTTCAAACTTCAGCAGATATTCGCCGTTGAGTTTGGGCACCAGCGCGTAGGTGGTGTTGGCACCAATGCGATCTGCTAGCAGCGTGGAATCAGCCCATTCGCCAGTGCCGTCGGTCTTGGTGCTATGGCGGATGATCGCGGTGAGGAAGTCAGATCCAACGCCTGCGGGCTTTGCCCACCGCAGCATGATCTGATTATTGGCAACCTGCTCCAGCGTGACGCCTTGCGGATCTTCCGGTAACTGCTGAACGCTGACAGTTGGTGTTGCAGTTGATGCAAACGATGGAACGCGGAATGTACCGCGTGTAGCGGGCGCACTCTTTTTGAACCCTAAGCCGTAGGCAATGACCGAAACCGTCAGATCAAAGTTCTCCGGCAGACCAATGATCTCAATATTGGGGTTGTTTGTACGAACCGTGCGGCCATTGCCTTGAGCAGTGTTGTAAGTAACGTCATAACCAAACGTGGCACCACCAGCGCCTTTTGCCCAAGACACATTGACCTGCGTGGTAAGCACCGTGCCATCACGGACTTGACCGGCACTAAATGCAATGTTTCTGACCGGAGGTGGTGCGCTATCAAATGTGGTGATGTCCGGGAATTGCAGCGCCTGACCGCTATCGACGGAGGCGTAAATGCTGTCGTTATGAACAATGCCGGTGATTGTGTATGCGCCATCGGCACCTTCGCTGGCACTGATGCAGCGGAACTTCTGATTAGCAACGCCAGAGGTTGTGATGCTCCAGATCGACTGGGCGTTAGGCGCGGTGCTGAAAGCGCTGCTGACGTTAATCGTGCTGCCGGAAACACTGCTGATGTTCTTGGTTTCAACCGTGCCGTTGGGCAGCAGGCAGGTCAGTTGTGGGCTGGAGCCTGCGGGCAGCGTGATTGATTGATCTGCCACAACGGCAGTGGTAGTCGCTGAGGAGATGCGACCGGAGATGCGCGTGCCCTGCCGCAGTTGATCGCAGACCGCAAAGATTTGACCCGGCAGCACCACGGCACCCTGCAGACCAGTGCTGAAGGAAATCACCTCATCGTCCAGGGCTTCGGTCTTCAGCGTCCATAACCCCACGCGCTGGGCTTGCCACTTGGACGTGCAGCCGAAACCGATCAGCTCCTTGACGATGTAGCCGTACTTGGCGATCAACGCCGCATCTTCAACGACAACAACGTTTGGCTTGTAGAAGTTGTCGGGGTCGTTGTAGCGGACATGAACACTGGTGCTACGGGTCTTCAGTGAGCTGCCGGAATACTCGAAGACGCCGCCGACAACGTTGGAGTTGTTGTAGATGTGCGCCACCGACAGCGCCGTGCCGTCTAGGTTGCCGTGGTCTGCTGCAACTTGGATGACGTTGTTTGACCAGAACAGGATGCCTCGGAATACCGAAGCCATATCCATCAGGACGTTGTAAGCCTCAGCTCGATCACCGATGACAACGTTGCAGGCAAAGCGTGGCTCGCGGCTGCCATCGGGGTTGGTGACCAGTTGATTGGCGTACTTGGCAATGGGGTACAGATCAACCCAGTTCAGGTTTGCGGCGGTGACGAATTGACCTGCGCCATAGCGGCGGTTGGTGAGCAAGTCATAGAAACAGCAGACCGGACAGGTGGTCCACTTGTCAGCGGTCTGGAGCGCACCGTTGAAGCTGGCATCATCAAAGGTCAGGTAGCCGCTGGATTGAACGGTTGCACCAGTTGGAATCTTGACTAGGCGCCCTTTGATCAGGTAGGCGCGAGACGGCAGGCTGTTGAACGCCTTGGTTGAGATCGACAGCTCGTTGAGTGCCGAATAGTTGTAGTTGACGTTTTGCGCGATGGTTTGCGCATACGACGACCAAATGATTTGATTACCGCGATTGTTAGCTAGCGGTGTGTTCTGCGGTGTTTCCTTGAAGCTGGTGTATTTGATCTCAAAATGATTTTCGCCTAGGTCTACCTTTTCAACCTTGATATTCCACGGACCGGCACCGTAGGTCTTGAGGTTGATCATGCCGGTGCTGTACTGATAGTTATTGGTTGATACGCCGGTGATGCTTTTGTCAGATGCAAGGATAAAGCCGGTGCTGCTGCCTTTGGCTTGCACATAGATGCGAACACGAAGCGTGCCACCAAACAGTTGACCTTTTGCAAGGCTTTCCTGCGCGACGGAATACAGCTTTGGAATGGTGAACAGCAGCTCTACGAAATCAACGGTGGGATCGGTGATTTGGCGCGTGATCGTTCCAGCGCCGTACTTACGGTTGACGACTTCGTTGTTGCTATTCAGGTCTTCGCTGTAGTTTTCTCCAATCTCTTGGTTGACTTCAACAATTTCGGACGTGCCATCGTTGAACCATGCGGTCTTGCCTTGACGTGCGGCACCAACTGATGCATTAGCAGAGATCTGATCCTGCGGAAAGTTGTAACTACCATCGCTGTTCTGGATCGGTGTTTCGTTCAGGTAAATGCCCTGCAACCCGTTGATCACGCCACCAATCGGACCTTCGCACAAGAGGTCAAGAATCTTGATTGTGGTGACGGAATTGAGTGCCATATCAGTAGAGCTGATACCCGATGCTATTTAGCCGCAGGTAGATCGGGTTTGTACCTTCACTACCGTTGGCGACTGCACCAGCGTTGATCACTTCAACCTGCACCGTCATCACGCTTTCAACATTGATATCGGGCAACTCCAAGCGGTGCATCCATCCAAAGAACTGACCGCCAAAGATCAAACCTTGGATTGTTGCCTGATCAACAGCAACAAGGAAATCGTCGGTGGTGAAATAATCGCGGAAGACTTTAACTTCATAGGTGATGTAACCGTCAACAAATGTTGTGCCCGGACCGCCGGCGAAGTCGTAAAGTCCGTTCTCCAACGACAGCGCAACATTGAAGTTTTGATATTGCTCCGCGCTTGCCATGTAACCGCCGTAGACATTCAGCGAAGCAAGGCGGCGTTCGACCTGCGTATCAACCCGAATTAACTGCGTACTATTTGTAACGCCATATTGCCCAACAGGGTCAAAATAAGCTGGCGAATTGAACGAGGTTTTGTACACACGCTTAGCGATAATACCGGACTTGTCGGAGAAATCATCGGTGAGAACCTCGTTGCCAAGCCGCATGGTGCCAACGCCTGGAGCACGTAGAGAGGTCAGCACTGGGTCGGATTCGTCGGCAATTTGGAATTTAGATTTGAGCAGGTGGCTGCCGATCAGCACTTTGCCGTAAGCCAGTGGCACCGTAGCGCCAACGCCAACCGTATTTGCAGCGCCGGTGTAGGCATAGGATTGCTGCCCATCAATGCCGGAGGTGACGCTTTCGGGTCCGTTGGTGCGATTACGGCTGCCCATGCGAGTGTTCCCGCCAGCAAAACCAGCAAAACCGCCAAGGGTTGGCACTTGAGCCTGCGGCGATAACAGTTGTGCAACACCACCAAGGGTCAAACTCAAGCCAATACCGCCAACAATGCCCGCCGCAGTTGCGCCAAACACGCTGCCGCCAAGACCCAAGCCCAAGCCAAGAAATCCACCAACAGCAGGTCCAAGCACAATCGCAGCAAGTACCAAGCCAATTCCGGTCAGCACATTAGTGAAACCATCACCTGAACCGCTGAGCACTGGCACGATCACCAGATCCTTCTCGCCAAACGGCAGCAGCAGTTCTTCGTAGCCAAAGTCTTGACCGCCCTGCAGCACCTGATAGCCGATGCCGTTCTCCTCTGAGTTCAGCAGAAATTCCTTGAACTCCGGCTTGTTGATGCACAGAATCTTGATCGCATCAGCCGGAGTACGCAGGTTGTAATAGGTATGGTCAGCGCCAAACCGTTCGCCCAGCTCACCCAGCAGACGAACCCGCTGCATATCGGAACACCGCAGCAATGCTTTTCACATAGTAGCTGGATAACCACTCCACACCACTCAGCCGATCCCTTGTGTGATGCAGGATTTCCCACGGTGCAACGAAGATCGCGGCGTGCATCGGCTCGCGTGTGCCCAGCTTCATGATCGCCACGTCACCCACCCGCCGCCGCTCAAACTCCACCCGCTCAAAGCCCAACCCCAGTGCCTGCCGCAGGTAGATGCTGCCGGTAGTCTCCAGGTCTTCTGGGCGCTCAAAGTCAGGCAGCGCAATGCCCTCCAGCTCAAAGTACGACCGCACCAGCGTGTAACAGTCCTGCTGCCCGTAGACCCAAGGCTTGTCGATCAGTTGCCGATAGTCACCCATTGATCTTGCGGTAGCTGGTAGATGAACCATGGCAGTCGGCTTTGTTGGCAGGCTTTGCGGTCCGCCTCACTTGGCTGCTGCCCTTGCGGATGGCTATGGATGATGGCAAGGATCGTGCCGCACAATGATGCCCGCAGGTAGTCTCGCGGATCAAGGACAAAATGCAGCTCCGGCGTCTCGCAGACATTGCGACACCGCAAGTATTTCTGCTCATTACCTGCCTGCATTAGCAGACCGCAGGCTTCTTCTGGCATCACCTCGCGGGCGTGCGCCTCAGCGTCAAGTCTGGATGCGGGAACCAGGGTAACCGCCATGGGGATAATCGGAGACGCCCACCGTGTCGAACCTGATTTTGCAGCTATTGAACCGCTTGCCGCAAACATCATTGGCTGCACTGGTGGCATTGTCATTTACGTCAAAGCAACTGCCGCCCGAGTAGCCGCACTCAGCGCCGCGATAGACCCACGGGCAATAATCCTGCACTTGCCTGCCGGGGAGCTGCAGGTTGGTCAGGTCGAGCTTGCTGGTCAGTTCAAATTCGACGAGCTGGATATTCTCTTTGGATACGCGGTCGATGTACCAGATCTGATCCTGAAATTTTGCGGTCGGATCCGCAGTCGGATTGGTGCCGCCAGCGAAGTTGACGCCATCGAGAAACTTCTTGCAGGTGCGTATCCGCGTGACCTTTGCCTGCAGCGGGTTATATGCCAACAGCAGAGCGGAGATGGCGCCAGTGACATTAGCGATCCGCATCGTCGGGCGCGGCAGTGTGCCCTTGGAAGTCAGCTCAAAGCCGTCAACTTCAATCGGTGCAGCGGCGTAAGTAATGCCTCCAAACACCACATTGGCGGTCAGGCTGTTGGTGCCCGCGTGATAGTAAAACGTGTCGTCGATTCCGTTGACCGCCAGTGTGAGCTGAAGTATGAACAGTTCAATAACTGCTGACGGCTCCAGCGATTGGATCTGCTGCTGGATTGACGTAGGTGTCGTCATGCCTCAAACACCTGCTCAAATGTTGCAGTTACAGTATTGATATCGGCATATTGATGCGTTCGTGCCCATTGACGGCACACCCATTTGTATTGAGTAGCACTGTTCAATGGCGTCCAATCAAACGCTTCCTGCCCAGCACGCGCATCCAAGAATGTCTCAATTGCATCGGCAACACTGTTACTTTTTGCACTCCATGTTAGATCCCAAGACTTGGGATTTTGATTAATACCAAAAACAACACGTTGCTCATAACCTGATCCAAATTTGATGGCATTGACATTCGGCTGGCTGCTTTTTTGCGCACCAAAATCAGGTGTCGATTGACCAGTTGCTACACCCAGAGTTGCATCGTTGAAAGTAGCCATGATTAGTACAGCAAGCCTCCAGGCTTCTTCTGTTTCACCAATTCTGCTTGAACAGCAGCGCCAATTACACCAGCCAATGCTTTGCCTTGCGATTCATTGCCCTGCACGTTACTGCCAGTCGCATCAACATTCACAATGATGTTGCCGGTTGTTTCGCCTTTGACTGTTACGGGAATCGTGCGACCGTCAGGAAGGGGCACATAGGCTTCAGGGCGGCTGCCTTCACCAAACATGGCTAACTGCGGGCTATTGGCAATACCACCAGCGGCGTAACGCTTCAAATCAAGCGGACCATTGGCAGTCATGATGCCACCATTTGCAAAACCAAGGAACCCACCTATTGCACTTGTGCCGGGGAAAATCGCCTTGAGGGTTTGAAAGATTGCTGCTCTTGCAAATATTTTGCTCAAATCAATAAGAA
>Ga0194123_10007236_pt1 | contig 11139 bp, 8 predicted proteins | sample TA2MahsurfametaG_5_FD_155479 | JGI IMG/M metagenome (GOLD analysis project Ga0194123, IMG submission 155479) | Freshwater microbial communities from Lake Tanganyika, Tanzania - TA2015023 Mahale A surface | ecosystem: Environmental > Aquatic > Freshwater > Lake | place: Tanzania: Lake Tanganyika... | reverse complement strand
GCAACCCGTGCTGGATGGCGGCGCGCACCACCGACGCCGTTCCCTCGGGCCGCAACGTGCAGCTGCGGTCGCTCCGATCCACAAAGGTGTACATCTCCTTGCCCACCACATCGGTGGCCTCACCGATGCCGCGGGCGAACAGCTCGGTGGCCTCCAACAATGGCGTGCGGATCTCGCAGACGGCCGCCCGCTGGAAGTGACGGCGTGCCGTGGCCTCGATGTGCTGCCAGAGCGGAGTGTGGTCTGGCAGCACATCCACCATCCCCCGCAGGCTCTGCAGCTTCTCCACCGGCACCTCATCTGTGCAGCCAGTCTGCCGGGGTGGGTGGCGCGGGCCGGCACGCGGGCAGCCCTACGGGAGCTGATCCAGCTGCTCCGCCCGCAGTTGCCGCAGCCGTTCGCCGAGAGCGAGGCCGGGCCGCAGGCCTTCGCGGGCCATCAGTTCCGCGGCGCTCAGCGGCGGCTGGACGCAGCGCCAATGCAGCCACCAGCGCAGCAACGGCCGGCGGGGGCCGTCGCCAGCGGCGATCGCCAGGGCCACTGCCTCCGCTGAGCAGCCCGGAGCCTCCAGCAACGCGCACCAGCGCGAGGGAGGCCAGGCGGCTGCCGCGACGGGATCCGGCAGGCCAGCGCGCAGCGACAGCCATTGGGCCAGCCAGCGCTGCTGTCCGTGGGGCAGCTGCAGCCGGGCCGCCAGGGCAACGGGGTCGGTGGCGGCCGTGAGCAGGGCCGGCAGCAACGGCAGGCCGAACCGCTGGGCGCGCCGGAGCCGGTGTCGCCAGCGCTGATCGGCCTGGAGCCGAGCATCGAGCAGGGCCAGGCCGCCCCAGGCCTGCAACAGTGCCAGGGCGCTGGGCCAGGGTTCGCGCTCCAGCAGAAGGTCGAACTCCATGCGCAGGCGGGTGCCCAGGGCCGGCGGCGCCTGCTGCGGCGGATCACCGGGCCGCCACGGCCAGGGCCAGGCGGCCAAGGTGCGCCGGGCCTGCTCCAGGCTGGCGGGCTCCAGGCTCAGCCCCAGCCGTGCGCCATAGCGGGCAGCGCGCACCAGACGCGTGGGGTCGTCCGTGAGCGAACGGTCGTGCAGCAGGCGCAGCTGCCGGGCCGCCAGGTCGGCCTGGCCGCCGTGGGGATCCAGCAGCTGCGCATCACCACCGGGCTGCAGGAGCAGCGCCATGGCGTTGATGCTGAAATCGCGGCGAGCCAGATCGTCCTCGAGTCGCCCACTGCGCACGACGGGGTTCTCCGCGGGGCGGGGATAGGCCTCGGCGCGGGCAGTGGCCAGATCGAGCAACACACCGTTCAGCTCCATCTCCACCGTGCCGTAGGAGCCATGGAAGCGGCAGAAGCCCACAGCCTCCGGATCCGCCGCCAGCAACGCCCGCGCCAGTCGATGGGCGGCCGGATCGCCGGCACTGGCGGGAGCCGCCAGGTCCTCCACAGCCAGGTCCAGATCCGGCAGGCCCCGCCACGGATCGCGATGCACGCGATGCAGCAGCAGATCCCGAACGGCCCCACCCACCAGGGCCAGGCGCAGCTCGTGGGCTGCCGCCGCCAGGGCCTGGCGCAGGGAGGCGGGGATGGGGATGGTGTCAGCCAGCAGGCCGTTCCTCAGGCATACAGACACTCGGGGCGTTGATCCTTCAGCCTGGGATTGGCCTGATCTTTGGCTGAGAACTGGAGCTCCACGCCTGGCGGCAGGCTGGGCCAGGCAATCTGCAGATCGGGATCATTCCAGGCAATCCCCTGCTCACTCTGGGGGTGGTAGTAGTTCGAGCAGGCATAGCAAAAATCCGCCAGCTCACTGAGCACCAGAAAACCGTGGGCAAACCCCGGCGGCACCCAAAGTTGCTGATGCTGCACGTCGTCGAGCTGCACACCAACAGCCTGCCCGAAGCTGGCGGATCCCCGGCGCACATCCACGGCCACATCGAACACAGAACCGCGCGCGCAGCGCACCAACTTGCCCTGGGGCTGCACCAGCTGATAGTGCAGCCCCCGCAGCACACCCTGGCGGCTGCGGGATTGGTTGTGTTGCACCAGCTCGGGGATCCCCGCCTCCTGCAGGACCGACTGCCGGGCCGTTTCCACAAAGAAGCCGCGCGCATCGCCGTGCACCTGAGGCACCAGCAGCAGCACCTCGGGGATGGCCTGAGGAATGATCTGCATCAGAGCAAGGGCTCCCACCAGGAACGGTTGGAGAGATACCACTCCACCGTGCGGCGCAGCCCCTCCTGCACGGTCACCTGCGGCTGCCAGCCCAGCTCCTGCTCGATCAGGCTGGCGTCGATGGCATAGCGCCGGTCGTGCCCGGGGCGATCGGTCACGAAGCTGATCAGCTCACGGCTGGGGTTTACCGGCAGGCGGGCCCCATGGGCGGGGGCCAGTTCATCCATCAGCTCACAGAGCATGGTGACCAGATCGATATTGGCCACCTCGTTGCGACCACCAATGCAGTAGGTGCTGCCGGGGGTGGCGGTGGTGAGAATCCGATCCAGGGCCCGGCAGTGGTCTTCCACAAACAGCCAGTCGCGCACATTGCGGCCATCGCCGTACACCGGAATCGGCTTGCCCTGGAGGATGTTCACCAGGGTGAGCGGAATCAGCTTTTCGGGGTAGTGATAAGGGCCGTAGTTGTTGGAGCAGTTGCTCAGTAACACCGGCAGGCCATAGGTGTGCTGCCAGGCCCGGGCCAGATGGTCGCTGCCAGCCTTGCTGGCGGAATAGGGCGAACGCGGGTCGTAGGCCGTGGTTTCTGAAAACAGCGGGTCGGCGGGTCCGAGGCTGCCGAACACCTCATCGGTGCTCACATGCAGAAAGCGCCAATCGCTGGGGCGCCCTGCCGTCTCCCAGTGGCCGCGAAAGGCCTGCAGCAGCGTGAAGGTGCCCATCACGTTGGTGGTGAGGAAGGCCTCCGGGCCACTGATCGAACGATCCACGTGGCTCTCGGCCGCCAGGTGCGCCACATGGCTGATGGCCTCCTCGGCCAGCAGACGCTCCACCAAGGCGCGATCGGTGATGTCGCCCTGAACAAAGCGAAGCCGACCGGCATCGATCAAGGACTGAATCGTGGCCAGGTTGCCGGCATAGGTGAGTGCATCGAGTACCACCACCCGATCCTGCGGATGGGCAACACACCAGTGATGGCAGAGATTTCCGGCGATGAACCCGGCACCACCGGTGATGAGAACGTGTCGGGTCATCGCGCCAGCTGTTGCAGCCATTGGTCGAGATCCTCGCGCCAGGAGGGCAGCTTCAAACCGAGCTGCTCGATGCTGCTGCGGCAATCAAGGCGCGAGTTGGTGGGGCGCCGGGCCGGCGTGGGGAAGGCCTCGGTGCTGATCGGAATCACCGCTGGGGGCCGCTCAAGCACACCGTGGGCCACGGCCCGGCTCACGATCTCCTGGGCAAAACCATGCCAGCTCACCAGCGGATGGCCCTGCAGGTGGTGCAGGCCCCAGGGGAAGGGAGCGGCGTGGGGCGTGAGCGGTGAGCGGTTGGCGATGCACGGCTCCACCAGCTGCAACAGGGCGGTCGCAATGGTTTCGGCGCTGGTGGGGCCTCCCACCTGATCGTCCACTACCCGGAGCTCATCGCGCTCCGCCGCCAAGCGCAGCATCGTGCGCACGAAATTGGCCCCCTGCTGGCCGAACACCCAGCTCACACGCAGGATCAGGTGCTGCGCACCCACCTCCTGCAACAGCTGCTCACCCCGCAGCTTGCTGGCGCCGTAGACCCCCAGGGGCTGCGTGGGCGCATCCGGAGCCCAAGGAGCGGTTCCGGAACCGTCGAAGACGTAGTCGGTGGAGAGGTGCAGCAGCGGAATGCCGCGCTCGGCGCAGCCCTGACCGATGGCCCCCACAGCCGTGGCATTGATCGCCAGGGCTTGATGGGGCTCCACCTCGGCACGGTCCACAGCCGTGTAAGCCGCAGCGTTGATCACCAGCGCGGGCTGGTGCTGATCGAGGGCCCGCTGAACCTGGTCGGCCATATCAGGCTGGGCAAGATCGAGATCAGGGCGCCCCAGGGCCAGCAGGGAACGCTGCGGCATCTGAGCCGTGGCCTGGCTCTGCAGAGCATGGGCCACCTGCCCTTGCCGGCCGATCACCAAAACCGTGGACGGCATCAGCGCGACTCCCGCAACAGGGTTTCCAGGTAGGTCCCATAGCCACTCTTGCGCAGCGGTGCCGCCAGGCTCAGCAGCTGCTCACTGCTGATCCAGCCCTGACGCCAGGCCACCTCCTCCGGGCAACCAATTTTGAGGCCCTGGCGTTTTTCCAGGGTGCGGATATAGCTGCCGGCTTCATGCAAGGAATCGCAGGTGCCCGTATCGAGCCAGGCCATCCCGCGCCCCATCAACTCCACCCGCAACAAATCAGCCTCCAGATAGAGACGATTCAGATCGGTGATTTCCAGCTCTCCACGGGACGATGGCCGCACCTGTCGGGCCAACTCCACCACCTGGTTGTCGTAGAAGTACAAGCCGGTTACGGCATAGTTCGAAGCCGGCTGAACGGGCTTCTCCTCAAGCGACACCACACGGCGCTCGCCATTCTCCGCCTGCTGCCAACCAACAACGCCGTAGCGCTCCGGATCGGCCACGCGGTAGGCAAACACCGTGGCCCCCTGCTGCCGCTCTGCGGCCGCCTGCAGAGAGCCCGAAAAATCGTGGCCGTAAAACAAGTTATCCCCCAACACCAAAGCCGCTGGCCGATCCCCGAGAAAATCAGCACCGATCAGAAAAGCCTGGGCCAGGCCATCGGGGCTGGGTTGCTCCGCATAGGACAGCTGCAAGCCCCAACGCTCGCCATTGCCGAGCAGCTCCTGAAAGCGAGGCAGATCATGGGGCGTCGAGATGATCAGAATCTCCCGAATTCCCGCCAGCATCAGTGTACTGAGCGGATAATAGATCATCGGCTTGTCGTACACCGGCAGCAGCTGCTTGCTCACAGCCTGTGTGATGGGGTGCAGACGGGTTCCACTCCCGCCAGCGAGAATGATGCCGCGACGGCCCCAAGCCAAGGATTCAGAACCGGGCGATTGCAAGGAAGGCATAGTCACTCAGTGCCGTGACAACGAATTGGGCGATGGAAAAACTGGACTGAACGATCTAGCAGCCGTAGCGGCCACCAGAAAAGCTTCATACGCCGGCCTTACTGTGCCTGCAGGACGCCTGAAGGTTCACTCACCCACAGTTCAGGACAGGCAACCGGTTGGTGCAGGATGAGCTGGTGTGCTGCGTCAAGAGTGTGGGAGCCCTGAAGCGCCAGGGTCTCAGCTGGACCAGCACGCCATGCCATCCAGAACCCGGCAACACACCAAACCATGAGCCAAGCCCTGTTTAACGGCAGCTATCTGAGCTGCCGCCCTACAGGCCTGGGCGTTGTCGCGCGCGACCTGATCAGCGCGCTCGATCCAGGTATGGTGCGCCTCCTGGATCCTCTTGGCGGTGATCGCCCAGGCTCGATCGCCATTGCCGATGGGATGGGGCCGAACCATGGCTGGCGTGGACACTGGCGCCGGCTGCGCTGGCTGCAACGCGATGGACGCCGGCTCATGCGCCAGCACGGTGCCAGCGTGTTTCTGTCGCCACTACCGGAAGCCCCCGTGCTGCAGGGGGTTCGCTCGGTGGTGTTGGCCCACGACCTCCTGCCGCTTCGGCACCCAAAACTGACGCCACTGCTCCCGTACCACCTCAGCTACGTCCCGCTGGTGCTGCATCGGGCGGAACGGGTGCTGTGCAACTCAGAGGCAACGGCACGCGAAGTGCATCAACGCCTGCGTGTTCCGTTCCGCAAGCTGGTGCCGATTCGCCTGGGTTTCAACCCAAGCCATCTGTATCCCCTCGATCGTCCAAGGGAACCGTTTTTCCTGGTGCTCGGCAGTCACTTCCCCCACAAAAATCTGCCCCGGGTGCTCAGGGCCTTTGCCGCACTGCCTGACCGAACCCTGCGGCTCCAACTCGTCGGTCCGACAGACCGGCGCTACACGCCGCAGCTGCTGCAGCTCGCGGACGAGCTGGGCATCAGCCACCGATGCCAGTGGCAGAGCTGGGTGAGCGACGATGAGCGGCTCGATCTCCTCAACCGCTGCCAAGCCCTGGTGATCGCCAGCCTGTGGGAGGGCTTCGGGCTGCCGGCCCTGGAGGCGATGGCCTGTGGCACCCCCGTGATCGCCAGCCGCAGCGGCGCGCTCCCCGAGGTGGTGGGCGACGCGGGACTGCTGGTGGATCCGCGCAACACCGCCGCCATCAGTTCCGCGATGCTCCGCACAGGCCACGACCAAACCTGGCTGCATAGCGCGCGCAGCCGCGGGCCAGCCCGTGCCGGCCTGTTCCGGTGGAGCCAAACCGCCAAGCAGATCGAAGGCATCCTCCAGGAGATGATGTGAGCCGATGCAACGCACCATCAATTTCATCTGCATCAACTATCACTGCAGCGGCCTTATCGCCAACCTAGTGCAATCGATCCTCGACCAGGGCGATGCAGACATCCGTTGCATCGTGGTGGACAACACCCCGGGCGATCCTGGCCTACACACCATGGCCCATCACAACAGAGTTCGTGTGCTCGATGCTGCGCGCAACCGCGGCTTCGGTGGCGGTTGCAATCTTGGCCTCGATGCACTGGAAAACCTCGACCCGCAGGGCATCGCCTGGCTGATCAATCCCGACGCTGAACTGCTTCCCAGCGCCATCGCGACGGTTCGCCGCTGCCTGGCTGCAGCCGATGCTCCCGCGATACTCGGCACCCGCATTCGCGACGACGCTGGCAACATCTGGTTCGACCATGGCCGCTTCGATCGCAGCCTCGGCAGGCTGAATCATGAGCCCTTGGGACCCAAGCACACCGATCCCAGACCTGGCGCAACACAGCCAGCTATCCAACCTTGTGCCTGGGTTTCGGGCTGCAGCATGATCCTGGATCTCGCCAAGCTGCCCAGGCAGGCACGCTTTGACGAACGGATCTTTCTGTACTACGAGGATGCGGAATTCTGCCTGAACCTGCGGGACCTCGATATACCCACGTTTGTCACACGAGACGTGCTGGTCAGCCATAGCGTTTCGGCGACAACAGCCAAGCAACCGATCCGCAAATACCGGCACGCCACATTCGGCAAGCTCTATCTGCTTCACCGCCACGCCGCGCCCTCAGCCACCTGGATCAACCTGCTGCGTTTCTATGGGAGAGCGATGATTCAGTGGATGCATGACCCCACACAAGCGATCGGCCGCATCGCAGGCGCCACCGACTTTCTGTGCTGGCGCTTGCAACAGCTGTTGGTCGTCGATCGGGGTCGTTAATCGACGGGGTTAATCGGCGTTGATCGCCTCAATCGGCGCCAGCCGCGGATCCAGGATCTTCGGGGGCATGCCCTCGAACTTCACGGCGATCGAGATCTTCTCGCCGCTGCCGAACAGGTGGGTCACCTGGCCTTCGCCGAAGGCGCTGTGCAGCAGGCGATCGCCCACCGCCCAGCTTCTGCCGGCAGCTGGCCCCGCCTGACGCCGCCGTACGGCGTTGGCCGGCTGGCTGGCGCCGGCCGGAGGCTCCCGATCGACCCGCGTCAACCGCTCCAGGCGGTTCTCGCGGCGGATCGCGGCACCGCCACTGCGGGGGATGTCGCCCTGCACCAGCGCTTCAGGCAGCTCGGCCAGGAACACCGAGGGCACCGCCGGCTCGCGCATCCCCCCCCACAGGCGCCGCTCACTGGCATGGGAGAGGAACAGCCGCTCCTTGGCCCGCGTGATGCCCACATAAGCCAGGCGCCGCTCCTCCTCCAGCGCCGCCGGGTCCTCGAGCGAGCGGAAGCTGGGGAACAGCCCCTGCTCCAGGCCCACCAGGAACACCACGGGAAACTCCAGGCCCTTGCTGGCGTGCAGGGTCATCAGCGTGACGCGGTCCTGCTCGGTGTCCTTGCTGTCGGCATCACTGGCCAGGGCGGCCGAGGCCAGGAAATCACCCAGCGAACCCTCCTCGTTCTCCTCCTGATACTGCAGGGCGGCGTTCACCAGTTCGTTGAGGTTGCGGCGGCGGTCTTCCGCCTCATCGGTGGCGCTGGCGATCAATTCGGCCAGATAGCCGCTCTGCTCCATCACCCGCTGCACCAGCTCCGAGGGGGGTGCCTCAGCGGCGCGGCCCTGTAGATCGTTGATCAGCTCGCAGAACTGCAGCAGCCCCTTGGCCGAGCGCCCGCCGAGGCTGCGCACCGCCTCGGGATCGCTCACCACCTCCCAGAGCGGAATGCCCAGCTGGTTGGCGGCGTCGCTCAGCCGCTCGATCGTGGTCTTGCCGATGCCGCGCTTGGGCACGTTGAGCACCCGCAGCAGGCTCACCGTGTCGGCCGGGTTGACCAGCAGCTTGAGGTAGGCGAGCACATCCTTGATCTCACGCCGGTCGTAGAAGCGCAGGCCGCCCACCACCACGTAAGGGATACCCCAGCGCACCAGCGATTCCTCCATGGCGCGCGACTGAGCATTGGTGCGATACAGCACCGCCATGTCGCCCCAGCGCAGCTCCGGATGGGCGGCATCGAGCATGCGCATGCGATGCACCACCGCTTCGGCTTCGGCGATCTCGTCGTCGCAGCGGGTGAGCGTGATCAGTTCCCCTTCGCCGCGGGTGGGGCGCAACACCTTGTCGATCCGCTCGGAATTGTTGGCGATCAGGGCGTTGGCCGCCTCCAGGATTGTGGCGGTGGAGCGATAGTTCTCCTCCAGCTTCACCATCGTGCGCGTGGCCTCATCCGGCGCACCGTCGCCGAAATCGTCCTGAAAGCCCATCAGGATCGTGAAATCAGCGGCGCGGAAGCTGTAGATGCTCTGATCGGCATCGCCCACCACAAACACCGAGCGGTCGGCCCAGTCGTCGAACGTCTCCGGATCGCGCCCGTCGGTGACGAGCAACTTGATCAGGTCGTACTGGGTGCGGTTCGTGTCCTGATACTCATCCACCAGCACATGGCGGAAGCGCCGGTGCCAGTAGCGGCGGATCTGCTCGTTCTGGCGCAGCAGCTGCACCGGCAGCAGCAGCAGATCGTCGAAGTCGAGCGCGTTGTTGGCCGCCAGGGCGCGCCGATAGCGCCGGTACGTCTCGGCCATCAGCTTTCCGCGCTGGCCGCCGGCATCCGCTTCCAGCTGCTCCGGCATCCAGCCCTGGTTCTTGGCGCTGCTGATCGCCCAGCGCACCCCCTTGGGCTCGAAGCGCTTGGGGTCGAGGCCCAGCTCCTGGGTCACGATCTCCTTCACCAGGCTCTGGGTGTCGCTCTCGTCGTAGATCGAGAACTGCCGCGTCCAGCTCAGGCCCTCGGGGTCGCGGAACTTATCGATATCGAAGCGCAGCAGCCGTGCAAACAGGGCATGGAACGTGCCGATCCACAGCTCCTTGATCACCTCGCGGTAGATGCGCGAACGCAGCTGGCGCTGCTCCACCGCAGGCAGCGTGCTCCAGGTCTGGCCGAACTGGCTCTGGGCCAGCTTCTGGGCCAGCAGCAGCTCCAACCGCTCCTTCATCTCGCGGGCGGCCTTGTTGGTGAAGGTCACCGCCAGCAGCTCGCCCGGATCCACGCCGTGGTGGCCGATCAGGTGAGCAATGCGATGGGTGAGCGCCCGCGTCTTGCCGCTGCCGGCACCGGCCACCACCAGCAGCGGACCCTCGTGGTGGTCCACCGCCTTGCGCTGAGCGTCGTTGAGGCCGGCGAGGAAGGAGCTGCTACCAGCAACAGCCATTTTAAGCTCCCAAATTCAAACCGGTGGGCAATGATATTAGGGACTTCGCTCAAGACAGCCAATCAATCAACGATCGGAAGCACAGGAGATCGCTCCAGCCCAAGCCCGACTAACGACTCTTCCCCCGAACCAAAGAAATTTCTGGGCCTAGAGGGAATCCCCTTGCGGAACGCCTCTCTTGGGTATTTTCTGTAACTAACATCAGTTCCCTGGGCCTCGTAGGATGAAATAATCTCATTGAAAAGCCTCTCATCAGAGACGTCAAGCCCAATCCACCGCAATGCCGATGATATCTGCGACAAGGCGAACACCCCCTGTCGCAGCAAATCCTTCTTAAGAAATGGGGCTTGACAATACATTACAAACAACAGGGCATATACATGAGCTGGATGGTGGCAGTCTAGGACAGAGAATATACGCTGCAGAAGAATAGAATTTAAGCCATCTCGCAACCCACGATCGTCGGCGAGATATAATGCGCCTTGAGGCAGTAAAACATAAAAAGATTCAGCATCCACACCCCGCGAACACAGTGATCCGAACAGATCTGCCGTTCTGTACAACACCCGAGCATTCGCCCTATTTAATACATTTTTGCTAAGGAAAACTTCACCACGCTCGATAGAATGATAACGATGGCTCAAGGGCAGATAGCTATCCCAGAATTTAATAAATTTACTAGAAGTAAATATATTATGCCGTACGCAAATAAAATAAGAGCCATAATGCTGCCACCATTCATATATTTTATTTAGAGCAATCAGATCAACCGCATCATCCCCAAGAGCGTTTTGGAATCTCTTCACAAAAGAATTCTGAAATTCACCACTCAAGAAGTGATTGCTGTCATTACAGAAGAGCAACCAATCGACGTCATTAAGAATCCCAGTTTCTTTAAGATACAAAAAACCATCTTTCCACGCGCCAAAATCTTGCCCCATGTTCCGACGACAGAAAACACGCTCACAAATAGAACCTATGGAAGACTTGACCTGCTCATCAAGCGGACCATTGTGAATATAAATAATACGGAACCCGACCATTGCTAGTGTTTCTAGATATATCTGATTCGATCGTGGCAGCTTATCGAAAGCATGGTAAGCAACAAATAGGGCCAGACGCCGAGACGTGGCGTCGTAGGGTCGCGCATAAGTCGCTCCTTCATAATAATGCAATCTAGTGCGCGCTTTGCCACCAACAGCTATATGGCAGGAGTAACTTATAACAGCCTGGGCAAAATATTCAATAGCAAAGTAACCACGAACAATGCGTCTATAGGCGCTAACCAATGCACGGCGAATTTCTTTAATCAACAAGGTCGCCCCCAGCTCGTGACATTGTAGATCCATGAACGGCTCAGGCGCCCTTCTAACTCGAGTGGAATGTTTTGGCTTTATACGGGAGGTCCTAATTGA
>Ga0194123_10007232_pt1 | contig 11144 bp, 12 predicted proteins | sample TA2MahsurfametaG_5_FD_155479 | JGI IMG/M metagenome (GOLD analysis project Ga0194123, IMG submission 155479) | Freshwater microbial communities from Lake Tanganyika, Tanzania - TA2015023 Mahale A surface | ecosystem: Environmental > Aquatic > Freshwater > Lake | place: Tanzania: Lake Tanganyika... | reverse complement strand
TCGGAAAAATGGGTCAAAAATCTTCCCTACACATGAAGGGAATTGAATGACTTTTGAAAAATGAAAAGTATTTTGGTTTCTCAAAAATGGACAAAAAAAATGTCCAAAAATGGAAAACCAAAAACGTCCTTACTGACCGAAATTTTCTGTTTTGCATTTAGACCTTTATGGTGTAAATCGTGATTGTAAAATATTTATTTATTATTGTAAAATTTTATATTTTTTTGGTAAAAACTTAAAAAGTTTTTCTTTGTTTCCTATATATGGAAATTAAGGAAAACTTAAAACTTGAAAAAAACTTGAAAAAATATTTCTGCGAACTTTGTAACTTTATATGCTATCAAAAGTGTGACTGGGATAGACATATAACAAGACAGAAACATATTGTCCGTCAGGGAGGAAATGTCACGGAAATAAAAAAACTTGAAAAAACTTTTTCATGTATATGTGGGATACATTTTAAAACAAATTCTGGTTTATGGAAGCATCAATCTAAATGTAATAACGTTGTTAAAACGGAAGAAATAAAAACACAACCTGAAAATTCAAAAGAGCATATAACTATTGATAAAGAACTGTTGCTTATGATAATTAATCAAAATAAAGAACTTTTAGAAATAGTTAAAAATGGCACGCATAATACAACTAATAATACAACTAATAACACGACAAATAATACCAACTCACATAATAAAGCATTTAATCTAAATTTCTTTTTAAATGAAACATGTAAAGATGCTATGAATATTATGGATTTTGTAGATTCGATTAAGTTGCAGCTATCAGATTTAGAGAAAATGGGTGAAGTAGGATATGTAAATGGAATTTCGAATATTATTACTACAAACTTGAAGGCATTAGATGTGTCATTAAGACCAGTTCATTGTATGGATAAAAAAAGAGAAACAATATATGTTAAAGATCAAGACAAATGGGAGAAGGAAGATGATAATAAAACAAAGCTACGAAAGGCAATAAAAAGAGTAGCAAATAAAAATATACGTTTATTACCGCAATTTCGAGAGAAGAACCCTGAATACAAAAACCCGGCTTCAAGAATATCTGATAAATATGATAAAATGGTTATAGAAGTTATGGGAGGATTAGGAAATAATGATATTGAAAAGGAAGATAAAATCATTCACAATATATCAAAAAATGTTGTGGTCGAAAAATATGACTAAATATCTGGTCTTTAAGTATGTAAAATATATATTATAATAGACAACTTAAAGAAATGCGTATTTAACAATTAATTTTATAATTATCACATTCAGATTTATGATTTTTATAACCATACCAAGCTGTATAACCTTGTTGTTTCCATACAGTATATGCACAGTTAGTATTTGTTTGACAGTTAAATAAACTAGAACAAGTAGTTCCGCAACTGTTATATTTAGATTTAGGGTCACCAGAACACCAATAATAACTGTTGATCTGCATTAAACCATAATCAGTCGACCCATCTGTGTTTTTGTTTGTAGCATCGCAATTATACGAACTTTCATATTTACTAGTGCACACCATGGTTGGCACGGAATATTCTGGAAACCCAGATTTTCTTAAATAACTGGCGACTTGACATTCTGTTTGGTAATTACTTCTAAGTCTATTATTATTATCATTATTCAAATAGTCTACATTTGGCTCACAGTCTGTTTGCTCTATTCTGGTATATTTAAATTTATAATCATTTAAAAATGTTTCAACTTCCTCAGCATATAATTCATTAAATTTTTCTATGTCACGAGTTAATACCCATAATGATATACCAGATGGAGTAGTTATGATACTATATTGATATTGATTATCAACAATTTCTCCCAATTTAACTACCCAATATGGAGAATCTACAGGAACACCATCAAGATGAACAGTTAGTTGTCCTGGCTCAGAAATATTTTTATAATAAGCATATCCGTTTATTTTTTCAATTTGTTTATTTTCATCTAATTGCGAATTTAAAACACTTACTTGTCCGTTATCTAATAATCCATAATCAGCTGTTATACAAGTTCCATATCCTTGAAAAATTGTATTTGTTGGTGCTCCGTAAACTTGAAACCAATGTCCTAAATAGCTATCTATGCTCAATTCATCAACGGTAGATGGTAAAGTTTTACTTGTTGCTATGTAAAATAGTGATAGTAATAAGAAGTTTACTAGCATTATATTATATATCAATATAATAATAAATCTTTATATATTTGTTATATATAAAGATTATTACAATTATTTTACAAATTGTTATGGTTTACAAATTGTCAGAGTGTAAAAGTATGAACTCGTTATTGTCTTTAAATTTTTAAATAATATATTAAAATAAACAATTTAAAGCCATTTAAAAGTCCTCTTTAAAGTCAAAAATATTCTCATCTTTTTCTTTAGTTGCTAATGCATATTCGCTCACACGTTTCTCGAAAAAATTTGTTTTAGATTCTAAACTAATCAATTCCATCCATGGAAAAGGGTTACTAACATCATAAATCTTTTTATAACCTAATTGAACTACTAATCTGTCAGCAACAAATTTTATATATTGTATCATCATTTCAGAATTCATTCCAATTAATTTACATGGTAATGCTTGACAAATAAATTCCGTTTCAATTTCAACCGCTTCCTTAATAATTTCATGTATACGAGATTTTTCTATTTTTTTATTTAGTTTTGAATACAAAAGAATAGCAAATTCACAGTGAAGAGCTTCATCTCTCGAAATGAGTTCATTACTAAATGTTAGACCAGGCATGAGTCCGCGTTTCTTCAACCAATAAATACTGCAAAATGCACCACTAAAGAAAATTCCTTCTACACATGCAAATGCAACTAATCTGGTAGCAAAACTACTTCTATTATCATGAATCCATTTTTGTGCCCAATCAGCTTTCTTTTTAATGCATGGATAAGTTGTAATAGCATTAAAGAGTTTATGTTTTTCATCATTGTCTTTAATATATGTGTCAATCAAAAGACTGTAACTTTCGCTATGCACATTCTCCATCATTATTTGGAACCCATAAAACGCTCTAGCCTCAGCAAGTTGCACGTCATTCATAAAACGTGACGCTAGGTTCTCCAACACTATACCATCGCTTGCTGCAAAAAAAGCCAAAATCATCGATATGAAATATTTTTCATCAGCATTTAAGGTTTCCCAATGTGTTAAATCTTTTGATAAATCAAGTTCTTCTGCTCTCCAAAAACAATCCATTTGCTTTTTATACATTTTCCATATATCATCACATTTAATTGGAAACATTACGAAACGATTATCGTCAGGTGTTAAGAGAAGTTCTTGTGAAGTTTTAGACATTCTAAATAATATATAACAAAGATTTTAAATTTATTTGAATAATAATAAAATAATTGTTTATTTTAAGAATGAACCAAATGATGCCTTATCATGTACGTATAGTTGTTCCTATTAAAGAAAGGGATGATCAATTTATGCGATTACAAGAAGTTATTGAAGCAAAAAAACAAATGTTAATCGACAAACAAAAAAAACTTCGTTTTATAACACAGCAAAATAGATTTTTAGAAGCAGTGAAAAATGATTATCAAAATTATTATAGTTTTTTTGAACAACAAAAAAGAGATCAAATAAGGGCATTAGAACTTTTAGACGAATATATTAAGGATTTAACAATCTCAGGTAAATTAACTAAACATAATATTGAAGATGCTAAGGCAGAGCAATATAAAATATTAAGAGAGGTAAAATCAATTAAAAAAAGTTTAGATACACTTATAAACGATACTAAAGACCCTTCGAGTGAAAGCCAGATTTTATAAATTAATTTTCAAAGGTGTAAATTTTATATCGGTTTAATATATATGTCGTTACAACCAAATTTTTTGAATGAATTCCAACAAAAGATGGATAAATTAACTGCGGTAAGAAGTGGTATTCAAGCCAGTGTACAATCAAAAGAGCAATTTGCTAACTATTTGAAAAATCGTCTCCGAGAAATAAATAGTGGTCTTCAACAATTGGCAGGTTTAATCAATGAATTAAAAAGTAGAGCAGATAATTTAGAGACACAAATATCCACAAATAATGCTAATATAGGTGATAAAGAACGTCAACTACAAGAATTAAATAAGCAATTAGAAACTTTAAATAATGAAAGAAATGAGCTTATTGCAAAAATGTCTCAACAGGATAATGCAACTAAAAGCCAAATGGAGAAAATGGCAGAATTACAAAACCAAATTAACAATTATGAAGCTCAGTTAAGAGACTTAGAACAACTATCGGTTTCACAGAGAGGTGAATTAGATGCTTTACGTCAAGAAATGACTAGAACTGGAGATGAAAGAGATAAGGCACATGTTCAAGAGCTAGAGAGATTAACTGTACAATCTACAAAGCAATTGCAAGAACAAGAGGCTCCATTAATGCAGAAAATTAAAGAATGTGAAACAAAACTCATTGGATTTGAACAACAAATTAGGGATAAGGACACTCAATTTATCAGTAAAGAAAGAGAAATAGAAAAAAAAATGATGGAAGCACAAATTTCAGGTACTGCTCTACAAACTCAGATTGCAAATCTTAGAAGTCAAAATGAAGAACTTGTTAAAAAATTAATTGCTGCTACAAATGCTATCAATGAATCGGCTGATGAATTAAAAATGCTTATGGAAGATATTCCTAATGCTCAGAGTAAACAAGAAATTGAAGCTTTGTTAAATAGTATTAGTGATCAAATGAAACAATCAATCAAAAATATTTCTCTTGCTGCACAAGGACAACCTATTATGCCTCCAGGACAACCTATGATGCAACCAGGACAACCTATGATGCAACCAGGACAACCTATGATGCCACCAGGACAACCTATGATACAAGGCGAAAAAATCAAACCAAATACTAGAATTAGAGGAATGACTTATAAAAATTTATTTGAAGGATTAATAGATAAAGCAGAAGGTAAAGACAGTAACCCTAAATTCCGTAAAGCTCTTCGTGAAATACAAGGTATAAATGATGTTGGGCAAATAGAAAAAATTTTACGAGATAATAATATAAATATAAGTCAAACCTTTTTAGAGTCTAAAGTTTTTGGTGGTAACAAGGTTTACGGGTCTAAAAAAATAAAAAGAACAATGAAACAAAAAGGAGGGTTTACATATGGAAAAAATACTAAAAGACGAAGCATTACTCCTAAACAAAAGTCACGAACTACTTCAAGAAAAACTTCTAGAAGACATTAGGGATAAATTTGATAACATACCTCTTAAGGTTGGATATTTTGAACAATAATTTGGCCATTTTCCGTGGATCTCTTTATAATTTAATGAATTTGGGTGTGAACGAATTAAGTTTATTATTTTTCTATCTTTATAAATTTTCTTCCATGTACGTTGTATTAATTTCAACCAATGCATTTTTAAAATAGAAACACAATGCGACGATGGTAAATACAAACATTCAGCAATTTCTAATCTAAATCTTGACGGATTTTGTAGTACAATATTGTTTATATAATTATAGTCATATTTTGTAAATCGCATTAATGTTAAATAATGATAATTAATCTCTCCATCAGCTTGCCCATGATATTCTTTATTATATAGTTCACATAAAACTATATTATATTTTGTTAAACTTGGTTCTTCTGGGTCATATAATAGTTCATCTATTTCTGTTTCATCATCTGTTTCATCCCATGACCCTCGTGTTTCATCATCAGTTTCAGTGTCGGAAATATAATTAGCCATAATTTATAGTCATTGTTTATTTTAGTATATATAATATTTAATCAATTTTTTTAAAATATTATATATATAATGAAATTCAAGTCATCACTATCAGAATTTTTAACTAATAAATGGGTCTTGAATATTGTAGCAGTTCTATCAATATTAAATATAATTGGATACATTTCCATAGGTAATTTAAATGCGGTATTATTTTACATTATATTTGCAGTTTTAATTAGATACTTTAGTAAAAATATGACAATCGTTTTAGGTGTTCCATTAATTATTATTAACTTATTCTCCTTTAAAGGAATTATGATTGAAGGTATGGATAATAAAGATCATGCAAACAAGGATGACAAGAAAAAGGATGTTAAGAAAGAAACAGATACTTCAGATACTAGTGAACCAAAAGAAGATACTACACAACAAGGTTTCGAAACTGGGCGACGTAAAAATAAAGGACATAATATTGATTATGCCACAACAGTCGAAGATGCTTATGATGATTTAAATAATAAATTAGGAAGTGATGGTATTGAGCGTTTAACTGCTGATACTCAAAAATTAATTGAAAAACAAATGAAATTAGCTAAGACTATGGAAGGAATGAGTAAACTTGTTGAAAATATTGAACCTGTCATTGGTCAATTACAAAAAATAATAGGTCCATCGAAATGAACAACTAATATTAACACGTTTTTTATTGATTTAGTAGCTTTCTCCATATAAATTAAAAAGTATTTTAATATTATATCTATATAATATGAAAAAATGTCCACCAGGAGTTATATGCATTGAAAATTATTCAATGTTTTTTATTATAGTTTGCGTATTAATTCTCGTTTATATAATTTATATAACACTATTTAAACAAAACATTGTCGCTAATAATTCTCCGTCTGAAAAAATAGTCATTAAGGAGACAACTAGAGAGAATAATGGAATATGGAACTCGTGGATACCTAGTTGGCCTTACACTAATTTACCTAGCGACCCTTTAATTAATCCTTATGCTCCACCATTAAGAGATGAGAGATATTTTGTTCCTGGGTTTCCTTCAAGAGCGGTTCCAATTGGAGCAGTTCCGATTAATATTTCTACTAATATTGGGGCGGTTGATACACAATACAGACAACTTGGTATAATGACTGCCACAAATTCTAAAGGAAAAATTATACCACTAATGGGGCGTCCACTTTTTACTAATAGAGATAAATGGCAATACTATACAATGAGCCCAGAAGGAAATAATAATAATATAAAATTACCCGTGTCTCGAAATGGTAAAAGTTGCACTAATGAATATGGTTGTGATAAATTGTATAATGGAGATACTGTATATATTGAAGGTATTAATGAACCTTATAAGATTACCATGTATGATAACGATACTATTAAATATTTACCTTTTATTTAATTAGATATCGATATCAAATATAACAAATAAACCATATAAAATTAGTAAATCTATAATAAGTATAATAATGAACTTAATACCTTTACGTTGATGGAAATGTTGTAAAGAATTTTCTGGAACAGCTTCATTCCACGTTTTTTCTAAAGCAATTAAAATTTCATAAATAAAAAAACCAGCAACAAATATTAATGCAGTTCTTAAAGCATGTAAAAACAAACGCGCATGATTTATTTTTTTCATAATATATATTATTTTATATTATAAAATTAACGAGCATTTTTTGTTTTATTATTAGTTAATCTAAAACGTTTTGTTTTTCTATATATTTTTCCTCCTTTGCTTGGAGCCGGTTTTGATGTTGTTGTACTCATGTCTCCTGTAGTTGCAGTACTAGTATTTCCTGTACTTGCAGTAGTAGTAATTGTACTTGCAGGAGTATTTCCAGAGATATCACTACTACTTGTACTTGCAGTAGTAGTATTTCCTGAGATATCAGTATTTCCTCTACTTGCGTTACTAGTATTTCCTGAGATATCAGTATTTCCTGTAGTTGCAGCAGTAGTATTTTCTGTACTTGCAGCACTAGTATTTCCTGACTTTGCCATAGTTTCTGCAGCTTTACTAACTGCCACAAAACCATCTTGTAGTTTATCTTGATATGTACCTTGATATGTAGGATTAGGTAATTTTTGTGTAATTTTGTTTGCAATTATGTCAGCAAAATAGTTAGTTACTGTTGTTAATGAATTTGCTATTTCATTGCCAGGTGTTTGTTGTGGGGTAGGATCAACTTGAGATGGAATGCTTGTTGGAACCGCATTTGAAGTAGCTGGAGCTTGTGTTTGTGGTTGTACTCCTGATGCTTCTGAAGGTGCTTGTGGTGAAACTGCTGGCTGGTTTGATGTACTTGGAATTTCTGGTGATGGTGTAACTTGTGATGGTGTAACTTGTGATGGTGTAACTTGTGATGGTGTAACTTGTGATGGTGTAACTAGTGGTGGTGTAACTTGTGATGGTGTAACTTGTGATGGTGTAACTTGTGGTGGTGTAACTTGTGATGGTGTAACTTGTGATGGTGTAACTTGTGATGGTGTAACTTGTGATGGTGTAACTAGTGGTGGTGTAACTTGTGATGGTGTAACTTGTGATGGTGTAACTTGTGATGGTGTAACTTGTGATGGTGTAACTTGTGATGGTGTAACTAGTGGTGGTGTAACTTCTGGTTGGTTTAGTGTAGTTGAAACTTTTGGTTGTAATTGTTCTGAAGCTGATGGTGCTTGTATTACTGATGCATCTATAGAAGCTGACACTTGTGTACTCGGTTCTGGTACAACTGAAGCACCTGATGCATCTAACTCATCTTGAGTAACACTTTGAACTATTGTTTCATCTAAATTACTTACAATTCCTGATGGATCTAAATTCGTTGGAATAGCTGATGTGTCTAATATATCTGAACTAGGGATATCTTGAGGTTTTTTACCAGGAAAAACTCTTCTAAAACCTTTAGAAAAAAAACTAGATGCACTTTTCGATAAATTAGGCATCTTTAAAAATCTTCTTTTATCTTTAGAATCAGGTACAACAGCATTTTCAGGTCCATATTCAACTGCATCATTTTCACTACCTTGAGTTTGGTCAACATTAGGATTAGGTTGGTCAATAATATCATTTTCAGAATTCATAATAACAGGTTGTTCAGGTACAAGACCAGGATCTTGCATGATAGTATTTTCAGGTACAAGACCAGGATCTTGCATGATAGTATTTTCATGTACAATAGCATTAGATTGTAATGGATTTACAACGGTATTATCTGAAACATTGGTATTAGTATCATTGTTAACAGATTGCATTTCATTAAACCCAGTGTCTAAAACAACAGGTTCTTGATTACCAGTTATTTTATTTTTAAAATTAGTAAACCCTTTAGCCACTCTATTAAAGAAACCTCTTTTTTCATCTTCAGCTCCTCCGCTAATTTTTTTAAGTGTTTTTCTAGCTAAATTAACAGATCTCTTATTTCTAAATGTTTTTCTTTCATATGATGCCTTTTTATTTTTATATTTTTTTAGAGTCTGGTTCCTTTTATTGTACAATTTTCTTATTTTTCCTTTAGTTAATTTCATTCTATATAAATAAAATGATATTTTAATTTATATACTTATATTAATGAGTAAAGATACTACAAATTCATTGTCTACAGAAGGAACAAATTCCACAGGACTATCATCTATGTTCCCATCATTTGGATTAACATCATCTACAGACACTTCGAAAGAAACGTCTAGCGAGCCTCCTGCAACTCAATCATCTATTTTCCCATCATTTGGATTAACATCATCTAGTGAGCCTGCTTCAACTCAATCGTCTACACAATCATCTATGTTCCCATCATTTGGATTAACTTCGTCTGCAGATCAAACGTCTACACAATCATCTTTATTACCAGATATGGGATTATTATCATTATCACCAGAAGATGAAGAAGATGAAGAAGATCCGATCCCCGAAGAAAGAGAGACACAACCATCCTATTTACAACGTGCGATGGTAACAGCATCATCAACTGCAAAAAAATTGGATATATCTATGAAAAACATTGCAGGAAATTGCGATTCAAAGTGTTCATATTCCTTTAGATATTCAGAAAGTAGTTCAACCGCTAAAAATAATAGAACAATGATAAGTTTAACATACGATTCAGAAAAGGTACCACCAGTGACATTTAATGGACAAAAGTATAATGTAGGAAATATAATGATTACATCTCCATCTATACATAAATTTAATGATAATTTTTTACCAGGGGAGATAATAATTACACATATTCCAGTGAAAGGCGGAAACTCATTAGACGTTTGTGTACCATTTAAATCCTCTATAGAATTTACACCAGCATCGCAAATAATAACAGATATAATTAGTAAAGTTGCAACAAATGCTCCACGTTCGAGAGACTCAACTAATTTAAATATGACATTTAATCTTCAGACTATTATTCCAAAAAAACCATTTTTCTATTATACACAAGAAACATCAGATACGATTGTTTTTGGTGAATTTGACGCTATTCCTTTAACATCAAACATAATAAATAAACTTAAAAAAATTATACGACCTTATTCTATTACTATTCCATCAGTTGAGTTATTTTATAATTCCAATGGTCCAATCTCTGGAGTACAAATAGGTGGTGGAGTATATATTTCATGTCAACCTGCAGGGTCTTCTAAAGAAAAAGTTGCTGTTAAATATGATAAGAAAAAGGCTTCACCAAAAAAGTTTAATTTGTATAGCATTTTAAATAATCAAATATTCCAAATAATTATTTATATTTTAATTGGAATGATAACATTAGCAGCTGTATATTACGGAGTAATTTTTGTATACAATTATGCAACGAAAGGTAATATCGGTAATATAAAAATACCATTTTTTTCATCTAATGCAGATAGTACATCGAGTACATCTAATACTTAAATAAATTTATTTTATAAATAATTAAATTTATTTAATTAGAATAAGTATTTAATTAGAACCTGTTAATGGAGAAGCATCATGTTGATTATCAAGCAATGGTTTAAAAGAAGGAGGAATAATTGAAACTCCTGAGCGAACAATTGGTGCCATCTTAGCGACAACTTCTTGCTCTAAAGTATATGGAAATTGATTAAATGCTGTGAATTGAGACATCTTCTTTTTTTCAGATGGAGCATATGCAGCGAGATCACCTAGACCAGTGGAACCACTTGTACTACGCATTAAATTGAAAGCAACAAGAGCGGCGACCACTGCTAAAATTGGGTTGGCATTCATGAATAAGTAAATTACTAATAAAATGATGACAATTTTTCCAATCATATTATCAACCATATTGGTAATAAAATCAGGGGTTTTAAGTCCCATTACTAAATAAATTATCATTAAAATGACTAAAACAAGTTCTCCCATATGCTTTTTATTTAAAAGTTCTGTAAAGCTATCCATATATCATATTAATAGATTT
>Ga0194123_10007229_pt1 | contig 11149 bp, 12 predicted proteins | sample TA2MahsurfametaG_5_FD_155479 | JGI IMG/M metagenome (GOLD analysis project Ga0194123, IMG submission 155479) | Freshwater microbial communities from Lake Tanganyika, Tanzania - TA2015023 Mahale A surface | ecosystem: Environmental > Aquatic > Freshwater > Lake | place: Tanzania: Lake Tanganyika... | reverse complement strand
ATCTGCCCAGCATCAAACTTCTTTCGTGCCATACTTTCCTCCCTTTTTAATCCAGAATCCTAATTTATTTTCTGGACTAATTATAGGGGGGCAGGACACCTAGAACCAGTAATCCAAAAAGAACCAAGAAATTTGTAAATAAGAAGCGATTAACTCGTAAAATCGATTTCACAGGAGCTATAAGTATCAGAACTAATAAAAGTGCATAGATAAGAATAATGCTTTTTAAATTAAATGACCATCCCATATATGAGGCAAAAAAGCTTTGTAAAACGGAAGCACCTCCATATAGGTAAGCACATAATAACGCATAAATTAAAAGGATAAAACTGGCATTTCCTATACTTGAAGCAATTCGACCACTATACAGACTTGCAAGCTTACCTATTGGAAGGCCATAACCAGCACGTAAATTTATTTCAGCTCCTAATAGGCTCGATATGTACATAAAAAACCAGACACCTAAAATTAGACCAATGGTTGGCAAGATGCCAATTTTACACAATACCATAGGAAGTGCGATCATGCCTACTCCCACGGCTGTTCCAGCAACAAGACAGATTGAAAGAACTAATTTTTTCATTGTCCTTTTTACTCGATTATTATCATGGTATTTACTCCACAAAAATCTTGCTTTCATGAGATGCATTTTATTTCGTTAAAAATTTGGCGGAACGCAGGTCAAGTAGCAATTTATATATTTAAGAGCACTATAAATGATTGAGTGATTAACAACAAGTTTCTATATACGGGTAGTTTGAAACCTGACATATTTTATAAAGATTTTTCAAAAATTATTATGTTACTGCCTATTAAAATTGTATTTATTCAGTTTAGTATAGAGGTTCTGAATTTATAATTTATTTTCAACAAGACATTCCAAGTTTCAATCGTGCACACTCACTATGAAATTGTGAGCTTCGGATGATCGTTTTCTCTTTCTGCAAGTTTTGCTATTTTCTTAGCTAGGTTAATAGCATTCATGAAGTCACTAAATTTAGGTGCCACCTACAAAATTCACCCTTTCAATTCATCGCCCACTATTATGCCCCTGAATAGTGCGACATCTTTCCCAAACGTTCTATGGTTTCTAAAGCTCCTGTGGCTGGTTGAGCTCTTGTGCTACAACCAGGTAAAAAGAGCCTCAAAACCTTCATGTTTACTTAATTAAAGATTCGATGGAATCACTTTTACCCATCAACTGTTAAAGTCGCATCAGGACTTTTCTTGAAAACATCTAGACCGATAATTATTTTATACATGGAACAATTCCTTTTAGGGGGTTTGTTCGTTGTTGATGCCAACCTTGTTCATACTGGCTATTCGGCTAGAGACTCCTAAAAAAATGGACGATCTTCAAACAATCGAGAAAAGGGACCACAATCTCAACATCGGACTTTTTGTATTAGATTAAGTATAAGCTCGCCTTTTCCCACTTTTACACGCGGAAGCTTAACACATGCCAGGCTTAGCCAACGCACAAGCTTAAAAAACGTAGTCTCTCTTAAACGTTTCACAAAGAGTTCTGCCATGTCTGATCTCTGTTGAACTGATTACAGTAATGGTAGTTCGCTTCTCTCCTTTATTAATTCACATTTCGAGCTGTAGCTAGATCGCTTAAAACACTATTCCGGATAAACTTATGGGTGGCTTTTGGATTGAGAATGTAATGCGAGACCGACGAGTTGATGAAACTACATCTTACAAATATGCCATTTGGACTATTACAATAGCAGCATTTATGTGCAGTATTTTGTTTTTGTCTATTGGATCCGTATACAAATTATATTCATTCGTTCTCTTCTATGTTAACGTAAAGAGAGTTGCATTAATTCTTAAATTCTTTTTGAATAGCTGTGGTAGCTCTATATTTTATCCTCAAATTTTTAGGAATAGAATGCGAGTAGCTTTTTTTTGATTTTCCTCAATAACTGAAGTAGCTATAATTATCCGAATGACTTGTATTAACTTTTTAAAAGAAATAAACATGAACAATCCTAATATATGCCTTTTAAATAAGACATGCACGCCATGCCAAGGAGTCTCAAACCACCATTAATAAATAAGGAAGGAAGGAAGGAATAAACTACTTAATGAACTTGGGCAGAACTGGTCAATAAATATAGATAGCCATTTATATAAAGAGTACAATTTTAGTAACTTTATAAGCGCCATGAATTTTGCGAATAAAATTGCAAAACTATCAGAAGAAGAGGGTCATCATCCAAATCTTTTGACTTCCTGGGGATTATGCTCCGTTGAAATTTGGACGCACAAAATTAATGGCTTGACCGAGAGTGATTTCATTTTGGCAGCAAAGATTGACACCATAACAAATTAATAAAAACTTGCGTATTAGAAATATAGTTATGAATTCTTCATCCGCTTCCTCAAAAACTCTTCAAGATCCATAATGTCTTGGTACTTTGAAGGTGCCCAGGATAAACAGAAAGAGAAGCCAAAGTCTTCAATTGTCTTATGAGCAGGGAGTTTTGTTCTTGCATATCACTTATTATAACTCTTGTCATTTCGGTTATTGAGCTCATTCTCGCATAATAATTCAAGGAATTGCTGGTAAGGAAGCTGTATACCATTAGCATAATCAATTCATTCATCCAGAGACATCAACGTGCCTGCTAATTTAAAGTTTCTCAGGCGTTGTTTTAGTGTTTCCATAAGGCCTTCTCTTTGTAAATGTCAGGAAATGGAAGGTTATAACATTCACTTTCGCAAATCCTCTTTATCTTTCTATAGTGAGTAATTCCAAAGGCTAAAGCTTTCTTATATGAAAGATCAATACCGGAGGCAGCTTCTATAACAGTAGCCTTATAAAATAAAAAAATAGACAAATTATGAAAAAATATAGATTCTCATATTATTTTCAGTTAACTCTGTTTAAGTACTGTAGGTGTGACAAATCTATCCTTGACTTTTAAAAATCTTCGTTCTATATATAAAATCACTTAAGTAGCCTGAAGTTGAAAAAAAATAGTAAAATGTGCTACGTAGGTATATTCCAACAAAGAACAATTAAATAAATTTGGGAATGTGGCCATTAAAAATGGTCGCGGATTAGAGGCTCCGCGTAGCCTTTAGAGATAAAATTAAAAAAGTAAAATTTATCAGCTAAAGTTTCTTTGAGCAAGCTTTCGTATTATACTACACCTTAGAAATGTAAATTATACTTGCTCCGAAACCTTAAGCATCTTATACCCTCACAAAAGACACCTCGTCATCCTTGTTGGCGTACAAGGGTTTATTTTGCAATGTGTTAACCTCTTTTTTAAAGAGGCTCTGATAACATTGCATTGATAAGTAAGGATATGGGTTCCATAACCTTGTTATATTTTTTCAGAGTTTCATCCAGTTGTAAAACTTAGGATGTAGCTATTGATTAGTACTGATTCTTTTGAGACGTTAAAATTAGCACAAGAAGTTGATAAAATATGTAGCTATTTCCTTCATCCAAGAAAACTCTCTTTTTTCCAATTTAAAAGAACCTATAAAAACAACACATCTATTATCCTTGCTAATAAATCTGATTTTTTTAGAGAATTTTTGATAAATGGATTCATTGAACCAGAAATTCTTTTGCCCGTTAATACACGCCAAAGTTCCTTTTGTTTTTGGGATGAAACCTTATCAAATACACAGCTATCAATTTTGAAAGAAACGCTAGGAATTTACCATGGTCTTACAATCCTTAGCCGTCGAAAATCCTTTTACGATTGCATTACCTTTGCAAGGTCAGAATCTCATCCTTCACCAGTTGCCTACTATCTTCACTTAATCAAAGATCTTCAAAATTTTTCGGAAATTTTCCCAACGAAAGCCCAGCATCTTATTAAAGAGTCAGCAAAAAGCACTCTAAAAACTCGAACTATAAGTAAAGGGATAACTCGGAAAAATTTCTTATTACCTAAACGTTCCACGCGTCTCTATATTGGAGATGATGTAAATAATTATATAACAACCTATGAAGCTATTTGTGTGCAGCTAGCGCTGGAAGGAAAGTCATACAAAGAAATTGGTGCTATGCTGTCAATGGCTGCAACTACTGTAAAAACTCACCTGATTCGTTTAAAAGCAAGAACAGGCTTATCGTTACAAGAGATATCTTTGCGTTCATTTCGAGCATATAACACTATTACTAATATAAAAAATGGCCATCCTCAGAATGATAAAACCAAGGAAAACAATATTAAACTGAAGAATATATAATGAACTTTTATAGCTTTACTCACGTTTCCTAAGAAAAGACACCATCTTGAATATCATTTATTTTTCTAATTAATTCAAACAATTAACATGGTCTTCATCAGTCTTCAAGAAAATCTAGATTGTTGTTGATGTTTCATTACTTCCAAAAATGATTCATTACATATGTTATTTTATGCTTCTGATTAGATTCCAATGGTTCCACCACACAACTATTACACCCCCTTAGTTTTGAAAAAGTCCTTTCTCTCTAAACATCTAGGAGGAAAGAAAGAATATCCGACATTTTTCGATCACTAATGCCTGATGAATAAAATGAGGCTTAGTCGAATTGAGTAAGAGAACAGCAACCTATAGCTTGTAAAGGTAACAAAGCGCCCTTACCTGTGTCACTGGTCATGCAGTATTCCCCCTTTATGGTCACTGAAAGTTCCCCCCTGACCAAAGGAGGACATCATGTCAAAAGAGACAGAATTGGATCAAAATACTCTTCAACCCCCAATGTTGGAGAGAAAGATGGTCAGAGAAGAACAACATACGGCAATCAAGGAACTTTATGCAGCTGGAACTCCTAAAAAGGCCATAGCCAGGCTTTTAGGAATCGACATCAAACCTGTTCGTCGTCAGCTCAAGAAAGCTGAATGTGTGACTTATCAAAGAGACAACTGCGACTACAAGAGTTTATCCATTTTCATTCGAAGATCTACAAAATATTGACGGTATGCTAAGATTTTTAACACAATTAGAAAGTGCTTTAAAGAAATTTTCCTCTATCGACGATGAGGATCTACAAAAGAAGATGGGCGAATGGATTGGTAATTGTAAGAGCATTGTTGTAAGAATGAAGGCTTCTATCAGCGAACCAAAAGTAACATCAAATGAATTTACAGGCCATACCGAACAAAACATATTATATTATTTTAATCACGATCAATCTATCCTCGAAAGGATAAAGGCAACAATTAGGAAGGGTAGTGGAAAAGTATTCTCCTATATCCTGGAAAGTGCCTAAAATGTATTTCCATGTAATTATCAAAGGGGAGAATAGTGTAAACTTCAGTGACTTCTGAAAAAACATCCAAACCACCGCCCAGCGCTTTACATAAAGCTTCTTTAGCGGTCCATCAGGCAATGAGTGTGATATCACTTACAACCGGGCTAGCTTCAATGAATTTGTGTTCATTGGGCGTGATGGTTTGCTCAATTGTTTTCGTTTTCTGAAGATTAATCTGCTCGATATCAATGCCTAAAGGATAAAGACCTTCATAAGCAAGTGCAAAGCCGAGGGTTTCTGAATGGGTGACGTTCACTTGGAGTTGAGAATAGTAGAAGCGGTTACTCGTTAGAATCAGCTGGTTCATGGTATCTTTGTCGAGATGAAGATGCTTAGCTTGACTCAATGGCTTTTTTAAACAGGATAAAATCACCCTCTTTGCACAATAATTACGTAATAGGTAGTCATGTTTTCTTCTGGTGTTCTGGAGGGCGTCATATTCCAGAAACTCAGTTTTGTGCAGATAACCATCAACCCAAGCCTCAAGAGATTCATGAGAAGGAGTAGCAACATAAAAGAAGCTTTCAAAAGATGAGTTTGATAAGGGGAGAATAAGCTTAACCATCCAAAAATCCTTGTTCATGATCTCTCTCTCCTCATAAAGCTTTGTAATACTTTGCTAACAAGCTTTTATATAAGACCGATCTTCTGAACATAACAGAACCCAGAAGGACAACTTTTCATTAAATTATCGAATACTATACGATACAGCAAATTACTTTAATTCTGGTCATAATGTCTCATGGAAAAAGTCTATTTTCTTAACTCCCTGTATGCAAAAATAAAAACGTACTCCTTAGATATTTGGCAATGGGAGCCAATATATATATCAGAACTTATAAGGGTAGCTTATTGCGACCAATTTTATGGACCGCACATATTTAAGCGTAATTCTTAGGCTTTTTTGACTTCAATGCTTTTTACTTGTTTTTCACCACCTTCTGCTTTGGGGAGTGTAATATGAAGAACGCCATCTTTAACATGGGCTTCGATAAGGCTTTCATTGATAGGAAAAGGTAGCTGAATAGATCGGCTAAAGCTTCCACCCAATCTTTCCGTAAGGTAATAATTGTTTTGTGTTTCTTCTCGATTGAGCTTCTTTTCCCCTTTGATGGTTAGAACTTTGTTACTAAATTCTACTTTTAAGTCTTTTTCTTCCAACCCTGGGACATCCGAAGTTACGGTAAACTCTTTTTCATTCTCTGCAACATCCAAGGTCGGCAAAGCCGGGAATACTCTTTGGGAGAGTAACGATTCAGAAAATTTGCTTGGAATTGGCCACATATTTTGAAATAGTTGATCCACTTCTTTGCGAAGCCAATTAAAAGGATCTTGATTACGATTGGGTCTATTCGCTAATGCATTATCAGTCATACTTACCTCCATTAAAATTGAGATTATCAATCAGTTGGTAATATACCCATATAGCCAGAAAACTTCAACTGGTGGAAAAATAAGCAAAGGCACTCAGTTAAAGGTCGTTAATTATCCAAACATCATTTCTCTTGAAGGCTCATCCCCTATATGTTAAGTGAATCCTCTATAAGATAGGCACTTTGTATAGTGCTCTCGATTGTTAAGGTACTTTTCCAGTAACTTTGAATAAAAGGAGTCCCTCGATGTGTTTATACGATTGGGATCATGAGGCTGCTACTTATTGTTCCACTCTTATTGATTATGAATATCCTTCAGAGCGTTAAAGGAATTTCTTCCTCCCACGGCCAGGTTTTAAAATAGTGCGGCCTTCAGATTCCCATTGAGAGATCCGCTTATCCTTTTGACCGACAGCTCTGACAACTTCGATAACGGCACCTGCTAATATCTCATTCGGCAATTTATTGGCCCCACACCGATTGATAAACTTTATAAGCTGGTCACTCCTTTTATTCTCGAGTTTACGTTTACGGATGTGTAGCTGGTTAATTTGTGTTTCGATTTTTTCAAGACGATTATTTTTTACCATCTGATATTCCTTATTTGTATCTTTTTAAACAACAGACATGTTAAATTATGATCATTTTAACAAAATAATATGAATTATTTAATTAAACAAGAGGCTATCTAAAATTGTTATTTTAAATTTTAAATCGTGAATAACTTGAGCCTGATTCTTTATTTTTACCAAATTCTTTATCTTTATAAGCGTAGTTTCGGCGAATCTATAAATTCTGTATCCGGTAAATAAAATCCCTTATGATGCATCCTGCCCTCACCAACTTTTATGAACATCGAGATCCCCTTGACATACCCTTAACAATTCTTATAGAAATGACAAAAAACAACTCTATAACTTATTCTTAAAAAATGACTGTTAAAGTGAAGCCCCAAAAACAAACATTGAAGTTTCAAGCAGAAATCAACCAACTCCTTCACTTAGTTACCCATTCTTTATATAACAATAAGGAAGTGTTCTTAAGGGAATTGATCTCAAATGCCTCTGATGCACTTGATAAGTTGCGATTTTCAGCACTTTCCAAGAATGATCTTTATGAAAACGATCCGGATTTAAAAATTCATATCAAGATTGATAAGGACAACAATACCCTAACAATCATTGACAATGGCATCGGGATGACCCGTGCTGAGGTCATTGAAAACCTCGGAATGATTGCCAAATCAGGGACTCAGCGGTTTTTAGATCAGCTTGCTCAAGGTAAGTCAGATGTTAATCTTTCAGATATTAACTTTATAGGGCAATTCGGGGTTGGATTTTACTCTGCCTTTATGGTAGCCGATAAGGTTACGGTCAAATCAAGAGCAGCTGGGTCTTCTGAAGATGAAGGTGTGCGTTGGGAATCTTCCGGAACAGGCGAATATGTTATTCAGAATATGAAAAAACCGCAACGTGGAACAGAAATTGTTTTGCACTTGAAAAAAGAATATTTTGAATTCCTGGAAGAGGCAAGACTAAAACACATTATCACTAAATACTCAGATCATATCCCTTGGCCTATTATGATGGGAAAGCGTCTTGAGGTCACTAATCAGGAAGGATCAAAAGAAGATGGCGATATCCAGGCAGTTGCAGAAGAGGTTGTCAATCAAGCAACTGCTCTTTGGAGACTCCCCAAAAATACAATTACAGAAGAACAATATAAAGAGTTTTATAAGCACCTCTCTCATGATTTTTCTGAACCCTTGGTATGGAGCCATAATGTTGCTGAAGGCAAGCAAGAATATATCAGCTTATTCTATATCCCGTCTCGAGCACCTTATGATCTCTGGCATCAAGATGCACAACATGGGTTAAAGCTATATATTAATCATGTTTTTATCCTGGAAGGAGCCAATCAATTTTTGCCCCAATACTTGCGTTTTGTGAGAGGCATTATTGATTCAAGTGATCTTCCGTTAAATGTTTCAAGAGAGTACTTGCAAACAAGTCCTTTGGTAAGTTCTATTAAAAAGGTCAGTACCAAGAAAATCATAGCTCTTTTAGAAAAGATGGCTGAAGGGGAGAAAGACAAATATAGAACTTTTTGGTCTGAGTTTGGATTAACCCTTAAAGAAGGGATTATCGAGGATTACGAAAACCGAGAACAGCTCGCAAAACTCTTAAGATTTTCAACCACGAGATCCGATCAACCAGAAACGTCTCTAAAAAATTATCTAGATCAAAAACTTGAGACCCAAGAAGAAATTTACTATATCATTGGCAAAAACCTCGAAACCATTAAAAACACCCCCCACTTAGAAGCATTCAAAGAAAAAGGAATAGAGGTTTTATTCCTCACAGATCGTATTGATGAGTGGCTTATCTCCCATCTGTCGGAATTTGAAGGAAAGAAGCTAAAATCAATCACCAACAGTGATACTAAGCTTGATTGGGTTCAAGACGCTGAAAATAATAACAAAGAAGACGAAAACAAGATCGATGATACCTTTTCTGACTTTTTATCTCGGCTTAAGGACACATTAAAAGGCAAAGTCAAAGACATACAGCCGAGTCATCGACTCACAACCTTTCCGGTTTGTTTTGTGAGTGATTCATCGGCAAGATTTCCCTTCAATCCCTTAAAAAACGAGGACAACTCCTTTTCTGGAGCAAGATCCATCTTAGAAGTAAACCCCAAGCACCCCCTCATTCATAAAATTAAGGGAGAACGGGATGATGGTCGTTTTGAGCAATGGGCAAACATTCTCTATGATCAAGCGATTTTATCAGAAGGGAAAAATCTTTCCAATCCCACGGAATATGTCCAAAGGATTAACACGCTTTTATTGGAACTAATGAATTAATATCCCCTAACATTTTGAAATTTGAGAGATATAAATTATGGGATTTGGGTGATTCTTGTTGAAGAAGATGATTTAAAATAGCCCTGTTCAGTCTCAAAAGGATCCGTTTAAAATCAACCAACCTTTGTGGAGTATATTTTGTTTTAATCCCAAATACCATTAGTACCTGAGTATATTTGTGAGAGATCGTAAAATTAGCTATTATAGTATGGTAACAATAATGGAGTTGTTTTATAGGGTAAAAACTGAAGCGTAAATCATTTTAGGATCTTCTGACCTTAAATTACAATATTCATTCTTACTAACTCTTAATCTCTTACCTTCAGCAATCTGGAGATTTTTATTTTGGGGGGCCTAAATAACTGGATTAAGCTATCCCTAACCTACTGTCAATATGACAGATCAATTTTAGCCTCAGGAGAACTCAAAGATGCACCAGCGAACAGTCAAACATCAGCTGTTTGAGGAAACTGCACGCAAATTTGATGAACTGATTCTCACAATTCACCCGTGTGATATGATAAAAAAAGGGCTTATTGTGGAGTTATGATTTTAACAACTCTTTGGGGAGTGGAGTCATGAATAAACATCGTTATGAAGCCAAAGGGGAAAACCGACAAATACCGATAACGTTTGTTGAGGTAAGGTGCTGGTAAGTCCTTGATCTTCAACAAGGAGAAGACCTCCCCATGGAAGATTTCGTTTTCATGCTATCATTGATATAATTAAACATTCTTTAGGCATTTTTAATTCCTGTGCTTTTTGGGAAAATCACTTGATATTCAAGGTAAAACTAAAGCCATCATATATCACAGATGCTTGATCTTTTAATCCTTTAGATTTCCTTAAAAAATACAATATTTATAAATAATAAATTAAGTTTAGCATTTATTTATGAATAAATTATAACTCAACAAATTGGTGTGGGTTTTCGGGCTTTAATTCTGGTATCTGTAGATTAGGATAGGGGGCAATATATATTAGCACCTAACACACAACCCTCACTCGAAAAGTCCACTGAGCGGCATAATAATAAATTTTTAATAAAAATGTAACCATTTTGGACATAGCGCGTACTCTTTGTTTTTCAACACTCTTTTCAGCTCTTATTGAATGAGAACGAGCGAGTTGTAATGATGAAGCCAGTTGACCTGCTTACATTTTAAAAAACTCTTCAATCCGATTATAAAATAAACTTAGATAAATCTGCATTTTGAGCAAGATTTGAGACTTTTTCACTCACCTCTTTGTGGGTGATAGTGATCGTTTTCCCCGCCATTTCGGGGGCGAAAAAACTAATATCTTCCATGAGTTTTTCTAAAATAGTATGTAGGCGACGAGCTCCGATGTTTTCTACTGTTTTATTAACATCGGCGGCTAAATTCGCAATTTCTTGGATAGCATCATCAGTAAACTCTAGAGTTACTGATTCGGTTTCCATCATAGCTTTGGCTTGACGAATAAGGTTAGCTTCAGGCTCTCTTAAAATACGCACAAAATCTTGCTTAGAAAGGGATTTAAGTTCAACACGAATCGGAAGGCGCCCTTGTAATTCAGGCAAAAGGTCGGATGGTTTGGTAAGATGGAAAGCGCCGGATGTAATAAATAAAATATGGTCGGTTTTGATGGTTCCGTGTT
>Ga0194123_10007228_pt1 | contig 11149 bp, 5 predicted proteins | sample TA2MahsurfametaG_5_FD_155479 | JGI IMG/M metagenome (GOLD analysis project Ga0194123, IMG submission 155479) | Freshwater microbial communities from Lake Tanganyika, Tanzania - TA2015023 Mahale A surface | ecosystem: Environmental > Aquatic > Freshwater > Lake | place: Tanzania: Lake Tanganyika... | reverse complement strand
TGATGGCTACGACCTTTCACCGGTTGCACTTCGAGTGACTCCTGCAACGCAAGGAAACCAATTCCTTGACTTTTTCGTAAATTGACCTTCCCAATACCCAGGCATCAACCACGGGTCCCGTTGGGGTGAAATCCCCCCCTATCGGGTTCAAACCCTAATAAAAGGTGTATTTTTGGGGGTGTTTTGGGGGGTTGAGGGGCGGGTGTAGGGCCTCGTAGTTCAACGGATAGAATAGCTGGCCACGGGGATTCTGATGTTCACCTTGTTGAACTTGATTTTAAATCATTTGATTATCAATACATTCGATGGATTTTCGTGGTGTTACCAACCCACGCGAACACCAAGCGTGCAAGTTGGTGGGCAATATTCTTGGTGAATGGGAGACTGGATGGGCCCCCAATCTGTGACCAGAACGGGTCTGAAAGGATGGAACTGGTGTTGAAAAGTACCTTCCGAATTGACCCGTGAAAATCCAAATTTTTCGAGTTTGGAAAATTCAAATGTTGGGGGGACTCTTTGCGACGCAGAAATTTTTGGTTTAACTGCTTTAAATGGTTAAAGACAAACTACGCCGCGCGTTGTAGATATAGGTGTTTCTGAAATTCAATGAATAACCAACTAATATTGGTCACATCGCCAAGAATTTCTTTTGCATCCTCTAGTGACTGGTATTTGTTAGTCAGAAGTATAGGGAGTTTCTCTTGGTCTAATTCATCAACACCCATCTCAATGTATTTACTTAGGACAAACGAAATAAATTCCTTTTGCTGGTCATTGAGTAAAGCAAAAATCGTAGCCTCTGCCGCTTTGGCCCTTTCCTCGCGGGTCATCGCTATATATTCCCCATTAAAAACATACTCCAAAACATCGTACAAATCACTCTTTTCCATGTCTACCATTCTTTGCAAGGTCAACAAATCCTCTTTGGGAAAACCAGCAGACTCCAAATTTTCCAATAATACTTTTCGAGTGGTTGGTTTGCTCCATAGTTCTCTAAGTTCATTCTCGTCCTTGAATAGTTTAGGTAATTCACCGAACAGATTGTTCAAAAACTCTTCAGCAGAAATGGGTTTACCATCAGCGCTCCAAAACGATGTGGAAACCATATGTTTGATTTCCCGCTCCTTTCCATCCCTCAGTTTTATTTTTATTTTCTTTCTTACCTCTTTCTCAGAGGATTCCTTGGGTTCTCTTGGAATATACTCTCCCTTTCTCTCACCAATACCTTTGGGCTCTTCCTCTGCGATGGGTTCTCCATCCCATTCCGGGTCTGAAAACAACCTGTAGGCCTCCACATAATCGTAAATTGTAAAAAACTCTTTGCCATCAAAGATTCGAGTTCCCCTTCCGATTATCTGTTTGAATTCAATCATGGAATTAATGGGTCTTAGCAAAACAATATTCCTAATATTTCGAGCATCAACCCCAGTTGATAGTTTTTGAGATGTCGTTAGAATGGTGGGGATGGTCTTTTCATTATCTTGAAACTCCCTGAGGAGTCGTTCCCCTTCTTCTCCATCGTTTGCAGTAACCCTTGCACAATAGAAAGGGTCCGTACTGCGAGCATGCTGGTTAACTAAATCCCTAATGAGAGCGGCATGAGCTTGGTTGGCACAAAAAATAATTGCCTTCTCATTTTGGTTTGCTTCTTCCAAATAAATTTTAACCCTTTTGGTTTCTCGTTCCACAATTTCAATGGTTCGATTGAAATCCCGTTCCTCATACAACCGACTTTCTTCAACCTCACCCTCCAAAATAGTATCATCAGAGGTGTATCGATAATCATCCAATGTAGTTTGTATCCGTTTTACCTTAAAAGGAGTCAAAAATCCATCGTTGATTCCCTCTTTTAATGAATAGATGTATACAGGTTCGCCAAAATAACGATAGGTATCTACATTGTCCTTTCGTTTGGGTGTTGCTGTTAGACCCAGTTGAACAGCTGGACTGAAATATTCCAAAATACTTCTCCAATTGCTCTCATCGTTAGCACCACCACGATGACACTCATCCACGATAACCAAATCAAAATAGTCCGAAGGATACTCACCAAAATAAGGTGCAGGTTTTCCTTCCCCATCTGTTCCACTCATGAAAGTTTGAAAAATGGTAAAAAAAATACTCCCGTTTGTGGGAACGGTTCCCTTCCTTTTAATCTCCCCGGGTTTTATCCGAACCAATGCATCGTCAGGAAAAGCCGAGAAAGAATTGTAAGCTTGGTCTGCCAAGATGTTTCGGTCTGCCAAGAACAAAATTCTTGGTCTACGACCCCCATCTCTTCTCAAGTTCCACCGGGTTTGAAAGAGTTTCCATGAAATTTGAAATGCGATGCTGGTTTTACCAGTGCCGGTTGCAAGGGTCAATAGAATTCTATCCTTTTTGTTGGCGATGGATTCAACCACCCTTTGAACCGCAATCTCTTGGTAGTATCTCAGGTCCCAAGTTCCACTCTTATCTTCAAAAGGAACACTTGAAAACTTTTCACGCCACTCATTCACTACTTCAAATGTCCTATTCCATAAATCTTCAGGGGAAAGAAAATCATTCACCAATCCTTCTGTACCGGTTTTCATACAGATTTGGTAAATAGCTCGTCCGTTGGTGCTATAGGTCGTTTCTAATTGTAATTTTTCTGCATATTTCTTGGCTTGGCTCACCCCTTCGCCAACCTCCAGTTCATCACTCTTGGCCTCAATCACCGCAAGTTTAATTCCCTTGTAAACCAAAACATAATCAGCAACCTCTCGCTTACCACGACCCCCGCCTGTTTGAATCTTACCAGCGGTGATGCTGTATTCACGTAGAATTTTGGAGCCTTCCACAACACCCCAACCACAAGACCTTAACTTAGGGTCTATGAGTTCCGCTCGTGTTTCTGCCTCGTTCATATTAATTCTTGAACAACTTAAAGTTGACTTGATATCGGTAGAAGTCAATGTTGACGGTTACGGATAAGGCTCGCCTAAGTCTATTATCATCCTCCAAGGCTATGACAATCCCTCTGACATTTTGATTGGATTCTGCCAATTCATCTTTCACATAACCCATATACCGTTGAATCTGTCCTATGACATTATCACTTACCCTTCCTTTTTTGAGCTCTACTACCAACAAGGTCTTCTTGTCCTTACTGATGGCTAAGATGTCAATCGGGCCGGTATCACTCGGATACTGCTGACCAACCAACTCCCCATCCTCTTCGTAGATATCGTATTCTTTTCCTAGTTCAGTTTGTTTCCAATTCTGAACCAAGAAATCCTCCAAATGTTTCTCCAAAGCAAAAACAGAAGGGTCTTCCACCGTTGAGTCATTGGAAACAATGGTAGGTGGTCTAACGTTCCCTATTAATTTTTCTACTTCCTCAGCATATTGACTGATGTTTGCAGACGTACCGGTAGAACCTGTGGAGTTTTTAAGTTCTTGAGACATGGAGGCCCGTTCAATAATAGCAGGTAACCATTTAACCATTCTCCTATGTGGTAAATTGGTGTTTGATTGAAATTGGTAATCAGAAATTACTTCTCCAACATAATAACTTCCCTGCCCGTCAGGACAAATCACAACATCACCCCTTTTTATTCCTTTACAAATAGTCCACAGCATACCGCATGCCAAACCTGCTGCAACTCGGGTTTTACCAGGTCTCAGTTCCATATAAATGTCCCGGTACTTAGCATTGAAATCACGCCAATTATCGGGTAGTTCTTTGGTAAGGTCTTGGTTGATGCCATAACTAGCCCCGATAAAATTGCCATCGTAACACTCTTTGGCGTATATACTCTTGGCTCCTAATATGACTCTGAAGTAACTTTTCATACCGCAATCGCTTTTTCATTTTTCAACTCCCCCGCAAATGCCTTTTGCAAGATGGATTTTTTCATTTCTTCCAAATCATCTATTTTCTTTTGATACACCGCTTCCAACTTTTGTGTTTCGGCTCGCAGGGCATCTAATTGACGGACGATGGTTTGTTGTTTCTCTTTAGAAATAACGGGAACTAATGTATTTTTTATTTTTATTTGAGAAATATTTGGTTGTGCCCCCCCAACTGCTTGGGCTACTAATACATCCTTACCAGCTAGAAATTTATAATAGATAAATTTTGGTAAAAAATTCTCATTTGGAAAAATTCCACAAACCGCTTGGTTTGTTGAAGCTTCAAACCTTAAAATTCCAACTTGTCCTGCTGTTGCTCCATACATTGCAACTAAAACCGTATTTGAAGGAAATAATTTTGCCGAAGAATTTTTCAATCCCTTTTCCGTTATGAAATTCCTTGCTTCAGTAATTTCACCTTTACTTACTTCACCACTTAGTAGCCAAGGAATTGTACCACCATAATAATAATCTTTAAATGTTTTTAAAGGTGTACCTCCTGCGCCTGTTTCCATTACTTCACCCAACTTCTTCTCTTCCCATCCATCACCCTTCTTCTCAAATATCCCCTGCAAATAGCTTTCAAAAAGTTCTTTGGCGTTTTTGAGGTTTTGTTCGGTATTGGCTTTTGCCGCGGCTATGGCGGCAAAGGCTTCATCTAATATGGAAACGATGTGTTGTTGTTCGGGGAGAGGGGGAAGGGGGATTATCAAATTTTCAATATCTGTAGTGCTTATATTTTGTTGAGCAGCACCCCTTCCTGCTTTTATAAGTTCTGTAATAAAATATTCGCTGGTCAAAAAGTAAAATAAGTATGCCTTCTGCAAAAATTTACTATTCAGAGAAATTTTTGCTACACGTTGATTAAGAACTGCTGGCAGGTGTTCTTCTTTAATTTCTCCAACACGACCAACATTACCTGTTAAGGACACCAAAATATCCCCTTCTGATAGAATAAACTTCTTTTGTTTTTCTTCACTGAGTTTTAAATACCGTGGATTGTTTAGTTCAATAAAACCATCTTGAACGTTTCCAATTCTGATGACAAAATAACCATCTTCTGTGTATTCCTTGCTTTGAAATGCATAGCCATTTGTTAGTTTGCAAACTTCCCCCAATTTCTTTATTTCCCAACCTTGCTTCATATCAGTTCCAAAATTGAGTTAAGGATTTCGGCACTTTCTTCGTCCAATGCTTTCATTTCTTCCAAAATTTCTTCCGGTTGGCGTAGGGCTGCTTTTTCTTTTTTGTTCGGGTTCTTTACGCTCAAATCAAAAGTTTTAGAGTCAATGTTTTTAACATTTACCGTCCAAGAGTTCTCGCTATCACCAAAAGTTTTTTGTAGTTTCACAAAATCAGCAAGGTCTTTTTCATTAAGGGGGTTTGTCTTTCCCAAGTTTCTACCCAAGTTCAACTGATAGAACCAAACTTTTTTGGTGCTACTTCCTTTTTCAAAAAACAATACCACAGTTTGAACACCAGCTCCTAAAAATGTTCCTTTTGGTAAATCCAATACGGTATGCAGATTGCAATTCTCCAACAAAACTTTACGAAGTGCGATACTAGCATTATCTGTATTACTTAAGAAGGTATTCTTGATGACCACGCCAGCCTTACCACCTGCTTTGAGAATCTTGACAAAATGTTGAAGAAAGAGCGAAGCGGTTTCGCTGGTTTTTATGGGAAAATTCTGTTGAACCTCACTTCGTTCTCCACCACCAAATGGAGGGTTGGCAAGAATAATGTCATATCGGTCCCTTTCTTGAATATCTGCAAGATTCTCAGAAAGTGTGTTGGTATGAATGATATTGGGCGCTTCAATCCCATGAAATATCATATTCATTATTCCAATGATATAGGCCAGTGACTTTTTCTCCTTTCCATAAAAGGTTTTTTTCTGAAGGATTTCTGTTTCCTTGGAGGATAAGGATTTACTTTCCTTAAGGTATGCAAAGGCTTCACACAAGAATCCAGCGGACCCGCATGCTCCATCATAGATTTTATCTCCAATCTTGGGAGCAATCACCTTAACAATCGTGGTAATAAGCGGTCGGGGTGTGTAATACTCACCTCCATTTCGTCCCGCATTACCCATGTTCTTTATTTTATCCTCATACAAATGGCTCATTTCATGTTTTTCCGCATGGGTACGGAATCTCAAATCATCGATACGATTAATCACCTCTCGGAGACTATAGCCACTCTGAATACGATTCTTAAGCTCACTAAAAATCTCACCAACTTTGTACTCAATGGTGTTCGCGTTCTCAGCTTGTAATTTGAATTTCTTTAGGTATGGAAATAGTTTACTGTTCACAAAATCGGTAAGGTCATCACCTGTCATTGCTTTGTGATGGTCGAGTTTACCATCTTTACCTTTTGGCATTGCCCAAGCAGACCATTGGTATTTCTTTTCGATGATAGACTCGTAAGATTTTCCTGTTAATTCGGCGGCAGTAGCTCTGTCTTTCTCCAAATCATCTAAATACTTTAGAAACAAAATCCATGAGGTTTGTTCAACATAATCCAGCTCACTACCACATCCAGCGTCTTTGTGGAGGATATCATCAACATTCTTAAAAGTCTGCTCAAACATTAGGTATGATTATTTTATGGTTTCGGTGGGTCAACATGAGATTTGGTGAACCTTTCAAAAATACCCCAATTTCTTTAGATTTCCCCAATAATCTTGATTTGAGGGGGTGAATTCTTGTACTGGTGGAAATATTTCCACCGGTTCCGATATTGGAAAATATCGAAGCGGTCTTGTCTCGCCTAGTTTCGATGTCCACCAGTCGATTTTAAGGGGTGGGACCATACACAGACAGGAAATGCAATTTGGAGGTCACAGAGGGTCTCCAGTTCGGTCACAAGAGACTATTGACCCAATTTGGCAGAGGGGGTTCGGTACAAGGGTTTGGTCAACCAATCCTCGTGGGACATCATCCTGAGTCCGTGGACCCGGTATTCGTCTGGTTCCTCCACCCTTCGAATTTTGTTGGTAGGGTTTTTCGTGGGGTTTTAGGTAGAGGAAATTGTAGGTCCTTTAAAGGAAATGGTAAAGGTGATGGTAGGGGGATTAAATTTATTACTTTTATATTATACCTAGCTGCAAATTTTAAGCTAAATTTGAATGAAATCAATCCTATAATAATGAAGACAATGTATCAATTTTTATCATCTTTTTTGTTTTTATGGTTTATTAATACTGCTGTAGCACAAAATATTCAGACCACCCTCGGTTCATTTAACTCTACTTCATTTACCGTGGGAGATACCATCACCCTACCGGTGAACGTGAGTATGGTCGCTGGTATTAGCACGGCAGCAATTTCCATGGCAATTGATTACGACACCTCCAAATTGAGGTGCATCAGCACTGTCACGGGTCTCAATTCAAATATCTCCGCAGGGTTCCTCAGCAACTGCGGCCTCTTCTCTAGGTTAAGCCCGAATCCACCTTTTACCGCCAACAGTCGTCGCCAATTCAGGGCAGCATGGTTCAATTTGGCACCGGTTGCTTTCAATGGTTTAATGTTTAATGTGCGCTTTGTGGTGCTTGCCACCGGGAATAGTATATTGAAGTGGGATGTCGCAACCCCAGGCAACTGTGAATATGCGGATGAGTTAACGGATGTCATTTGGAATTGCAGCTTTGTGGTCGATGACTTCAAGTCAGATTTTTATAAGGAGTCAAATGACTATAAAAATAATGAATTGAAATTTCAAAAAACTGATGAATATTTTAAAAAGAGAATTCTTGAGGCAATTAATCAAAGTAAATCGAGCGGTTTATCTCTTGAAAAGGAATTCCGAATGAATTGTGAGTACGCAAGAAAGAAATATTTAGAAGAAAACCCTGACGTCAAAAACGCGAATATTGACCCTTGGCGGCATTATAATACCTATGGGGAAAGAGAAGGTCGAAAATGGTATACTTGTGAAAATCAAAATAATAATTTTATTTTAAAAACATCTCCAACGTATTATGAATTTCAAAGTCTTTTGATACTTGATAGCTTGATAACTGAAAACCCTCCTATATCAATAAAAAATGATATTGAATCTGTTAAAGTCAATATTATCAAATCTTTTTTGTATCGCAATTTATATGATATCAATTTAAGTTGGGAAAAATATGTGGGTCTTAATTTAAAATATAGGGATTTCAATAAAATAGAAATACACAGAATTTTAGATAGCATAAGAACAGTAATCATTGAAAAAGAAATAGTTGAACTCAAAAACAATAAAGATTTAATAGAATTCATGGATTTATTTGCCCATGCTGATTCTTCATTTAAAGCAAAGCTATTACCAATAAGAATTGAAATTGAGACTGCATTTTTGGAAAACATAACTAAAAGTTATGACTTTGAAAAAATTGCTATTATTGAGAAAAAAGACACAACAGCCGCACATATTAGAAAATATCAAGATTTGAAGACAAGTTTAGAAAAAAGTCTTGTGGCTCTGCTTGATTCCAATTATGACCCAGTTTTGTTTGACAAAATGTATAACATAATTTCAATACCAGCACGGTTCGAACTTGACAAAATTAGAAAAAGAGAAGAGCCTTTTTACAAGTTTAAGACATATGTTAGAAAGATTGAAAATCATGTCTCTTTTAGTAGATTTGAAGAGGCGCTTGCTTTAATTTCGCAGATTGAAGTTAACCCTTACCCTTCTGAATCGTCAGAAAATATTTCAATTCGTAGATTCAAAAATATTGCATTTGAGTCGTTTGTGAAAATTAAAATTTCGGAAAGTATAAGGATGATTAAGGATGAGGCACAAAATGGTCGAGTTCGTGTTGTGGATATAAACGGCCTATTAAACAATAGTGTAAGTTATCGTAGTGATGTAAATTTTGGTAATAAAGATAGGGTGGAATTGAATTATAGTAAGGGTAGGTCAATATTATTATTTGATACTGAAAACAAAGCAATTTTTTTTAGTGAATCTGATTTGAGCCAAAATCAAAGGAATGAGCTAATTTCCCTTAGAAAAAAAGAACTTATTAGATTAGAAGCGTATAAACAAGAAGAACTAGAAAGAAACCGTTTAAATAGCAGAAATTCTGAACACACCAACAGTAACGCTCAAAATAAATCACCTGAATTGGAATTATGCACTACTGAATCAGGTTATGATTATGTAAGGAATACTAAAATGTCTTTTTACAAAGGCGGCTTAGTGGAAATTTCTCTGGACAATGGGGAGTTTAAATACGGCCGTTTTTCTACAAATAATGGTAGTGTCTACATAAATGTACGGGGCTTTCCAGCTATCGTTCTTGAGCCCGCATACGGTAATAACTTCATAGACCGTCAAGGACATGAATGGAGACCATGTTGGTATTAACTTTTCAATTTTACTGGTTGCTAAAAACAAATTGTCCTCAGATAGTTTGTTTTATCCTAGGTTTGAAGGGTTTATCGGCACTTAATCGAGCATGGAGTTCCTCGAAACTATCGGAGATGTACTTGAGGAAAATCAGACCCAGTGCGATGTGTTTGTACTCGGCCGCATCCATGTTGTTACGCAACTTATCGGCTGCTGCCCATAAAGTTCCCATCATGGGAAATCGGTTGTTGTTTCCAAATATACCCCACACCCATTACAAGTCCTTAACCCCCTATAAATGTGCCAGAAAAGAGGATATTTGAGGGTTTTTCCAAACAAATCATCGAAATACCTAAAGTCACCCCCTTTGACAAAGAGGGTCAATCTGGTGTCATGAGACCAAATGGAACTGAATAGATGGCCACCTCGGGAAATATTTCCACCGGTTCCGATATTGGTAAATTCCCCCTTGACCCCTTTCACCACCAAAGACCCCTCCTCCATTTCACCGAGTAATCGGCGTATCTCAACCGTGCAATTACCGTGCAATATCCAGGTCAGTTTGGGGTGAAATCCCCCCCCACTCGGGTTCAAACCCTCTTAAAAAGGTGTATTTTTGGGGGTGTTTTGGGGGTTGAGGGGTGGGTGTAGGGCCTCGTAGTTCAACGGATAGAATAGCTGGCCCTAAGAATTCCGATTTTTCCCTTGTTCAACTTGATTTTATATCATTTGATTATCAATAAGTTCGAGGGATTTTTGTGGTGTTAGCAAGGAATGAAAATACCAAGCGTGCAAGTTGGTGGGCAATATTCTTGGTGAATGGGAGACTGGAAGGGTCCCAAATCTGTGACCAAAACGGGTCTGAATGAATGTTACTGGTGTTGAAAAGAACCTCCCAAAATGAACGCCAATGAATTTGGTTTTTCACACGCCTTAGAGGCGCGTGAAAAACACATTTGTAATTTTCTCTTGATTTGATTCGATAACATCTTCACAACCCTCCACTCGATTCCATTTTTGCTCAGCCCCCTCCCTACGGTAGTGGGCAATGGTCAAAGGGTCGAATGAGCCCCCCAACGCACAACCCAATGGTTAAATAGTTGAATGGTTAATTAAAAAGCGCGCACTGCCCTAACTTGGCCGTCGCCGTTGCCCTTGCCGTTGACGCCGACATTCCCATTGTAGAAGGCCATGACCCAGGCGTAGAGAGGACTGTACTGCGAAGATGACCAATACCAAGTATTTGAAAATCCACCGATATTCTGAACACGTAAATTCGAATACATTAGTTGCAATTCATCTCGACTTGGCAAATACCAATCCGAATATCCATTTAAGACTAAATCATCACATACACTTGCGGCAATAGGTCTTGTAGAACACCCGGCCAGAATTAGATTGGTATTTGCTTGACCTGTACCGATTGCGGTGGAAGTTCCCGCGATATTTGTGCCATAACATCCCCACTGAAAACTCCCTTGGTCTGAAGGAGCGCAGACCAATCCATGTTGACCTGTAGAATCAATATAAAAGACTATTCCTCCAGCATAGGTGGAGCCTATCCCAGAGCTTGTAAAAGTCTTCTCATTGCTGTAAAAGATACCTGAGGAAGTTCTTGCATAGGCTCTGGCATAATGAAGCTGATTTCCCACCATACTTCCCGAAAACACCTGCGTGAATCCGTATCCTCCAGAACCAACAACCATTTTATTTCCCGAAACCATAGGATTGGGTGAGGTTCCCCAGCATATCCCTCTTTCGAATACCCCTGACCCCGATGAGGTAAATCTCACCGTTGCTGTTCCTGAACTCGGTCCACCAATTACCGTATCCAACACCAATGTGGGCGCGGTTGGTTGAGGATTGTAGGTTCCGTTCACATCACCCGTGGATAAGGCCCTTAGGTTGGCCACTAGAGGATTTCCAA
>Ga0194123_10007227_pt1 | contig 11150 bp, 17 predicted proteins | sample TA2MahsurfametaG_5_FD_155479 | JGI IMG/M metagenome (GOLD analysis project Ga0194123, IMG submission 155479) | Freshwater microbial communities from Lake Tanganyika, Tanzania - TA2015023 Mahale A surface | ecosystem: Environmental > Aquatic > Freshwater > Lake | place: Tanzania: Lake Tanganyika... | reverse complement strand
CTATGCACAAGAGCAATTACTTTCTGTGCACTGACACAGCAGACTTAAAAGGCATCAACAACAAAGGAGGGTTAGTGCGATGATTCCAGATAAAATAGTTGGGTTCGGGCTATTAATCACTGCTGTTTCTATTGTAGCTATATTTCTAATTTGGGGGTAATATGCGAGCGCCGATACGAAGACTGGCTAAGCTACGTTCATACAACGAAGCATCGCAGTTTCTAAAGAAAACCAAGAAAACCAGAGACTCGAACTACGTGCCGCTAGGGGAGAGGCGGTATCATGCCGATCACAATTTGCAGTACGTACACGGAAGCGTGGTGGGTGCCGACTCGGACAAGATTGTGGTGAATACGTTTGGACACCCATTGATTGTGTTCGAGGCGGGTACGGACAGAGTCACAATAAACCCAGACAGTGGGCCTATGTACGCTCCTCAGTTAGATACGGTCTGGGCAGTGCTTGGGTTGCGGTGCCAGACCACGACTAACGGTAAATTTACGGTGTACGTAAACGCAGTAGAGGAAGGTAAAAATCTGTACGACCAGAAGTTTGTGCTATCCCCAAGCTCTAAGTTTTACGTTGCCCCGTTGCTTGGGGGTTGGAGCTTGCTGGAGAAGCCTGTCCTCTTTACGTACCACATAAACAGGCGTGAGGCTAACATTGTTAGGGAGAGTGTGCAGAAATTCAAGGATTACATTGAGCTTATGCTCAAAGTACGAGGCACGTTGGATACCGAGGAGGTTGACTACAGAGTCGCAGCCGGTGCAGGTGAGTCTGTTTGGTCTGCTAATTTTCCCGTTTTTATATTTCGTAGAAGCGAGTTTATGAATGCCTTTGGGCCACATCCTGAAAGCCCAAACTATACGGCAGTGGGTGGATGGACGGTGCTCATCCGTAAACCTACAAATGCACGATCATTGACTGCACTCGCGCGCAAAACTCTTCCCTTTGGGATGCGTTCATTTGTGGGTATGGAGCTACACATGACCGAGTGGGCCTTTTATGAGTGTAGAGCGCATGAGTTTATGCAGATGGTTACAAGCGGCAACCCTGAGAAGTATTACAAGGCACTGCTCATACTGGCGTTCTGCGCAGGAATAGGGGTACACGCGCTCCTTGAGACTTTCGGACATCAGCATGAGGTTGCTGTTGCTGCCTCGCATATACGTCTGCTCGAAGTACTTGATGAAATAATACTGAAAGCAAACAGCAACAAGTGCTTCCGCATTATTGAAGTAGGACAAGGGGTTGTGCCAACGGACAAGTACGCAAACTATGTCTTTTGGGGGGACCAAGTGGTACGCACTTGACTTAGGTGTAACTTTGTGGTATACTATGTGCTGTAGTAAAAGAGTGTTTATTCACAACGGGCCTAACAATGTTAGGTCTAAATCAGAGGGTTAGAAAATGTCAGAGCTAAATTTCGGTAAGACGGTGTCGCTCAAGCAGGCAGCGAACCTTATCATCACAAACCCCGAGGTAGTGTTCATGCTCAGGGGTGAGCCGGGGATCGGCAAAAGCTCCATGCTCCAGTACATTGCCGACACGGTAGGTTGTGACTGTGCATACATCGATGTGCCTAACATGGACCTTGGCGATATTGCGATGCCTGTCATTGAACATGCGACAAAAACCACTAGGTACTACCCCAACGCGCGGTTCAAGTTCCACGAGGGCAAGCCTGTGGCGATCATGCTTGATGAGTTCTCCAAGGGTGCCGAGCCTGTCAAGAACATGCTGCACCCGCTCTTCGAGAAGGTGAACCCGAGGCTTGGGGACTTACCGCGCCCCCAAGGTTCCTACTGTTTCCTTACGGGTAACTTGTCTACGGACGGCGTGGGCGATAACTTGAAAGCCCACAGTTGGAATCGTATTGTGCCTATCGTGGTGCGCAAGCCTAGCTCCGAGGAGTGGATCGAGTGGGCGATGAACAGCACAAAGCAGATTGCCCCTGAGATCATTGCTTGGGTGCATCAGTTTCCACATTGCATGGCTTCGTACCTTGATGGGGATCAGAAAGAGAACCCCTACATCTTCAACCCTAAAAACACTCAACGTGCGTTCGTATCCCCACGCTCGCTTGAAACTGCCTCTAACATTGTTAGGACTCGATCCAAGAACGACACTGAGGCAGTCATTGTGGCCTTGTCGGGTGCGATTGGTGAGGCGGCGGCGCGAGACATGCAAGCGTACATCGAGTTCTCCGATCAACTACCCACGTGGGAGCAAACTATCAAGGAGCCACATACGGCACGTGTGCCGGACAGTGCAGGGGCGTGTGCCATCGTAGTGTTCGGTGGTATCACTAGGGTTACCAAGGAAACTATAAAGCCTTTCATGGACTACATCGAGCGGTTCGAGGCTGAGTGGCAAGCAGTATTCGCTGTGAACATTGCACGTACACCGAGCAAGCAAGCGATTGCGTTCGGGTCGGAGAAGTTCGCGGCGTGGGTAGCTAAGAACCAAGACTTGCTGTGAGTACACCTAACATTGTTAGAGGGCAATATGGACACAGAACGTAAACTCAAGAAAGTAAAGATCTCCATCATGCGTAACCCGAAGTTTGCACTTTGGCAAGGCGTATTGATGATTGGCAAAACACAGGTGGCCGACGATGTCGCAACGGCACAGACCAACGGACGCGACGAAGTATACGGACGACAGTTCGTAGAGAGCTTGACTGAATCCGAGCTTGCCTTCGTGGTACTTCACGAGGCATTGCACAAAGCACTACGGCACTTTTCAACGTGGAGAAAACTCAGCGAAGAGAATCAACTGCTATGCAACGCTGCTTGCGATTATGTCATTAACCTCATGCTCTATGACTTGGACAAACAGGAGCAAACGATCCGTATGCCAAGGTACAAGGACGGCCCGAAAAAAGGGGAGCGGCTCGGGCTCATTGATGAGAAGTACAGAGGCATGAACACCAAGCAAGTCTTTGACTTACTAAAGAAGGAGTGCGAGGGTGGCGGTGAAGGCAGTGGTGGTGGTAAAGATCGGTTCGATGAGCACGACTGGGACGGGTTCGATGAGCTTACGGACGAGCAAAAGCGTGAGCTTGAGCGCGAGGTTGATGCTGCGATCAGGCAAGGACAGATAGCTGCGCAGAAGGTGGCGGGTAAGGGGTCAAGCGGGATGCCGAGAGAGTTGGCCGACTTGCTCGAAGCCAAGATCGACTGGCGCGAGGAGTTGCGCGAGTTTATCAAGGCATTCTGCCTATCGAAGGACAAGAGCAGTTGGCGCAGACCAAACCGTCGATTCATTTCGGAGGGTGTTTACTTGCCTACATTGATAGGTGAGAAGGTTGGGCATATTGTGATTGGGCCTGATATGTCAGGGAGTATTGCGGATGAGTTGACTGCGTTCTTTTCCGAGATTCGCTACATATCGGAGGAGATCATGCCCGAGAAAGTTGACTTGATCTATTGGGACTGCGCGGTCACGGGGCATGAGGAGTATGACAGTGCGACTGTACCTAACATTGTTAGCTCAACAAAACCAAAAGGTGGTGGCGGCACTGCGCCAAGCTGTGTTAGTCGCTACCTCAAAGACAAAAAGATTGTGCCGGACTGCATCATCATGTTCACTGATGGGTACGTTGGTAACGATTGGGGATCGGATTGGGAGGCTCCGATCTTATGGGTTATTGCAGGTAACAAGAAAGCACAAGCTGCACACGGTAAAACCATACACATTTGATGAGGAGGTAAACATGGTTATCATACAGCTTGGGTATTCAACAAGTTATGTTATGACTAAGGAGGATGCCTTGACCTTAGTTGGCATCGTTGAGCGATCCCATAAATGGGAGGAGAAGTATGTTCCCGCAGCGGAATCCGCAACAGGGGAGTCGCATTTGCTGTACTATGCTTATCCCCCAGAAGAAATGCCAAACATGAAGATTGTGAATAATAATATATACGAGATGGCGAAATTGGCTGGTAAACCACGTAGTAAATCTTAACTTAATCAACCTAACATTGTTAGAGGGAACTCAAATGAGTATTAGCGCATCCGCAGTATTGGTAGAGCTGAACATCAGTGTGTGGCCTGCCACGATCAAAGACAGCAAAGTCAGCGATCAAATCACGAGCGCCGCATCAGCGATTGCCGACGCAGGACAGTTCCGCAAGAATTTGTTTGCCGGTACGTCCTTACGCAAGGACATCGAGAACTATGCAGCCCGTGCTCGCTTGTACAACAATCAACGCACAATGCCTTGGGCTGACAAAGGCGAGCGGCTGCTACCGACTAAGTTGTTTATGGACTACAAAATCAGTATGAGTACGTTCCAACAACAATTCGACAGTATGTGCAGCACGTTCTTTCAGAATTACGCCGTGCTTATCCAGCAGGCACAAAATAACTTGGTAGGGCTGTTCAACCCTGACGACTACCCCCCTCTCGATGAGGTGAAGGAGAAGTTTGCATTCAATCTTACGGTTAAGCCTGTACCTGAATCAGGAGACTTTCGGTTGGATATCCCCGCTACGGACTTAGAAGAAATCAAGCAATCGTTTGAGAATCAACAAGCCCAAAAGATGGCAGACGCTATGCGTACGCCGTGGGAGCGGTTGCACACGATGCTTACTGCGATGTCAACTAAACTGGCTAAAGGCAGGGATGAAAAAGCAAACATGCGTTGGCATGACTCATTTATTAGTAACCCGCTGGAGCTGTGCCAATTGCTTACTGCTATGAACATAACCAACGACCCCAAGTTGGAGGAAGCAAGAAAGCAACTGGAGCTAACAATGTTAGGTACTAATTTGGGTGCGCTGAAAGAAGATGTACATGCGCGTGAGGATTTGAAAGCAAAAGTCGATGACATCCTTGGTAAATTTTCTTGGTAAGGGGTAGTTATGGAAAAGCACGAAATTTTGTCTTATCGGTCGCTTGCCCATCAAGCGTTGCTACAATCTAACGTACGACTTGATGGTGTTGGCACCCTAGAAAAGAGCCACCTCAAGTTTGAATTTACTGGAATGCTTGCTGATGTTGCATGGCCTTTGGTTACTAAGTTTCCTCATATCAACTGGGTGGTAGAGATGCGCGAAATAGGGGAAAATAAGTACAGAGCGCATAACTTTACAGCATTCAAGGAAGACAAGGAAGTTGGTAAAGTCACCACAGCATACTCCCGCAAATCAGGCTCTGCGTTTGCGCTATACAGCGAAACCATAAGTGAAGAGCGGGAGCGTGGTAGCTTTATGCGCACACAGAAAATTGATGTTGTGCTGGCTACTGTCAAGAAAAAGTTCAACCTTCGCTCTGTGCAGAAAATGTTTCAAGAGGCAGAAAAATCTGTTTACTTAATACTCAACAATCGTAAAAACGATTTAGAAAATAACAAATCAAACGCAAGACATATGATGGTAAAAGATATATTTCATAGTATAGAGATGGACCCTCAGATTGCTGCCGTTATTGCTCCGTTCATCGCAAAGCAGGATATGCTTAAGTACAACAAAGCGTGTCTTGAAATGCGTAGTCTTGAAGACATGCGTAGTATAATTGACAAGCCAGACAAGAGGACGGCTTTGGTGTTACTTGACAGGGGAGGTTATATTGTACGTGCCGAAGAACACGTCGCAATCTACAACGACGAAACACTGCCGGTGGAGATGCGTAAATCTTTGGGCTTACTTAAGCTGATACAGGAGAATGAGCAGTTTGTACCTGACGTTGGCGTACGAGTAAACGAGCATACTTTTCTAGTTTTAGTGGATGAAGCCTAACAATGTTAGGTTACTTGACAACATGAGGATAATGATGAACATTGAAGATACTTTAGAAGTTACAAGTGCTGTAGACCAAGTAAAGCCAAAACGAAAGGGTAGAGGGAAAGGTAAGAAGCCATCTATGGTGAGCACAAGCGTGCGAGTGCCTGAGTATGTACTTAATTGGTTCATATTAAACCATCCGTACGGCTTGCAACCAGCATTAAGGGCAGTGTTGATTAAGCACGTTGATGACAACACAAAGCACGTTGAAGACAACACAAAGCACGTTGAAGACAACACAAATTGCTAACCTAACAATGTTAGCTCAAGTTTGGCCGCACCCCACAAGGGTGCGGTTTTTTTTGACAATGTCAAAAGTTATGGTATAATCCAATTTTTAGTGGGGGTTTGCATGCATAAAGTTAGGACAATTTTACTTAGGGAATACGACGACACTGCGAGCAGCGAGTTAAAATGTCCTACGTGTAATGACATGTATTTACATCAACGCAACGTGACGGTGTTCCAGCGGTATGAAGACCAAGATAAAACAATTGTGATGCAGCAGTGTGAAGACGAAATGTTTGTTACAACTTTCCCATCGGGAGATACATGTAATCCTAGCCCTAGAAGGCATGGGCTTTTAATTGAGTTTGAATGTGAACACTGCCATCAAACGCATATAGATCGTGAAGGTGATGAAATTCCTAAACCACCATTGCACCGACTAGCTATATACCAGCATAAAGGCGTTACTTACGTGGAGTGGCAACTTGACTAAAACACCTGAAGCAAAAGTCAAAGCTAAAATAAAGAAGATCTTGGAAGCCAACGGGGTGTACTACGTTATGCCGATTGGGTCGGGCTACGGCAAACGCGGGGTGCCGGACTTTATTTGTTGCTACAAAGGACTCTTTATGGCTATCGAAGCAAAAACAGTCGGTAACCTTCCTACTCTTTTACAACAACGTAACCTTGCAGAAATTGCTAACGCTGGTGGTACGGGCATGGTTGTTAACGAGAACAACCTGGACGCTATCCACGAGTGGTTGAAAATGCATAAAATGTAATGATGCCCTCCAGCATGGAAGCCGGGTGCACTAGCATGGCAGATGTGAGTGTGTGCTCGGGGCACAGCAAGAGGAGGGAGGTTCGGAGCTTGCTGTGACCTCTCCCAGCCGCGAGGGGGGCGCGGAATCTGCCTTTCCCCCCACTTATTATTATCACTAGTAAAGCAAAATGAATATCATAACTATAGATTTTGAAACGTATTACGACAAAGACTATAGCTTGTCAAAGATGACTACGGAGGAATACATCAGGGACGAACGGTTTGAAGTGATTGGTGTATCGGTTAAGGTGGGTGGTGCCGAGCCTGTCTGGTTCAGCGGGGGGACAGAAGATTCGCACCAGTTCCTGAAAGGCTTTAGCTTGGAGAAGCACTTAGTGCTAGCTCACAACGCGATGTTTGATGGGGCTATTCTTTCTTGGGTATATGGAATTACGCCAAAGGCATTTCTTGACACGCTGTGCATGGGTCGGGCTTTGCATGGGACAGAGATTGGCGGCAGTCTAGCGGTGCTAGCTTCTCATTACGAGGTTGGCAAAAAAGGTGATGAGGTGGTTCATGCGCTTGGCAAACACAGACTTGATTTTGACTCTGTCGATCTTGATCGGTACGGCGCTTATTGTTCCAATGATGTTGTTCTTACTTATGAACTGTTTCGATTAATGAGTGAAGGCTTTCCTTGGTCAGAACTAAAACTTATTGACGTAACAATAAAAATGTTTACTGACCCTGTGTTGTACTTGGATCGGCATGTACTTGTAAATGTTTTAGATTCCGCTAAAAAAGAAAAGGCTTCACTACTTGAGGCTGCGGGTTATTCAAGCGAAGACTTGATGAGTAATGACCGACTAGCTAACGCGCTGCGAGAACACGGTGTCAACCCACCAACAAAAATCAGCCCAACCACAGGTAAGGAGACTTACGCATTTGCAAAGAACGACGAAGAGTTTTTAGAGTTACAAGAGCATCCATCAATTGCTGTACAGGCTATCATCGCTGCTAGACTTGGCATTAAATCTACGTTAACTGAGACAAGAGCTGAAAGATTGCTTGGTATTGCAAACCGTGGCAAATTGCCTGTACCCCTACGATACTATGCCGCGCATACAGGACGTTGGGGGGGCGATGACAAACTTAATCTGCAAAACCTTCCGCGAAGCTCAGCACTTAAACATGCAATTTTGGCACCACCTGGATATGTCATTATAGACTCTGATTCTTCACAGATTGAAGCCCGTACCTTGGCATGGCTTGCCAGTCAAAATGACTTGGTGTCAGCTTTTGAAAACGGCGAAGATGTTTATCGTATCACGGCTTCGCTTATATACAATAAAGCTGTTGAAGACATAACGCCAGCCGAACGGTTTGTAGGTAAGACCACGATTCTTGGTTCAGGCTATGGCATGGGTGCAGGGAAGTTCCAAAAGCAATTACAAGGCTTCGGTGTAACTATTGAGTTGCATGAAGCCAAGCGCATTATTAATGCATACAGAATGACTTACGATTGGATACCCGACCTTTGGAATCAAGCAAACCGAGCACTGGATGCCATGTGTGCTAACATGAGTGAACCGTTAGGCCGAACAGGTGCGCTTGAAGTTGAAGGGCGCAAAGGTATACGACTGCCGAATGGGTTGTACTTGAAGTACCCCAACTTACGTAAGACAGACGATGGATACGTGTACGATACAAAAAAAGGTAAAACAGTGCTTCCTATCAAAATATATGGAGGCAAGTTGGTTGAGAACGTGTGTCAAGCATTAGCTCGAATTATTATCGGTGAGCAAATGTTAACCATTGCTAAAAAGTATCGAATAGTAATGGTTGTACACGACGCGATTGCATGTGTAGCACCAAAAGCTGAAGTTGAGACTGCTAAAGAATTTATAGAACTATGTATGCGGTTGCGCCCTAGTTGGGCTTCTGATTTACCATTAAATTGTGACGCAGGTTATGGTGCAACTTATGGAAGTTGTTAAGTGGAGAATGTTATGGAAAATACAAATGCGTACAGACAGAAGTATATCGATTACATTTGTAGCAAAGGCAGCGTCAATGCGGGTGATGCGGCACGGTACATGAAGGTTAGTTTTTCTGCTGCTCGTGAGTATCTGAGAGCTATGGCCCGTGCTGGATACTTAGAGAAATTTAATGCCCCAAATGATCGTGGCATCACTGTGATCCACTACAAATTAGTATCAGTTCCTCGTGACGCATCCGACCGGGCAGACGACAAGAAGGTCTCCCAACCCCCAGGTTTTTTTGAAGCCGGAAGGGCTTATTTGGAGATGTGTAACGACTTGTTGTACGTTCGCCGTTTTGTTTCTGTTAAGCAAGTAGAAGCTATAGATTCATGGTTTCGCACTTACTCGTGTATCCACGCCTGGAGTTTTGACAATCCGTATGATATACCGGAGGCATTATGAATTTTATGCAACTAAATGAACCACAGGAAAGGACGATGCAACATGTGCTCAAACTTGATGGCATCGTGTATCTACCACATTACGTACAACCTAATCGGTGGTGTGGTCCTGGTACAGACAAATTTACGGAACCCTTTACCACAGAAAATCTTATTGGCCGAGGGGCTGTGTGGGGGTCTTACCCACTTTGGCCCCGCAGATGGACGGAGTTGCTATGGACTACGCAGAACCTTTGATAAGAGCAGAACAGAAAGTCAAGCAGATCTATCAGGCTTGCATTGAAAAGCGCCCGTGCGATGCTATGGAGTTATGCCTTGAAGCAATCGTAGAACTAAGGGCTGCTTACTCAGCGATTCACGATGATGTGGAACGCAAAGATCCTAACCCTGTGGGCATCTGGAATTTCAAGGATCTTGCGTGAGATGCCCCCTTTGCCGCGATGAAGGACGTATTGTAGATACGAAAGTTCTTGACACACGGATCAAGCCTATCAGCGAGTGGCAGGAGAATGTTGTGCGCAAACGCAGATGTCTTGACCCTAAGTGCGGTTTTACATTTCTATCTACAGAGATACCCCACATCAAAAAGGAGCCTTATGATGAATCTTGAAAAAGTGCAAGCGCTCGCCGAGCAAGCTGGCGACTCTTGGGACGATACTTTACCATCTGATAAAGAGTTTCTTGCAAGGTTTGCCGATCTTGTCGTTGCTAACGAGCGTGAGGCATGTGCCCAGATTGCTGATAGGTGGCCTGACTACGATGTAGAGGGTCTAGCAGTAGCAATCAGAGCAAGGGGGAATACATGAGCCGAGAGGTTATGCAGCAAGCGCTGGAGGCGTTGGAATTGTTGGCTAAATGGGAGAACCCTTCCACAAAATGGCAGGTTCGCAAACCTAAAGACGGCGGGCCGATAGTGACCATCTATCCTCATAAAGTGGCGACAAATGCGGCGACATTGTTGCGCGAGAGACTGGCGCAGCCGGAGCAAGAGCCGGTGGCGTGGATCAATGGGATGCCTGCTTACGAGGGACTGTTATCGAAAGCACAACGCAAACTGATGGTGCAAGATCTTGACGCACCGTTGACCTTAAATGGCGAACCCCTCTACACCGCACCAAAGCGTGAGTGGGTGGGGCTGACGGATGAGGAGATCAGCGCAATCAATTGGAAGACGAACGAAACCTTGCATGAATATGCGCGGAACATTGAAGCCAAGCTAAAGGAGAAGAACACATGAACATATACCCATTTGCAGGAGAGATAAAGATGATCAAGGTAGTTAAAGACGGTAAGGAAGTGATTGAGTGGGAGCAGGTTGACGGAATCAAACCGATTGAATACACCTTCACTCCTTCTAGCCATGAATGGGCACGTATCGACAAAGACATGAACGTCACTCATCTTGACATGGAGCTATGCGCAAAAGGCCCACATAACGCTTACACAGCACTCGCTGTGGCGATATGGAACAAGGCAATTGAAGAAGCTGCTAAGTATGCGGCAAGTGAAGGGAATGACGTGCTATCTGATTCAATAGGTGAGCTGAAGATATGAGTGAAGTTATGAAACCTGAGCCGATTGCATGGGTGTATCAAAACGCAAACACTGAGCACCAGTATCTCGTCTGGCACAAACAAGAAGGGGGTCGCAACTGGATGCCGCTATTTACGCTTCAAGATGTTCAGGACGCCATCCTTGCTGAGCGTGAAGCGTGCGCTGAATTAGCAATGCGGGGAACAAACGAACCTGTGCAAACCAAGACGCTTGAAATCTTACGCAAAGAACGTAAGCGTATTGCTGCCGCCATACGAGCAAGGGGATATATATGATTGACGAGCACAACAACGAACTCAGCCTTTTGAAAGATCAGCGCGTACTTGTTATCCAAACCGTTGAAAAAATCATTGAAGGGTGCGGCAACGTAAGG
>Ga0194123_10007217_pt1 | contig 11164 bp, 4 predicted proteins | sample TA2MahsurfametaG_5_FD_155479 | JGI IMG/M metagenome (GOLD analysis project Ga0194123, IMG submission 155479) | Freshwater microbial communities from Lake Tanganyika, Tanzania - TA2015023 Mahale A surface | ecosystem: Environmental > Aquatic > Freshwater > Lake | place: Tanzania: Lake Tanganyika... | reverse complement strand
ATGCTCGACGCCGAACCAGGTGATGCAGATCGACAGCTTCTCATCGTCGCCGTTGAGAACGACACCGCGCTGTCTGAACGTCTCATGCCGTATGTTGCACTCCTTCGACGCGACCTCCGCGAATTGCCCATTGTGCTGTTGTTCGGCTCCGTCGTCGTCACGCAAACATCGGCGCGTCGAGACGGCGGCATCGAATACACACCGCGGTCGCTTGCCGATGAGGTCGCCGAGTACGCACTCCAACCACTCGTGTATTCACCCGGGCCACAAGACACCGCCGACAGCGAGCAGTGGCGATTGCGGTCCTCCGCGGAGATCCTCGACCTAAAGGTCTGTGACCCCGCTGTGGGCTCCGGGGCAATCCTCGTCGCCGCTGGGCGTTACCTCACTGACCGCCTTGTCGAAGCATGGGACGCTGAAGATGCACCCGAGGCGGCAGCAGCTCCTGAGGAAGTGCTCGTCAGCGCACGGCGGGCCATCGCCGACCGCTGCCTCTACGGCGTTGACCGCGACCCCCTCGCCGCGGAGATGGCGAAGCTCTCGCTGTGGCTTACCACAATGTCGAAAGACCGGCCCTTCACCTTCCTTGATCACGCCATCCGCGTCGGCGATGCGTTGCTCGGGATCACCGACCTCGAACAGGTGCGCTCGATGCACCTCGACCCATCGAAGGGTCGCGAGATCCACACCAACCTTTTCGACTACACCGCCGTACTCGAACCGTTGCTGAAGGACGCACTCGAGCGCCGGCGCCGGCTTGCATCTATCCGTGTCATCACTATCCGTGATGCCGATGACAAAGCTCGTCTCACTGCCGAAGCCGACGCGGACCTCGAAGCGATTCGTGCCGTCGCTGACCTGGTGGTCGCTGCCCACGTCGCCACCTCTACCCAGAAGAGCTCCGCCCTCGATGCCCGTCTGCTCAGCGCCGCCGAGAAGGTGAGCACAGCATTGAGCATTCCGGGTGACTCGGTGCAGCGCGCAGTGGCGATCACCCAGCTGCGCGCGACCGCAGCGGAGTGGCTCAACGCACAGCGCCCTGAGACAGCTCCCGTGCGCTCGTGCCTTCACTGGCCGCTCGAGTTCCCCGAGGTGTTTGTCGATCGGGAGCAGCCTGGGTTCGACGCCATGGTCGGCAACCCACCGTTCATCGGCGGTCAAAAGATAACCGGCTCTGTTGGTGAGGATTCCCGAAACCATTACATCACCCGTATTGCAGGTGGAGCCAAGGGCTCCGCAGACCTTGTTGCGTACTTCTTCCTTCGGGCCTCGACTGTTGGACGTTCATTCGGCTTCCTCGCTACTAACACCATCGCTCAGGGTGATACCAGCGAAGTCGGTCTGGCTCAAATGCTCGACGCGGGGTGGTTCATCCATCGCGCGGTCTCGTCGACACCTTGGCCGGGAAGGGCTTCCCTTGAGATTGCAAAGGTGTGGGCGACTGCATCAGGCTGGCGGGGCCAGTCGGTCCTGGACGGAACCGAAGTGCCGGCGGGTATCGACGAGATGCTCTACGCGCGCCCACGGTCTGGGTGGCGTAAGCAACGACTTGCGGCCAACGCCGACAAGTCATTCATCGGTTCGTACGTACTCGGCATTGGCTTCACCATGAGTCCGGAGGAAGCAGAGGCACTCATCGCCAAGGATGCGCGCAACGCGGACGTCTTGTTCGAATACACGAATGGCCAAGACTTCATGAGGCACCCGGACCAGAGAGGAAGTCGCTGGATCATCAACTTCTTCGACTGGTCGGAGGACCGGGCACGTGAGTACCCGGACTGCTTCGACATCGTCGAGCGAGAAGTGAAACCTGAGCGAACTCGAAGGCGCCCAGACGGGGAGTTTGCCCTACGAAAGCCGCTTCCTGAGCGTTGGTGGATCTACGCAGAGAAGCGTCCGACGCTCTATCGAACGATAGCTCCGATGGGCAGGGTTCTCTGTCGCCCGATCACCTCAGCACAGCATGCCTTTGCTTTCGTGTCGCTACCACAGGTCATTGATCAGACGCTGCCGGTATATGTTTTCGACGATGACTTCCACCTGGGGGTTCTTCAAAGCGAGGTTCATGCCGTTTGGTGGCTGCGCCACGGACCGACTTTCGGAGCTCAAGCTCGCTACACGCCATCAGATGTCTTTGAGACCTTTCCCCAGCCAGGTCCGTCCGATGACGTCGCCGCCGCTGCTGGGGCAGTTGATCACCATCGCCGCGAGTGGATGCAGACTTCGAACTTCGGTCTCACGTCGACCTACAACAGCTTTCATGACCCAAGCGACCTCACATCAGCGGTCGTGAGGCTCCGGGAACTCCACGTTGTGCTCGAAAATGCCGTTCGTGATGCATATGGCTGGACGGACCTTGAACTTCAGCACGGATTCCACCCAGTGCGCGGCCAAGGGATCCGATTCACGTTTGCTCCTGCGGTTGCCGAGGAGATTCTCGAGCGACTGTTGGAGTTGAACAAGGAGAGGTACGAGGCGGAGGTCGCCGCGGGGTTGCACGCCGCCCCCGGAAAGGATGCTGGAAAGAAAGCTGTAGGCAAGAAGCCAGCTGCGAAGAAGTCGTCAGCGCCGAGCCTGTTCGATGACGACGACGGAATGTCTGATGAGATGGGGGACGACGAGTGAGCACTTCTAGCGATGGCAATCAGGCGGCGTTGCCGGTGTTTGAGCCAGCGCCGTCGCCGGCGGGGCGGCGAGACGAACTTGAAGAGTTAGTGATAGGTGATCTGCTGGGACCTGCTGGCGGCGAGCACGAGACACTGTCGGGGCGTGGGCGCGTTCGCGAGCGTTACATCACGGGAATGGTCGCTCCACGCAAGACCGTGGCATTGCCCCCGGAGCGCAAGGCGCGTTCAGAGCAGGTCGATGGCGCCGGTGAGGCTTCGGATGACAGTTCTACCGACGACACCACCGCCTCTTCTGCGGCTGACCTTTTTCCATCAAGTATTGGTCTGTCGTGCACGGCGGTGATGGAGTGTGAGTCGTTGCGGGTGACGGCGTCGTGGGGCCGTTATGTAAAGGAATCGGGTGAAGGTGAGGGCGGAGAGTCAAATCTCGTGTGGCAGCGCTATCCCATGTCCGGCGCGGTGACGGTGCCGGTTGTTGAAGGCGAGTTGGGCCCATTTACTCCTGTGTCTGAGCAGCCGCTTGTGTTTGTACGTGGCCGGGCAACTCGGTTGGCGCACGGTTGGCTGGTGACGTTGTTTCTCGTGAACGACCACGAGTCTCCTGCGCAGAACAAGGATGAGGCTTGGTTGTTTCAGGCAGGGCTGGCAGTCGAATCGGTTGATGGCTCGCCTGTCTTCTGTGGTCGTGATGCCGTCCTCGAACCGAGAAGGATCGCTGGCGAGGTCGACGAACTCGCACTTCTTGACCTCCAGTACCGAAACTTGGTGGAGTTCGCAGTTGGCCACGGTGTTGCAACGCATGTAGTTCAAGCTCCACTTGACCCGACGCGCGCCGTGCGGGTCGAGACCACGTCCATTCCGGTCCACGAGGTGCCGGTCACCGAAGCCCCCGGCCCAGACGACCCGTCCCTGAGTCCGTCTGTTGCGGCATTGCTGGCGAAGGTGACCCTCGACATGAGCGTTTTGGCGTCGCTACAAGGTGAGGAGTTAGTGGCGGCGGTGACGCCGTTGGTCGACGCATATGAGGTGTGGCTCGACGAGCAGCAAGCCCGGGTCGATGCCGGTGTCGATGGTCTCGCCGCGCACCGCGACGCAGCGGGCGTCGCACTGCTCGATGCACGCACGGCCGCTGCCCGGCTAAGGGATGGCATTGTCCTGCTTTCCCCATCCGGGGGTATCGAGACTGATGCAGCCGAGGCGTTCAGGTTCGCGAATCACTCGATGTGGCAACAGCGCGTTCATACCCTTGCGTCCGACCGGCGCCGTAACGATCCCGCAGAAGATCTGTCGTCTGCACTTGCCAATGTCGACGTACCTGTGAATCGCTCATGGCGACCCTTCCAGCTGGCGTTCCTACTGCTCAACCTTCCATCACTCACTGACCCAAGGCATCCCGACCGCAGCCCCACGCCGGGCCTCGTCGACCTACTGTTCTTTCCTACTGGTGGCGGAAAGACTGAGGCTTACCTAGGCCTCACGGCCTACACACTCGGCATCAGGAGGCTCCAGGGGATTATTGAGGGACGTGACGGCTCCGGAGCGGGCGTCGCAGTTCTGATGCGTTACACGCTCAGATTGCTGACAGCCCAGCAGTTCGAGCGAGCGGCAGCCCTCATCTGCGCGTGCGAGGTCCGACGCCGCCAGTTGGTGACAGCCGATGAACGCTGGGCGAGCGAACCGTTCCGACTCGGAATGTGGGTCGGCGCCAACGTCACGCCGAACCGAGTTCGAGACGCTGCATTCGCTATCGAGGACGCCCGACAAGGTGGTCGTCGTGGAGGGGGCTCCAGCCCCGTGCAACTGGTCGCCTGTCCATGGTGCGGGACGCGACTCGACGCCTCCCGTGACGCCAAAGTCGATATCGATCGCTGGCGCACGCTCCTGTTCTGCGGCGACGAGTTCGGTAGTTGCGAGTTCACCGCCGCGAAGTCCCCTCTAGAAGGTCTTCCGGTTGTCACAGTTGACGAAGAGTTGTATCGACTGCTGCCGTCATTCGTGATCTCCACGGCTGACAAGTTCGCCCAGTTGCCATGGCGTGGTCCGCTGCACATGCTGTTTGGCGACGTGCACCGCCGATGCGAACGGCACGGGTATCGATCACCCGATCTCGACATCCTTGACCGACAGCGCCCAGAGGCCGACTCCCACAACAAGCGTGGAAATCTGCCGGCGGCCAAGACAGTCGACGTGATTCCGTTGCGGCCACCCGACCTCATCATCCAGGACGAGTTGCACCTCATTAGTGGCCCGCTCGGCACCCTTGTGGGCTTGTATGAGACGGCGATCGACGAACTCGCCACATGGACCATCGAAGGGGCCAAGGTTCGTCCGAAGGTCATCGCCTCAACCGCAACGGTGCGGCGGGCCAAAGAACAAGCCCACGCACTGTTCAACCGACGGCTTGAGGTGTTTCCACCGCCTGTGCTCGACGTGTCTGACTCGTTCTTCGCTAAGGAACGTCCCACCAACATACGTCCCGGACGCCGCTACCTCGGTATCAGCGCCACCGGCCTGCGACTCAAGTCGACCGAAGTTCGGGTCTTCAGCACTCTGCTCGCAGCTTCCCAGCGATTGATGGATCGCTACGGAACAGCGGCCGACCCGTGGATGACGCTCGTCGGCTACTTCTCTGCTCTGCGCGAACTCGCTGGCATGCGACGCCTGGTCGATGACGAGGTCAACCACAACATCCGCAAGGCCAACCGCCGGGGCCTAGGCAAGCGGCGTCTCTGGGAGGTTCAGGAACTCACGAGCCGCGTCGGCTCAAGTGAGATCAAGGAGGTTCTCGATCGGCTGAAGCAAACGTTCGACCCAGCCCAGACAAAAGGCAAACGGCCCATCGACGTGTTGCTTGCGACGAACATGATCTCGGTCGGCGTCGACGTCAGCCGACTCGGCCTCATGGTCGCTGTCGGCCAACCCAAGACAACGTCGGAGTACATCCAGGCGACATCGCGTGTCGGCCGCGCCAAGGAAGGGCCCGGCCTGGTCGTCACCATCTACAACTGGGCACGTCCACGAGACTTGTCGCACTTCGAGACCTTCGAGCACTACCACTCCACCTTCTACCGACAAGTGGAAGCGCTGTCTGTTACGCCCTTCTCCCCAAGAGCACTCGACCGTGGTCTAACGGCGGTATTCGTCGCCCTCGCCCGTCACCGCGGTATCGATCCAGCATGGAACCCAAACGGGGGGGCCCAGAAGGTTGACCTCGCCTCGGTTGGCGTCGCGCAACTGATCGATCTGATCGCCGAAAGAGCTGAAAGCGTCACCTCCGATCCGACCGCAGGCGACCACGTCCGGAACCTCCTCACCAAACGCGTCGATCATTGGCGAACCGAACAGCAACGGCCAGCAGCGCTCCTTGGTTACCAGGATGACCCCGGGCAAGGGATCGTGAATCTGCTCGAGGTGCCAGGTATCTCCAAGTGGGACTTATTCACGTGCGCCTGGTCCCTGCGCGAAACGGAACCAACGGTGAACCTCCTCATAGATCCATGGGACGCGAGCATCACGTCGGCACCCCGTTACGAACTCGGCAAGGGCGATGCGGCGGCGAGAGTGGTCGATGCCGATGAGGATCTCGAGATCGGCGAGGCACTCGAATCCGAGCAGCACGACGTGAAAGGGGCAGGCTGATGGCCGAGAAACCGGTTGCGAAGCGAGTCGGCGGAATACGCCCATCGCAGATGATGTACACCTACGGCGTCGGTGCCACGGTCGATCTACCGAACTTCACCGTCATCGTCGCCGGGCTCGACGACTGGGACGAGAACAAGCAAACGATCGTCCGAGAGGACCGACTCCTGAGAGCAGTCCGACAGGACAAGCACGTGGGGGCTCAAGTAGCGGAACTACGTGGTGCACCATGGGAACCCGAGACGCGCAACGTCTTCGAGTCATGGGCGTTCACCGGGGTTCCCGTGGTGCCGTTCCCGCGGTGGCTGCGTTGCAGTCGATGCAACCTGCTCAGCACCGTCGATTCAAAACTATTCGAACTCGACCTTCCTCCCAGCAAGCCTCACCAGGCCCGCTACGTCCACAAGTGCGCACAAAACGGAAAGCCCCCCACTGCGATGCCGGCACGTTTCGTTGTTGCCTGCTCGGACGGCCACCTCGACGAGTTCCCGTGGGATGAGTTCTGCCACAAAGGCGGCACCTGCCCGTCAAACCCGCTGCTCGAGGTGTTCGATGTCGGCGAAGGAACACGGTCGACCAACATCGGTGTTCGCTGCAAGAGCTGCAAGGCCGAGAACTTCCTCGGCTCCGCCTTCGGCCCCGAGTCCGCCAAGGTGCTCCCGAAGTGCCGCGGGCGAATGCCACACCTCCGAGAGATGAAGGGAACCTGTCCTAACCAGACGGTTGCTCTCCTCCTCGGAGCCTCGAATGCGTGGTTCGCCGTTACCAGATCAGCACTGTCGATACCTGCAGCCGAGGATCCGCTTGGACAACTCGTCGCAGAACACATCGTCAAACTCCGAACCATCCCCAACCTCGAGATGGTCGGCCCGATGCTGGCGATGGCCGACGAACTGCGTCCCCTAGCGGCGTTCCCGGCCGCCGACGTGTGGGCAGAAATCGAGCTCCGCCGTGACGGCGGAGAGGGCAGCGAAGTTGATCTCGACCTGCTTGGCCCCGAATGGCAAGTACTTACCAACCCGGACACCGCTCCTGCTAACAACGACTTCCAGCTGAAGGCCGTCTCCGCACCATCCGGTTTCGCGGGACGCCTCGCCCCAACCGTGCTCGCCGAAAGGCTTCGTGAAGTAGTCGCCCTCACCGGCTTCACCCGCCTCGACGGACCCGACTCCGGCGTCGCGGGCGATCAAGCGCCTGCGAGGACCGTACCCCTGTCTCGTCAGCGCCCCAAGTGGCTACCTGCCGCCGAGACTCGTGGTGAAGGACTCTTTCTGCGCCTGCCCGAAGAAGCGGTCGCAAAGTGGGAAGCAGCCGTTTCGGGTACGGAACGTCCCGAGGCCCTCCGCAAGTCGAATCAGCGTTGGCGTCAGCGTAGAGGCCTCGATCCGGCGGGTGGCTGGCCGGGGGAGCGGTACGTCCTACTGCATTCGCTTTCACACGCGCTGATCAACGAGTTCGCACTCGAGTGTGGCTATGCCGCCGCATCGATCCGTGAGCGCATCTACTGCCGGGAACCGAGCGCACTCGGCGTCCCAATGGCGGGGATCCTTCTTTACACGGCTGCTCCCGATAGCGAAGGAACTCTCGGGGGCCTTGTCAGCCTCGGCCAGCCTGATGTGCTCGGCCGACTCCTGCATCAGGCCCTCGACCGGGCTGCTCTGTGCAGCACCGACCCCACGTGTGCGGATCATCTGCCTGATGAGAACGATCTCACCCTTCACGGAGCATCCTGCCATGCGTGTCTTTTCGTCCCTGAGACGAGCTGCGAATCCGGCAACCGTTTCCTCGACCGAGCAGTCCTGACTCGCACGCTGAGCGCTGACGACATCGAGTACTTCCCCAACCGATGAACGACGCCCGCAGCGCGCTCGTCGAGCAGATCCAACAGCTCGCCATCGACCTGCCGTCCGGCCACGTTCATACGCTCGCTGGTCGGCTCGACAGCGTCAGGCAACCAACCGTCGCCGATCGCCATCAGGCGATCGGACTGGTCGCCGCGCCTCGCTTCCGTAATGCCGTCACGATGCTGTGGAGCGCCTGGGAAGAAGTGCCTCAGATCGACGGCGCGACAGTTGCAATGATGCTGCGCTCCGCCACCGCCGTGGCCTCAACCTTGCGGGCAAGCCAATCAATCGACATCGCCTGGACCGGCCCCTCGAGCGCTCATGTTCCGGTACGCATGACCGCCCAGGTCCTCGTCGAACTCATCGCCGAGGCTCGAACGCAAATCTTTGTCATCAGCTACGCCGCCTACAAGGTCGCTGCTGTTTCTAATGCGCTACGTGACGCAGCGCAGAGAGGTGTTGACGTCAGGCTTATCCTCGAGACCGAAGAGGACTCCGGAGGGCGCCTAGCCGTCGATGCCGCAGACGCCTTCGCCGAACTCCATCAGACTGTGACCTTTTGGGTGTGGCCCGGAGCCCAGCGGCCGCAGCAAGGTGCAGCGATGCACGCGAAAGCAGTTGTTGTCGACGGTCGAGTCGCACTGGTCACCTCGGCGAACCTCACTGGTGCAGCTCTCCAAAAGAACATGGAACTCGGTCTGGTTATCCGTGGCGGTGCGGCGCCGCAACGTCTGGCGGAACACTTCATCGCTCTTATGGCCAGCGGCTCTCTCAGTCGAGTACCGCCTGGTTGACGAGGGGGATCTCATGCCTTGTGTGTCTCTCTCGCTGCTCGAAGAATTTGGTCGGCCAGCATTCGTAAAGTGAGGTGTTTAAATGCCATTTGATAGCCCAGACCTGAATCTTGGAAACGAACTTCTGCGCGATATTGGGTCAGGAAAGATTCGCTTGCCTGACTTTCAACGCGATTGGAAGTGGGACGTCGATCGAATCGCTGGGTTGCTCGCGAGTGTGTCGCTTGGATACCCAGTCGGAGTAGTCATGCTCCTCGAGACTGGTGGTGAGGAGGTCAACTTTGCGACCAGACACTTGAGTGGAGTTGATCCGCTTCATGCCACCAAGCCTGCAGACCGGCTCGTCCTTGACGGACAGCAGAGGCTTACGTCTCTTTTTCAGTCATTGGCCTCGGGCAAGCCTGTAAAGACGCAGGACTCGAAGAAGAAACTTGAGTGCTGGTTCTACATCGACATGGCTGCCGCAATGGATGACGATGTTGACAGAGAAACGACTGTTGTTGCGATTCCAGCTGATCGTCGACAACTCGACAACTTTGGTCGAGACGTCATTCGGGATTTGTCCACCACAGAGTTGGAATGCGCGGCAGAGATGTTCCCTCTCTCTCAAGTCTTCGATACTCAAGCCGTCAATCAGTGGATGGCGACGTATCTTCGTCTCGACACCGACCAGATGGCTGAACGGCTCGACCGCTGGAGCTCCTTTCAGAAGAAGGTGCTCAACAATTTCAGTGGCTACACGGTGCCTGTGATCGTCTTGCGAAAGGAGACGCCACGAGAGGCGGTCTGTACAGTTTTCGAGAAAGTAAATACGGGTGGTGTTGCCCTTGACGTCTTCGAACTTTTGACCGCAACATTTGCTGCGGTCGACTTTGACCTTCGGAATGATTGGGAGGTCAGACGTAAACGTCTTGAGGAGCACCGGGTCCTTCGTGGCACGCAGAACACTGATTTCCTGCAGGCGGTCTGCTTGCTTGCGACCCGGGATGTAAGGAGCAGGTGGCGAGAGGGAGACTCCGACAAGGTACCCGCAGTCACATGTAGGAGGAAGGACATTCTCCGACTTACGCGAGATCAGTACGAGAGGTGGGCCCCAGAGGCCGAGCGCGGATTCATTTGGGCTGCCCAGTTTCTAAATGGCGAAATGGTCTTTCACTCTCGTGACGTCCCGTATCGAACCCAGCTTGTTCCCTTAGCTGCAATTCATGCCGCGCTTGGCGAAGGTGCAGACACGGTGGGAAAGGTGGAGAAGATCCGCAAATGGTATTGGTGTGGAGTTCTTGGCGAGCTTTACGGCGGAACTATTGAAACGCGATTCGGCAATGATTTGCAGCAAGTCGTCGACTGGTGCATGGGATCTGATTCGCTGCCGATCACGGTGTACGAAGCATCGTTTGACCCAGGGCGACTTCTCACGCTTCGGACTCGCAATAGTGCTGCCTACAAAGGGATCTATGCACTCTTGATGCGAAGTGGATCCCGAGATTGGATCAAAGAGCAGGAACTTACAATTGCGACGTATCACAGTCTTGCAATCGATATTCACCACATCTTTCCCAAGAAGTGGTGTGTGGGTCACGAGATTGACGAACTGCGCAGAGAAAGCATCGTCAACAAGACAGCCATCTCTGCAAGCACAAACAGAAAAATAGGTGGAGCAGCTCCGAGCAAGTACTTAACGCGAGTCGAGCGGGAGGCCGAAGTCGATCGACAGATCCTCGCTGGTCGACTCGAAAGGCATTTTGTCGAGATTCAGTATCTGGCGACTGATGATTTCGAAGGTTTCTTCAAGAACAGGATGAACCACATGCTGTCTCTCATTTCAGAGGCGATGGGGAAGGCGGTTCAGGCCGAGGGTGCACCAGTTGCTCCCGAGGACTTTGACCTGGAAGATGAGGATCTTTCGGACGACGATGATCTTGAGTTGGTTGAGTGACGCAGAGACATGGGATGCCGGCAGATCGGGTCCGCCTAGGTCGCCGCGAGTGGGACTTTCGCAAGACTCTGCCGAGGCGGGAAGGATCTGGGTAATTGCTCTGTACCTTATTCGTGCCATGCTCTAACCCCATGGGGTTGACATGGGATCAGGCGATTGGGGCGTTGACGGCGGAGGGGCAGCAGTTTGAGCTGACGAAGGCTGTGGTGAATGGCGTCGAGATGGACGTGTTCAAGAATGCGCCGCCGCATTTGGGGTTGGTGTTTGCGGCCGCCCGTCAGCATGGTGACAAGACGTTCCTGGTGTACGAGGGCGAGCGGTGGT
>Ga0194123_10007216_pt1 | contig 11165 bp, 13 predicted proteins | sample TA2MahsurfametaG_5_FD_155479 | JGI IMG/M metagenome (GOLD analysis project Ga0194123, IMG submission 155479) | Freshwater microbial communities from Lake Tanganyika, Tanzania - TA2015023 Mahale A surface | ecosystem: Environmental > Aquatic > Freshwater > Lake | place: Tanzania: Lake Tanganyika... | reverse complement strand
ATAACCTCACTATTTAGCGGCTCGCTGTCTAAAATGGATGCTACCTCGTCATCGCTATAATCCCCTTTGCCCCGAGTCTTGAGTGCCTTAAGTTTTTCCGTAGCATTACCCATATCAATAGCAAAGGTTACCGGTCTAACCAGATTACCAGCAAGGATAAGCTCGCCTATTTTTATCTGATCACAGCAATTATTAAAGACCTCGCCTAAACTGCTTTTATCGCCCCGTTCAGGTGTTGCCGTCACTCCTAGGATTTTAAGCTCTGGATTAACCTTACGGGCATGCTCAAGAATGTTTTTATAACTGGGGGCGGTTACGTGGTGAGCCTCATCAACAACTAGTAAATCAACTGGTGGCATCTCCTCAAGGTTATTTTCTCTTGAAAGGGTCTGTACCATGGCAAACGTTACGTTTCCTTCCCATGATTTGCCGTAGCTATCAACAATACTGGTAGAAATAGCGGGATTAACCCACCTAAACTTTTCTTCATTCTGAGCGGTTAGTTCGTCTCTGTGAGCAAGGACACAAGCTCTCAAGTTAGGGTTTTGTTCATAAAAGTTGCCAATTACCTTAGAGAGCATTATCGTCTTACCTGCCCCTGTAGGTGCAACTCCCAGCGTATTATCATTATCAGCTAGAGCTACCATACACTTATCTACAAACTCCTGCTGGCGACTGCGAAGCAACATGATGCTAACTCAAGTTAGTTATTCCACTTGGGAGGTGGTTTTGGTTATCATTTGATATTACAATGTCCTCTGTTACAAAATGCCGAAAGAATATGTCCATCGCCCAAGGCTCGCTTGCTTGTACAGACTTCCAAAGTAACTTATAAGCCTTGACGCTATCCCTTGCCGCCATGTCCTTGATATTTAAGCTAATTAGCTTCGGTCTCCCCTTAGGATTACCTGATTTCCCTTTCTTGAACTTCATAAACAAAAATCTGCTGTTTTATTACAAATTATAGCATATTTTAGCTAATAAAACAAATATTTATACCTGTTTTTTCTAGTATTTATAAAGGATTGGAGGTTTTTTTAATCCCCCTTTGTAGACTGCAAGTGCAAGAGAATTTTTTATTTAGGACCTTAGACTGCTCTCGGAGCTACGTTTCTAATAATCGTCATAATAGAAGCTGAAAATGCATTAGAGAACTGCTCTTTTATAGAGGCTAAAAACCTCTTTTACTTTATTTAATGTCCTATTCTTGTTTAAGCTTTATATTATCCTCCTACCTTTAAAATAAAGGGATATAAGCAACTCTTATAATACATCTCTAGGAGGACATTATTTTAACAATTTGCTTATTCAGTTATATTCTCTACAGGGATTTTGGACTCTAATAATGAATTATGAGCCTTTTTTTATAGGCTCGGAGTACTTTGTTAACATCAACCAGAGTAGCTACTTTTGTTATGATTTGCCATTTAATTCCATTTATTTAATGGTAAAACTGTGTATTTTTTATAAACCGCAGAAACTGTAAAAACTCCATAACCTAGTTTTTATTACCAAAAGTTTATTATCAGAGTCCGTATATAGAAAATTCAAATTTCCTGCATTTACCTGCTATTTGCAGGCAACTTTATTTTCATAGGTCTTACTCTTACAATCTTTTTGCCGATTAATAAACGGCATTAATCGGCAAATTTATCAAGCGTCAAAGTACTGGATTAATCGTTAAAATTCTTCCAATCAAAAATCTGTTGTTCGAAATAATTAAATTTTGGATAATACTCAAAAAAGAGACTTACGCCTGTTCTTCCTCTTCTATTTTTAAGTATTTTTAATTCTATTTCTCGTGGAGTTTTACTTTTTGCTATTTCCACGTCAAAGTCTTTTGCTTCAACTCCTTTTAATTGTAAACCGAATAATACGTCTGCCGAGTATTCTATTCCCCCGCTTTCCTTAAAAGCTTGCATCGAAATAGGACTTTTATAACTTTCCCTATTAAGGCTACTTATAGCCAGCACTGGAGTTTTAAAATCCCTACTAATCTGCTTTAACCTTTTTACGATTTGGTCTACGCTTTGTTTCTCGGTCAATTTGTGATCGATTGAAGTAATTATCTGTAAATAATCAATAATTACTACTGGACAGACACTAGTGTGTTTTTTGTGTTCCTCAATCAGAGACTTTATGTTATCTACTGTTAGATTATCTGTAACCTCATATATCCATAGTCTACTTGCTTCTTGTTTGTAATTTTCTCCAGCATGGTAAATGACATCACGTTCTAAAGGTGTATAACTCTCATATCTCTTCCCATCTAATATTTGTCCTTGTGATTTAGGATTATACATATCTTCAGAATTTTTTTTGCAATTTAAATACGTATGCCTACTGATACTCTTAGCCATAATTTCATACCTAGACATCTCAAGAGAAATATATAAAACATCATGACCTTGAGAAGAAAGATAATCAGCTATTTGAATTGCAAATGTGGTTTTCCCTAAAGAACTAATAGCTCCTAGAATATATAACCCGTCATATAAACCTCCGTCTAGGTACTGATCTAGGTTTAAAAAGCCAGTAGAAAGTATTTTATCATCTTTGCTTGCATTAATGTAGGCTCTAAAATCAGATATTTTGTTACTTACGCTTTCATTTAAGTAATCAGATTTTTCTATCTCTGTTTCTTCTAACTTTGCTTGAACTTCCGTGCTAATCCAGTCTTCTAAGCCAGATAAAGCTTCCTTTATTTCATTTTCAAACCCAACTTTGTCTTTAACTAGAAACTCGTTAGCATCCTTATAAGTCCCACAAAATTTATCTGGAATAAAAAAGTTTATGTTAGGGTTTAGATTAGAAATTTCGGTTAACCCTTCTTGCAAAGCAGAAACAGCTTTTATTCCAACATCATCACTGTCCAGCACTATAATCAGGGAACAATTATTGGATAATTCTTTTATTTTTTTTAAAAAGCTTCTCGTATTTGACGCACTGCCAAGAGATACTGCATTATAACCTAATTCAAGGAAACTAAGGGCGTCAAATTCCCCCTCCGTTACAAAACAAGGCAATTCTTGTTTTAATGCTTCCACGTTGAATATATTTACGCCGCCCTCCTTGGTTTTAGAATATTTTTTCTGCTCATCAGTTAATTCATCCCTTATATCACGAGTGGCATAGCTATAATCACTTGTCGGGATAATTACCCGTGGCGTCTTAGGCAAATTCTTATTCTTTATTAACCCTTTTGGACTTTGCCATTCTTTTACATACCAAGTCCATATTTCATAGCTGTTTCTTTGCTAATACCCCGTTTTTCTAAATACTTCAGGCAATCTGGATCAGATAGGTTCTTTTGAGCATCAATCAAGAATTTCCTATAATCAGTTCCCTTGTCCCTTAGTTCATCAGGCAAGTTAGTAATGGTATTCCTTTCCTGTAAGAAAGAATTGTCGCTTTTTGGTTTATCTGTCGAAATACCTAGCCAATTATATACCCCCTCAAATACCTCTTTTGAGTTCGGAGTTAAATTATTCCTAATTGCGTATAAATCAAAAATGTCATAATCGGCATTACAAGAGAAACAATGTACTTTGTATCTTCCGCTGTCATAACTCATGCTAGGCTTTTTATCCTCATGAGTACCGCTAACACAACGAAAGTTTGTTCTAGCCGACTTAACGCTAAATTGTGATATTAAGTATTCTGCTATTTTGGTTTTTGCATAGTCTTTTGCACTACTATTATTCATATTATTAATCCATAAATTATTTATTAAACCTCTAAAAAGAAACTGCTAAGAATTTCTTTTTTATAGGTACACTTATAGCACGGGCCCAAATCGGAAAAATTTGGGTTTGTGCTCTTGAATTATTATTGAATAATAATTGAGAAATGAAGCCCAGTCTTTCTGCGGTATGCAAGGCGTAAAATGGAATTATGCCCCGCAATTTTTGTAAAAAATGGAATTATGCCCCGCAATTTTTGTAAAAAATGGAATTATGCCCCGCAATTTTTGATTTTTTTGTAATTTTTTACTTATGAAAATTTATGCTATAAACATGAAACTTCCTGTTGATTTTATGTAAAGGAGGTTATATATTGAAGAATATAACAAGTAAACGTATTTTATTATGAAACAAACTGTATTAGATAAGAAAACGGAATTAAATGTATTGCCGTCTGGATTAACGGATAATCTTTATAGTGATTTTATAAGATTTTTGGATGCTAAACCGAAAACGATAGCTACTTATACTAGAGCTATAAGACAGTTTTATAATTTTGTAAAAGCAAGTGGCATTACTAACCCGACCCGTGAGACTATTTTAGATTTTAGGAAATGGTTAACCCAGAAGAATAAGCCTACGACAGTACAAAATTATATCGTTACTGTCAGGCTATTTTTTAGATGGTTGGAACAGCAAGGACTTTATAAAAATATAGCTGATAAAATCAAGTCGCCAGTTATCAGCAAGGAGCATAAAAAGGATTACCTTACCAGCAAGCAGGTTAAGGCTTTGCTTAACAATATCAAATCGGATAAAAGCGAGCAGGGGCTTAGGGATTACGCCATAGTTGCTACTATGGTTGTCGGCGGTTTAAGGACGATAGAAATTGTCCGCAGTAATATATCGGATTTGCGGAATGTCGGGGATGATGCGGTTTTATTTATTCAAGGTAAGGGTAGAGATGAGAAAACCGATTATATCAAGCTCCCTTTCCATGTAGAAAATGCAATTAGGGCATACTTAAGATCAAGAAAGTTCACTCATGAGCAAGAGCCTTTATTTGTTAGTACCAGTAATAATAATTTTGGTTCTCGGTTAACTACTAGAACAATTAGCGGGATAGTTAAAAGTAGGTTAAAACAGGTTGGGCTTAACTCTTCCATGCTGACCGCCCACTCACTCCGTCATACCGCAGGCACGCTTAGTTTATTAAACGGCGGGACTATAGAAGAGACGCAGCAATTACTAAGGCACACTAACATAAATACTACTATGATTTACTTGCACCACATAGACAGGGCAAAGAACAGAAGTGAAGAATTGATTGCCAACGCCATTTTTTAATTTTATATAAGAGGGATTTTATTATGTTAGACATTAAAATATATACTTTAAAGGAAGCGGGTCAGATTTTAGGCGTTACGGAAAGGACGCTCTATAATTATATAAAAGCTGGTAGGATGAAAGTTCAGAAAATAGGGGGTAAGTGGATAATAACAGAGGAAAATCTGAAGAAATTCATAAAAGGGGAGTTGTAGGGTCAACTTCCGCAAATAATCCTTAGCAGAAGTTAAAATCAACAAAAATCAATCAATTTAAATCAGCATGAATCATAAAATCAGGAAGTTATTAGATAAAAAAAAATTAACAGGCGAAGAGTTAGGTAAGGCTTACATCATAAATCGTACGCAAGAAGCGATTAATGGTGAATTGATCTTGACTGATGAGGAGTTAAAAATTCTTTGGGATAAAACAATCGATAGCTTAGAAATTAATAAACTTAAAGCTTACACTCATTTTTATAGTTGGTTGGAACGTGCGCATTTAGTAGCAAAAGGACATTATAACAACTTTTATGTTGGTCTATCAATATTATATCACAAATTGGATTCTACTGTAGAATCAGAACAGGGGTTAAATAATCTTAAAAAGATAATAGAAGATTTAAGTCAGGAAAGTAATAATTACCACCAATTCTACACTTTTACAAAAAATATTTTGCTTAGTATGTCCGTATTCACATTTGTAAAAGATAAAGATGGTTTAAACTATGTACTGGAAGCTAGGAAGTCAATTATAAGAGGATTACCAAGTATATTAAGCTATAATAAAGTGGTCGATCTATTTGCTGATTTTTTAAAAATACCTGAGATTTCGCAGGTATTTAAAATAGAGACTGAAAGAATGTTTCAAGGTATCGGTATGTTAAACGATAAAATAGTTTTATTAAGAGATATTCTGTACGGCACTAAAGAGGAAATAACCCAAAAACTTAAAGTTGTAGATGATATTTACTCAATAGTTAACATAAAAGATTTTGAACCTACGGAAGATGCTATAAAAAAGGCATTAAAATCAATTAAGAATAGTATTTTCAGTTATAATCCTTATGAAGTTATGAAAATACTATATCCACAAAAATAAAATGAGTAAAAATATTCTTCCTTTAAAGTCCAATAATATTGACGCAATTACTGAATACGAAGATAAAAAGCCTGAATTATTAGCTAATTCGTTTCATAATCTCATAATGGAGTCAAGAATTGATAATCTCACAATAAATGAATTTAAAAAGATTATATCTGTTATAGACGAAAAAAAAGGAACAAATATTTCTACACAATTTAATATGTTGCCCTTTGATGAGAATACCAAAAGAACGCTTGATATAATCCTTGCTCACTTTAGAGAAAATAGCTGTAAATATCCTGACGGCTCTTTTCCAATGGAATATTTTATGTTAAGGAGCAGGTTTACAAGTGAAAGAGAGGCTATTACTGCATTAAAGCAAGCTTTTAATATCCTACAAAACACTACTGTTTACATAAAATCAGAAGAAATACAAAAGTCTTGGAGTAATATTTTTAATAGAGATATTAAGCTTTTTAAAACATTGTCTATCGCAAAGAGTAAAGGCAAGAAATTATGCCACTATGAATTTTATGAGGATTATTTTGATATAATAAAAAGTTGGAATGCAGGAGTTCCTGTCAGTATTAAATTATTAAAACTCGGTTTAAAATATAATCATACCTATTATTTAGGTCGTAGGTTATTCAATCATGCTAAAATGAATGCGAATGCAAAAAATTACAACTTTATTTCTGTAAAAAGTGCATTGGAAGCCATGCCAACATTACCTAAAGAAAACGATGCGGATATTTACAATTTAAAAAAACAAATTCAAATTCCATTTGACGAGGCTTTAGAAAAGTTAGAAAAAGAAGGAATATTGACATCGAATTATACTTTTTATAATAAGAAGCGAGAACCACTAACAGAGACGCAACTTCGTTCAATGAATTTTAGGTCATTTAAAAATCTTTATTTAGAATTTGAATTAGCGGATTATGAACAGCAGCATCAAAAAAACATAACTCACAAACTTAAAACCTCGGAGAAACAATTAATACTAGACGCAGACAAAAAGGCTCTGAACAAGAAGTACAACAAATTATCAAAACGGGTCAGAACTATAGAAAAAAAAGTTTCATAGATTCCCCTCATACTTTTTAAGTAACAACTCTATAGCCTCCTCCACTAACTCGGGAGCTTTCTTGCCTTTAGCTATTTTTTGCTCAAATACTAGCTTATCAAAGGCTAGGCTATGGGATTCTTGAATATAAATGCTTTTGATATGACGTACTGGAGCAGGTTTTTTTGTGGTTTTTACGAGTAGCGGAGCTTTATCGTTAGTAGTAGCTCCAGTTTTAGCTAACTCGCTTGCTCTTGCGTTTTCTTCGTCTATCCAATTATTAGTCATTATTTTTTGTTTCCTTGTTTTCAATTAATATATTTGCTAGAATTTTATTAATTTCTATTCTGCGTTCTTTGATTTTGTATGCCTTATTCATCTTTGGGTCAAAGATTGTCATATACTCGCTAGCTGCACGGCTAAATACTCCGCTGGCAGCAATAGCGTAAGCACCTTTATTCTTTAAGTAGTCCATAGTTTCTTTTTCACTGGCTCTATGTTCTTGTCCATCTGTTACTACAGTGATTATTCTTTTTCCAAGCAACTCGGCTCTTCTGTAAGCGTCAATATAAGTAGCATATTGGTCTCTTGCGGGTTTAAGAGGCATTACGATTAAATTATTAGTAGGAACATCCCAGTCGCTAGCCTGATGGTCAAATATGACAATATCTGCGTCAGGGCGATTGTTTGGTATGCTATCAACAACTTCAAAAGGTAAGTTACCTGATTTATAGTATAATAATGAAGTTCCTTGAGGGTCTTGGCAAATAACTAGCGTCTTTAAACCTAGCTCTACAGAGGCAGCAGCGAGGTTAATAGCTAAAGTACTTTTCCCTTGTCCTCCTTTTGGATTCCATATACTAATTAATTTAATAGGCTTCATAGTTATTAATTTATTATATTTAATAATATATATAATACATAGTTACTAAAATCAATAACTAAATAATAAATAGTTCTTGATTATCACTATTAATTCTATTAGCTTGAAAGCTGTTAGTGATGCCTTATACCCATCATTACAAAATCAATCTATTAGCCTTTTGCTTTATGCTAGGGGTCTTCTACTATAAGCACCCCTTTAGGTGTGAAATTTAGAAGGTAGTTGTTACTTTGTAATAACTGGTATAAGCCACCTAGCACCATTTTTCACAAATAAAGCTATGAGGTTAATATGAGTAATAATCACAATAATCTATGGAAATTGCATGAATTACCAAGTCATGATGCTAGATTATTCCTAGATATCATTGTTGCAAACGCCAAGTATAACAAAATACAAGCTATTCAGTACAGAGACGAGACTGTATTTGTAATATCAGAAGAGCAATACAATAAGCTAATAAATAGCTAGCATTTTTTATAATGTTGAGCGTTATAGCTTCTATTATTGTCTATGTACTCAAACAATATATTTGTCAGGACGTAGTTAAGTGGCAACATATAGTTTATATAATGGTACTTATGCTCTATACAAAGCCAGTTCTTGAACAAGCTATAAATAAGCTTATTAATTTTAATTAGTGGTTTAAAAAGCACTGTTGTAAATCAAAAGTTTATAATGTTAGTAAAAATCATTTTTATAACTAAATTTAATTTGTTTTAGTAATTTATTAAGCAATTTAAGTATGGTTATATTTTGATAGCAGAGCAACAGAGCCTTACAAGAGAACAGAAAGAAGCAGTTGGCTTATTATCTATAGGTACGTTCCTTGAGTATTTTGACCTTATGCTCTATGTTCACATGGCAGTACTTCTTAATGAGTTATTTTTTCCAAAAACTGATCCTTTTTCTGCCTCATTGCTATCAGCATTAGCTTTCTGTTCTAGTTACATATTAAGACCATTTGCAGCATTAATATTTGGTTATATAGGGGATAATATCGGAAGAAAAGCTACTGTTGTAATTACTACTTTTTTGATGTCGTTCTCGTGTATAGTTATGGCAAATCTTCCTACCTATTCTCAAATAGGTATTACTGCTGCATGGATAGTTACTTTTTGTCGTATAATTCAAGGGATGTCATCTATGGGGGAGGTTGTTGGTGCTGAATTATATTTAACAGAAATGATTAAGCCTCCACTCCGATACTCTGCTGTATCTTCCATGACTGTAGCTGCTACTGTTGGGGTTACTGTTGCTTTAGGTGTAGCTTTCGTTGTTACATCATTCGGAATTAACTGGAGGATGGCATTTTGGTTTGGAGCTGCAATTGCTCTCATAGGTTCAATTGCTAGAACTAGTTTAAGAGAGACATCAGAATTTGTGGACGCCAAGAAGCGAATTAACGATATGCTTAAGGCGGTAAATCTTCCTCCTGATAAAAATGTTGCCTATTTTCAGAAGATAAATAAAAGACATGTTATTGCTTATTTCTTGATTGAATGTACTGGTCCTCTATGGTTCTGTATTGCATATATTTATTGCGGTAATTTATTAAAAACGAAATTTGGATTTACTCCTGAGGAAGTTATAAGTCAGAACTTTATTGTTGGTTCTATTGAACTATTGTCTGCAATATTTTTAATGTTATTGGTTGCTAGGATACATCCACTTAAAATTCTTGCGGTCAGGATTACAATTTTTGCAATGTTAGCTTTATTTATTCCTACTATGCTAGATTCTGTTACTACTCCTTTTGAATTGCTTATGTTTCAATTATTCGTAGCTGTTATAGCTCCAACTGGTTTCCCTGCAAGAGCTTTGTTTTTTATTCGTTTCCCTGTATTAAATAGGTTTACATGTACCAGCTTGGTATTTGCTATATCTAGGGCAATTATGTATATAGTATCCTCTTTTGGTTTATTTTTCTTAACAAATAGATACGGACATATGGGGTTATTGATTTTAGTATTACCTATTATTATAGGTTATATATACGGCATAATATCGTTTAAAGACTCTAATTCTAGTGTTTTTAATCTGGAATTAGCAAAAGACAAGCTAGGTTGAGAGTAATTTAATTTCAGATGACTAAAACATAACTTTGTCATAAGTTGTTCTGTAGTTAAATCTAAAGACAAAGCTAATAATACAAAACTACTTAATGTTTCCAAGGCAATTTTTTGTTTCTTTTCTGGTGTCATTGCACCCAAGGTATTTAAGTTATGTAATCTATCAAATAGCTTTATTAGTAGCACTTCTTCATCTTGCTTTTGATAAGCATTGATTATTATTTCTGATACGCTTAACTTCGTTCCATCAGGCCTATCACGAGTAAGCCTATCAACCGTCTCAGCTACTCTCTGCCCAAAATTATCAAATATCATTCCTACAGTAACTTCGGTATCCTCTATTATATCGTGTAAAATACTTGCTACTATTACATCAGTTTTTAGCTTATAATCAGAAATCATATAAGCAACTTCTAGAGGATGCGAATAGTACGGCTCTCCACTTTTTCTTTTTTGATCACCATGATATTTCCTAGCCCAGTAGATAGCCTTATTAATCAAATTAAAGTCCAGTATATTCTTAGTATCTAAAGATTTCAGTTTTTCTATTAATCTGATCGAATATTGACAAGGTTCTGAATAATCCATAAATAATATTATTTAATATTAATTAAATATCTTATCATTTTTTCTATTTAATAACAATTAATTTTGTTAATTAATACATTTTTAACTGCAAACTTAGTAATCATAAGTAACATATTTATACGCAGTTAAATTGAATTGGAATTACTACCTTTGATAGTAAAACTGGAATAAATTGTGTAAAAACATGGTACTATATAAACTGTTAATATTGATCCGGCAACAATTCCGGTAACTAGAACCATAGCCATTTGGAAACGGCTATTGGAATAATTTCCAGTATCAAAGAAAAGTGATAATAAACCTATACTCATGGCAAGAGAAGTAATTAATATAGCTCTAATTCTTGAAACCGAACCTGCTATTATAGCTTTCAAATACATCTCACCTTCTTGCTGTTTCTGATATATTGCACTGCATAATAAAACACTATGTTTTGTTATTAATCCAGCTAGCGTGATAAG
>Ga0194123_10007215_pt1 | contig 11165 bp, 11 predicted proteins | sample TA2MahsurfametaG_5_FD_155479 | JGI IMG/M metagenome (GOLD analysis project Ga0194123, IMG submission 155479) | Freshwater microbial communities from Lake Tanganyika, Tanzania - TA2015023 Mahale A surface | ecosystem: Environmental > Aquatic > Freshwater > Lake | place: Tanzania: Lake Tanganyika... | reverse complement strand
ATTTTCTTGAAGAACTTTCTTTAAAGCAAAAGTTTGATGAGGCGCACTCTTTTGACCCGAAAATATTCTTAATGACCCTTCACAATTCTAAAGGGCTGGAATTTCACACCTGTTTTATTTGTGGTGTTGAAGAGGATATCCTGCCCCACATCAATTCCAAATTGGAGCTTTTTGATCTCGAAGAGGAGCGTAGGCTTTTTTATGTGGGGATGACAAGGGCTGAAAGAAAATTATACATAACCTGTACTGCCTTTCGCTATTTATGGGGAACATCCAGACCCATGAAAAAAAGCCGATTCCTTGAAGAACTCCCTTTAGAGCACCTAAAAATATCGGCAAAACCACGAGCTTTTTTCTGATAAAGAAAATCTCTTTTTAGCCTATAAGAAAATAGCTTACACCTTTTTGTGTGATTTTTTTGAAAGCAATGTTTTGATCGGCAAAAAAAGATTCGAGAACATGCTCTTTATTTTCAGCAAGACACAGAAATCTTCCCTGATTTGAGGCAAAATTTTGTGCCCTTTGAAAATTTCTCATCAAAGAGTTTGGATCTAAAAACACAAACATCTTTTTACAAGAAGAAGATTGCGTTGAGTGTTTGTCTTGCCAAAAAAGGCGATGTTCAATTTTTTGACTCCAATTTTGGAATTTTGAGTACTCTTTAAGGATTATGCCAAATTTTTTAAAATCTCTCAGAAAAAGACGACTCTTTTCTTTTAAAAATGGTTGGATTGCTATTGCCAGAAGACCTGCATCTTGCTCAAAAAAATAGATCTCTTCCACATCCTGAAAAAAGGGAGCGTTTTTTTGTACGAAATTTTTGTATTCCCCTTTTTCTAAAAGAGGTCGAAAACGGTTTTTCTCGAATGGAGCTGTTTTACCAAAAAAAGAGACAAAATAGGGATAATCAATCGATTCATAGGAGATTTTATCTTGGTAGTAGGAAAATTTGTCCTTTAGGAATTGTGGGTCCTGAAGCCCTGCAATATGGATAATAAAATCTTTTGGTTGGTATAACCCTTTTTCAAAATGGACGTTAAAATCATGAAAGCTCTCAATCGGAAACGAATTGAACATTCTTTGGGGGATAAATTTTACTCTCTCGCGACAATTCTCATTTTCTTCTATTTCAAACGCCATAGCATCTTGTTCTTGATTATCTCGTTTTAAACAAGAGACTTTATCCCAAACATTTTGCAAAAACTGTTTACTTTCTGTGCAGTTTCGTATCAAAAAATGTCCATTATTCAGACCGTGGTAGTCTTTGGATATGATTAAAAAGGCCTCATCATCTAGTAATTTTTCTAAAGGTATAGAAAAATTCATAAACATTGCATCGGCATCACTCCAAAAAAACCACTCATAGTCACTGGTTTCCATTAATTTTTGTAAAATTGTGATTTTTTCCCAGGGGATAAATGCTCTATTGTTTAATTTTTCTTCTCCCACAATGAAATCGTAACCGTATTTTTGGCAGTATTCTTTTTTATTTTTTATGGGTATTTCTACAATTTTTTGGAATTTTTCCCCTATGGCCACTGTAACAACTGCAATTTTTGCTGGTAAGAATTGAGTTAAAAAAAGACTCCATACCACCCAAAACCCTGTCGACATTTTCTCTCCTGATAAAAATGATTTCATTTGCTAATACTTAAGAGTAAAAGATTTCATATAGTTCACTACGGAGAATTTTTTCTCTCTCAAGAGGATTTGTAGTTCCCAAAACTAGATCTACATGGAAAACAAACGTTGATTTATCCATCCTGCTCAAAAGTTTATAGGGACGAACACATCTTTGTATCGGTTGGCAAAAAACATGGTGGGGCTTAACGCCCATTTTATTCATAATTGCTCCTATCAAAATATTTTCGTCTTGGTATTTACTCTTTCCTAAAGCCTCCATGAATAAATAAGATCCGGCTAAAGATTTGGCTACCTCCTTAGAAAATACCTGGAAAGAAGCCTCTACATAACTCCATTTACCATTTAGATCTTCATGATGAGAAACATTCCCAAGATAGACATTTTTTTCTTCTCTCATCTTAAGAGCTTCTTTCAATTTCGAAATCACCAGAAATGTCCTAACATCAGCTTTTATGACAAAATCAAAATCGTCGAGCCTATCTTTAAAAAGCGCCAAACATCCGATTAACCCCCAGCATTTCTGGCGTTTGTAGTTTTTAGGTTTTTTGAGATCGATCAAGTTTTCTAACAAAAAAGGGCTAGTTTCATTTGAGGAGTCTGTTTTAACATACCGCACCTCAAAATCCTCTCTAAAATCTTCAAAGCATCTCTCCCATGCCTTTTTGTGTATCTTATCAACCTCGGTTTCTCCTGTTAAGAAAATAAAAAAAAGTGATTTTTTCCCATTTTCTGCAGCAAGCAGATGAGAACATAAAAAGAATGCGACCGTGGTAGTTAAAATCTTAAAAATTTTCATAAAGTTTTCTTCGCACTTTTCTTTCGAGGATATGCCTGACATTTTCTAGCAAGTTTCATACTTAAATGGAAGGTGTCTTTTGAAAATGACAAAACTATCCTGTCTAAAGAAACAAATTTTTTGATGGTGCAACTCTAAAAAAAGAAAAAAAGTTTACCTCCGTCTCTTTTACGGCTTAAGCTCAAAGAAGATCCTCCCATGTACAATTCAGTGCGGCTCATCCAATATTTAGCAAGGTCTATTGAAAAGATAGGGCAGGCTTTACTGCCATAATTAAAGTGGTTACCCTCCATAAAGTAGCTCTCAAAATCTTTTTCAAAAGCATGCATGTATCTTCGCCATGACTTTTTGTGAGAGCTGTAAACCGTATCATTGTGGGTTGAGACTACCAGAATAAGCCCTGTTTTTTTTCATGACTTTCTGAAAATAGTCTAAAAAACCCAAAATATGGCTAAACACAACCGAAATAAATAGTTCAATTCCAAATAATCAGTAAAAATTAAACATTGATAAATAGTTTAAAATTTAACATTATTGAATATTAACAATCAATTGCGTTTCTTTTTAGGGTTTGTCATGCAATCTCAATTACTAAGGCTCACTGTTCTTTTAACTTTTATTTTGCCCAATCTTCAAAATTTGAGTGCAAAAGAGCTGGAAAATCCCCGTGCTATAACGGTCATAGGAACAGGATATGTAGGTTTGGTTTTAGGTAGCTGTTTAGCTGAGATAGGCCACCAAGTGACCTGTTGTGATGTCGATTCTAGAAAAATTTCCTCTTTAGAGAGAGGTGAGATTCCTATTTATGAGGAGGGTCTAGAGGATCTCGTTCATAATAACACAATTAAAAATCGGCTTTTTTTTACCACCTCACTGAAAAATGCCGTATTAGAAAGCGACATTATATTTATAACAGTTGGAACCCCTGAAACACTTAGTGGCGAGGCTAACCTCGATTATGTCTTTTCTGCAGCTCAGCTGATTGGGGAAAACTTAAATAGAACTAAGACTGTTTTCGTAAAAAGTACAGTTCCGATGGGAACAATTATAAAAATCAAAGAGGTCATACAAGCTCATAATAGTGCAAATGTCCCCTTCTCTATAGGCTATGCCCCTGAGTTTCTAAGGGAGGGGACCTCAGTGAGCGATTTTATGCATCCCGATCGAGTTGTGATTGGTGTAGAAAACACTGAAACATCTCAGCTTTTTACTGAAATCGTACAACCTATTCTAGATGACGGTGCAAAAATCTTAACCACGTCTATCGCCTCTGCAGAAATGATAAAATATGCTTCCAACTCTTTTCTGGCTGTGAAGATCTCTTTCATCAACGAGATAGCCGATTTTTGTGAAAAAATCGGTGCCGATGTAGAGGAGGTGGCTTTGGGGATGGGATTGGATAAAAGAATAGGGCAAAGTTTTTTAAAACCTGGTCCCGGTTATGGAGGGTCTTGCTTTCCAAAAGACACGCTCGCTTTCTTGAAAAGTGCGGATAAAAACTCTATCCACCTAAGTATTATAGACGCAGCTGTCCAATCGAATAACACCCGATGTGAAAAAATCCTTACTAGAATGGAAAAAACTTTAGGGACCTTTCAAGGAAAAAAAATTGCGGTTTTGGGTCTAGCATTCAAAGAGAATACAGATGACGTCAGAGAGTCACCCTCCTTGAAAATTATCGATTATCTCGTGCAAAAAAAGGCCTATGTCAAATCCTATGATCCAATAGCTACACAAAATGCGCTAAAATTCTATCCCGAACTCAATATCGCAAGGACACTTTATGAGGCTTTTGAAGATTGTGATGCGATCATTGTTGCCACCCCCTGGAATCTATTTACTCAGATCGACTGGCAGATTGTAAAACAAATATGTCGAGGCTCTTTTGTCTTTGACACCAGAAATATCCTGTGCCCTATGGAGGTGAAAAATGCAGGTTTTTCGTACATGGGTATAGGAAAAAAACCTCTCATGGAGTAGATGATGGTCCGTTTTTTACTTGGACTTGTTTTTCTTTTTTGTTACCTACAAGGCGAAAAAAGGGCGCTCGTAACAGGTGGTGCCGGGTTTTTAGGCTCTCATCTTTGCGAAAAACTTCTCGATTCAGGTATTGAGGTCATTTGTGTTGATAACCTCTCCTCCGGTAAGAAAGAAAATATCGAACATCTTTTAAAAAACCCCCGTTTTTTCTTCCTTGAGCACGATATTGTCCAGCCTTTAGATTCTGGGTTAGAATTAGATTTTATTTTCAATTTAGCGTGTCTTGCCTCACCTCCGGTTTATCAAAAAGATCCACTACAGACCTTTAGAACTAGTATTTGGGGTGCATACAATCTTCTTGAACTTGCGAAAAAAACAGGGGCAAAAATTTTACAAGCCTCTACAAGCGAGGTCTATGGGGAACCCCTTATTCATCCGCAAAACGAGTCCTACTGGGGAAATGTGAATCCCATCGGTATTCGCTCCTGCTATGATGAGGGGAAACGCGCTGCTGAGAGTCTCTTTTTTAATTATCATAGACTCTTTAAAATCCCGGTAAAGGTGGCCCGCATTTTCAACACTTACGGCCCTAGACTTGACCCCCTTGATGGGCGTGTGGTATCGAATTTTTTTTCACAAGCGATGCAAAATCTTCCTCTCACAATCTATGGAGATGGGTTTCAAACTCGCTCTTTTTGTTATGTAGAGGATACGATTGAGGGATTGGTGCAGCTGATGTTCACCGATAACACTATTACTGGCCCCATCAATATTGGAAATCCTGAGGAGATCACTATCCTCGAATTAGCAAAAAAAATAAAAGAGGTTAGCCACTCCGTTTCACAGGTTCTTTTATTGCCCCTTCCTTATGATGATCCTTCTAAAAGAAAACCTGACATATCTAAAGCAAAAACCCTCCTCAATTGGTCACCAAGATATGCGCTCGATGAGGGATTAAAAAAAACCTATCTTTATTTGAAAACAAAACAATAGAACTTATAGAAGAGCATTCAAAAAATAGGTTTATAGACGGTTATGTGAGAATCTTTCTCTAAAGAGTTTATCGGAATTTCAAAAAAATTTGAAAAATCCAAAGACAACATCTGCTTTTTGTTTAAACGCACCCATACAACAGATTCTTTTGTTAACCCTTTTTGAAACACTTCAAGCACACTCTTTGCATTCTCAAAAGCATCTTCTACATCCAGGACAAGAATGTCTATTTCAAACGGTATATCTTTAGAAAAACCTCTGTTCTCATAAAAAGGGACAAGTAAAAAACTGTCCAAAAAACGATCCAGTTTTTTTTGATAAAAAGCATTCTTATGACTGTCTTTAAAATGATAATGCAAAACTTTTCCAAAACCAAAATAGCGTAAAAGATAGGCTCCGATAAAGGGGTACATCTGGTCTGAATTCCCTACCACAACAATTTTTTTTGGTATCAACATTTTGACAAGGTCTGCAAAAATAAAGGCCTCTTGTCTATGAAATTTATGAGATTTTTTCTCTAAAAAACTCCCTAAAATATTTATGTAAGGACTAAACCCAATAACTCTTTCGATTTTAGGGTTCGGGGTTAAAAATGGACAAAAAGAATGAAAAAAAAAATAAAACCCAAAAAACACTCTCATCTTGCTACCTCAACTAATGAGTTCTTCAGCTGATCCAAATGGGCTCTTAAAAGTTTGATCCCACTGTCATTTTCTCCAACAGCCAGCACAACTTGTTTAGATTCTGGATGAAAGACACATCCTGAAGGGTAGATGACCATTTTATCAAAGCAGCGCACTCTTTGAGTATCAAAAGCCCCCTCGTAAAGGATGGGGTAGCGGCTGATTTTTTCAAACTGTATTGAGGGATGAATCTTAAAAGTTGTCAGCCCACCAACATAAAAAAAATCTTTTCTATCCCTATACGGAGTGATGGGAGTTTTCGTTTTGAAATAAGAGTGAAAAAACGCCCAGTAATGATCCTCAGCAAAAAATACAGGTGCCCCCCCTCTTAAAAAGCCGTACCTTTTGAGCCAAACTAATGGGTATGAATTTTTCGCGTCTTTTGAACCAACCTCTTTCACAGATATCTTTTCATTGTGAAAATCGATTTTTAAAAGCGAAAGCTCATCGAAACTATAGATAAATCCAAGCTTTTGAATCCCCTCCTCCTCAAATACAATCGGCGTCCAGTTTTTTTCGACTTTTCTTTTAGCTCCAGGAATAAAGTAGAGTTGTTCGACTTTTAAGGTGCTTTCATTTAGAACCGCTAATTTCATCCTCCTTTTAAAGGAGTCTAAAGGAGAGACATCGTTATAAAAAACATAAGTTTTACCATCGAACGATACAGCTCTTGGATCCTCAGCATAAGAGCTCTTTAGATCTAAAAGTTTCGGATCTGAAATCACATCCAAATCTTTAGAAAGAACGCAGTAGCCGATATAAGTACAAGCTCCTAGTTTTTTATCTAAAAAAAAATGCTCTTGAGGTTCATCATAACGAAAAAAAAGGACATAGCCCCCATCTCTGGCTACTATAGTAGGATTATACGCATGAGGAAACAAAGGGACTTCAATTTTTTTACTTTCAAAGAAAATCCCCTCATTTGCCTCGATACATGCTTTTTCATTTAAAATAGGGCTTTCTACAGCAACTTGCATCCCATACAGGGTTTGAAAAAAAAAACCGATCAGGCTTATCAAAATCATGTTATCCTCTAGCGAAAGGTTTTCTCAAAAAATTGGGTGAATTCCTCGACAAAAGGCCCTTTTTGGATATCATATCGGCTAGCCCAATCACGTAACTTCCAATTTTCAGCCAAAATATCGTTTCTTTCCAAATAAACTTTTTGTAAAAGCTCTTTGAGCTCCTCTTTGTCTGAGCGTTGCATATTTCCCATATGAAAAATATTATAGACGCTCGAGTAGGTGGCTTTTATAGCCTCTTGTTTATGCAATACTAATGCAAGCCCCGAGTCAGCTATAGTTTTTTGCCCCGTATTAGAAGAGACAATTACAGGAATTCCCAAGGCCATAGCTTCTCTTGGTTGAATACTGAAACCCTCTCCCCAAGAGGGTGAAACATAGCAATCAAGACTTTGAAACGCTTTTAAATAGTGATTACAAGGCTTGGCTTCAAATTCTATTTGGACATTTTTGATTTTATTCACAATTATATAATCTTGAATTTCTCTTAAACAACCTTGATCCTTCCCTCGAAAAGAGAGATGCAATTTTACATCGGGATTATTTCGAAACACTTCATGAAAGGCCTCTAAAAGAATTTTCTGGTCTTTACGATAAATACAAACGGAGAAGTTTCCAAAAACAAAAGGTTTATTTATAGAGTTTTTCAAGGGTTGAGATAGAAATTTACTTAAATCCACAGCTAAAGGAATCACCTCAATAGAGGGTTCAACACCACTTTTTTTAAACACCTCTACTAAAAATGGGTCCGGTACTATTACTGTTTCAAAAAAATTTAAGTATTTCACAAATTTGGGATCCACGAAATCAGATTCATGCATCGTATAAACGATAAATCTTTGGCCGATCTTTTGGTACCTTTTAAGAATTTCCACCATATGAGGTATTTCAGGTAAAGAGGTGTTGAGAAGGACAATAGGTTGCAGACTTCTTAAATCGGTTTCAATCAACTCCTTTTCCTGATGAGTAAGTTCCGAATACTCACCAAAAGGGACCACCTGTATATTGTATCGATCTTTTAACGCCATCCCAAGCTCAATAGACTGTCTGCCGATACCGTCTCTTTTGTTAATTGTACCTGCTATAGAAATAGACAGCGTCAATAAAGCTGAAAAAAATGGAGTCCACATTTGGTAAAACCTCAATTATTGCCTTACAGGTGTGAATTTTTTTTGAAATACCTGTTTGTCAAACTCTAAAATAATCATTGCCTGATCATTTTCTCCTAGTGAGACTAAAATTTTTTCATTCTCCTTATCAAACACAGCCCCGGCAGGGTAAAGAACCCACTTATTAAAATTCGCCTCTCTTTGGGTTTGAAATGCCTCGCTGTAAAAAAGAGGAAACTGCAGCATGTTGCAAGCTTTCAGTGTTTTTTCACAAAACGTGATGAGACCCATATGATAAAAACAGGTTTTAGAGGACTTTTTCCAAAAGGGGTTTTTTTCATAAAAACAGGAGTGAAAGAAACAAAAGAGCTCTCCTTCTACATCAATCAGGGGCGCACCCCCTCTCATTGAGCCAAATTCTTTTTCCCAGATTTCTTTTTGAATATTTTGAAGACTTGGGGTCTTATAGCTTTCTACAATCCATTTTAAAGAGATTTGTTTGAGCTCATAAACTTCAAAAAGGGAAAGATCATAAATAAAAAATAGCCTCTCTTCACCCTCAATTCTACGGACAAATGGAATCCAATTCTTTTCTATTTTCTTTTTGCCTTTTGGTAGATCCACAATTTCCAAAATTTTTCGAGTACCTGGGTCTAAAATTGCCATTTTGATTTTTCGTACAGACGGATCTTTGATATCAATATCATTATAGAATACATACACTCTATCTTGAAAAAGGATGCATCTGGGGTCTTCACAATAAGAACTTTTGAGATCCAGCACCTTTATCTCTGAAATCGGTTGAAAAGATCTATCAAGTTCCACCCAGCCGATATAGGTCATAAAATTGAAACGGCTATTTTTTTGCTTATGGGGATTCGGCTCATCGAATCGAAAAAATAGACTATAACCAAATTCAGAGAGAATTAGACTCGGATTATAGGCCTTAGGAAATTCCGCTAATACAATCCGATGAACTCTTTTGCAAAAATCCTGGTTTTGAAGCAAGCACTCTGGATTAGAGTACTTTTTGTTTAGGGTTGCATAACTTTGGTTTGCTTCCATCAAAAAAGGGAATAAAAAAATGTAAATAAATAGAGCGCGCATCAGAAATCTTTTGGTAAGGGGAGGTAACGTTAATCAACAACAGATGGATCTGGATCTAATACCTTAGAAGAAAATAAAAAGCTTTCATCAGTTAAAAATAAAATACCTGCATGATAGTCCTCCAAAGTACGGATTTTCTCCATTTCAAGATGTTTTGCAAGGCCCACATGATACGCTTTGATTTTTGCCTCTCCCCAGCCGGGGTGCTTATGTGTGGGTTTGACCTTTCTGTCTGAATAGACCGCTTTCACTTCCCTATTTTGGAATAAATGCCTGATTTTTCGTAGAAGGTAGGGGTGCACTTTCTTTTCTAGCGGGTCGATGACAACAACGATATGGCTTGGATCTAACCTTAAAACTTCTTTATGAAAAAAATCCATAAGCTCTAACGATCCGCATCTTTTATAATCGACTTTTTCGGAATTTGCTAAATTTAAATCCCCCGACAAATCTAGTACATGCACTTTTACCTCTACATCTTTTTGGTGCACAATCGACTCGATCAAATCATTATAAACCCGTTTTTCTTCAGTAGAAACTATGAAAACATCAAAACTTTCAGCGCTGATTTTAGTAAAAAGGGCACCCATTTTATTTTTGGGAGAAAAAACACTAAACTGCATGTAGTGCACTATGATCAAAAAACCAAAAACTAGTAAAACACCAGGCAGGCGTAAAAGTAAGTACTTTGTCATTCTTTAATGATGCCTTCCCTATCTAAGAACTTCAAGTAATAAACATCTTCATATGGAACAAAACTCCCTTAAAAAAAGGGGGTTTAGGTCTTTAAATTCACACCTGTGGAAATCCAATCCACAAAGATATACAATCTTCACCCCATATCTTTGGAAAACCTCGATTCTATCGAGTGGAATACGATGAATATTCCCAACAATTACTAGATCATAAGGATCATTTTTTAAAACAGATTTTACATCTCTTAAAGTTATTTTCTTTTCTGGTGGTAAAATCCTAGAAATAGAAAACCCCTTTCCATAATCGAACTCCCTTAGCCATTTTGAGTCTTCATGAAGGCGCTCTAACTTTGGAAATACATGACATCTCTCTTTCAAAAGCTGTTTGAAACCGATATACATTAGACATCTTAAGTAATCGGCATCCAGATAGTAACTTAAAAATAGAATTTTTTTTGGGTTAGGACAACCCACCTTGTCCAACACGTATTGCGCCATATTTTTTGGAGTAAGGTATTTTCTTGTGTGCGCTAACAATCTTTCAAGAATTTCAAAATACCTTTTTTTGTCAAAAATAGAGTGGTCAATAGCCCCACAACAAACCCCTGGCAACTCCATCGCCTCTTTGATCAACTCCTTCGGGAAAAAAGTCATTGTATTGGGATGCACTTTATCCAAATCAGTAAAGTAAGGAATACAACCACAAGCAAGTATTTCATAGTGGCGAAGACAATCGGCTCCTGCTTTTATTTTTGTAAAAGCAAAGTAGGATTTTTTGTAATCTTCATAATAATCCTCCTCGTCGTTGTAAATGTAAGTGGACACATCTCCTGGGATCAAAGGGGCAAAGTCCCAAAATTTTTCAGGGATAGTCTCCACAATTTTGGATTCAGGTATTGAAAAACCAATAGGAAAGATCTCAGCAGTCAAAAAATTCTTAAAAAAAGACCAAAAAAAGAATAAAAAAATCCATCTCATAAAAGATAAACTTACTAGCGATGAAACAATCTAGTCAAATCCATTTTGTTGCATAGCTACGCTTTTAAGGCGCTCTAGCTCATCTCTAAGAGCAATAGCCGCTTCAAAATCTAATGCTTTGGCCTTTAAAAACATCTCTTTTTCTATCAGTTTGATTT
>Ga0194123_10007207_pt1 | contig 11174 bp, 9 predicted proteins | sample TA2MahsurfametaG_5_FD_155479 | JGI IMG/M metagenome (GOLD analysis project Ga0194123, IMG submission 155479) | Freshwater microbial communities from Lake Tanganyika, Tanzania - TA2015023 Mahale A surface | ecosystem: Environmental > Aquatic > Freshwater > Lake | place: Tanzania: Lake Tanganyika... | reverse complement strand
ATTCTAGGCTAGATGATTCGATTCTTTGCGCACATGGCTCGCATCTAGTGTATGCTAAAGATATTTGAGTTGATCCCTCTTGTTCCTAAGTGAACTACCCCTTAACTTTACTCGTTCCAAAGTACGACAGGTACTTCTATCCATATTCTTCATTCACTCATATCAACGATATATGCATTAGCAACTTTTTTTAACCACAAATTTGTCCATTTAATACCTTCCTATCTTTGATATCCGGCCTGTTCATTTTCTGTCTGCAGATTCCCTTTTTTATTAATTTTAAGATTACAAGCACCTTTAAAGACCAGTGCATAATTCAGCACGTGTTCTGCATAATAAATGCTGTATGGTAATTAACAAATATATGATACCTTTTCGTCATATTTTAACAAAATAAGCTACTTTTTAGCGTGTTTTCACGATTACTCTTTTCACTAGGATACTTAATTAACGATCATTGAATTATAATATCGCAAGCTTTGATACTTGCATATTGCAAATCAACCCTCTAAGCTGATTAACCAGCCTTTCCTTGTTCTTACTAATTATTCTATATACTGACATTAGTTACACTAAAGCCTTGCCCAATAGTTATACACTTTTAATGATGCAGTATCTTTCTACTAAAAACTTTTAGGCTTCTATTCTCATTACTATATGAAAATTACACACACAGTGCCCATACGTTTAATCCGGCAATACTATTTCTGCGACTTCACCATATAATTCTATCATCTTTCAGCAAGCTTTCTTCCAAGCACGCTATACTCCCTTCCTACTTATTTCTCTACTACTGCATCGCTCCTTACTTCGTATACTTATTATATGACAGCCTATCTCTAGCATAATACGCCTTATTAAATGCAAAAATACTTAAGTTAAAGATCTGTCATTTCCGTCTATTTGAACAGCCGACAGTCTAGCCATTTATGGTATTGTCGATATATCTCGAGCACTTCAATGAACATCATCGCAGAGTTTTGCCAAAATCATAACGGCAATATAGACGTACTACTAAATATGGTTAAGCTTGCAGCCCAAGCCGGTGCTACCTTCGGAAAAATTCAGTGCATCTATGCCGAAGACCTCATATACAGACCACAATTTGAAGAAGGCCTACTAGACAATGGCATTCAGCGTTGTATTAAGCGTCCGTACAAGGAAGAGTACAATCGACTAAAGCAGCTTGAATTAAGCCTTTACGAACAACGCCGCTTCATCCAAGCCTGTGAAGACTATGGGCTTATCCCGATGACAACCATTTTTTCCCAGGCTCGGATATACGAAACTCACCAGCTTGGATACAAACATATAAAAGTTGCCTCCTATGACTCCTCTTCCTATTCCTTACTCTCGACTATCTTTGATCTTTTCCCTAACATCTATATTTCTACTGGCGCTACCTATGATGATGAAATTTTGAGTCTGGCAAGATTCCTAGATTCACGCACTTCTAATTCATCGATCTTCCACTGTGTAACCAAGTATCCGCTTGACCCTGAAGACGCAAACCTTAACAGAATAAAATACCTACGCAAGCTTTTTCCTGTAGTAGGCTATTCTGACCATTCTAATATTCATATTTATGGGCTTGAGGCAGTCTTTGCGGCCATTTATCTTGGTGTTGATGTTATTGAAAGCCATTTCACAATACTTGGTATTTCCGAAACCAAGGATGGTCCTGTATCTATTAGCCCTACCAATCTTGCTCATATCAAAACTTTTTCTTTAATGGATAAAGTCGATCAATATAATTATCTAGAGTCTCACTTTCCTAGTTGGAGAAGATGTTTAGGTAGTCAAACTCGACAACTAAGTGATATTGAGTTGCTCAATAGGGATTATTATCGAGGTAGGTTTGGAACACGTAGAAATTCTTGTCCTTTGCCATTGAGCCAATCAAATTGGATTAGGAACTACGAGGGATTGCAATGATCGGAATTTCCTGTATCAACATTCAGGTAGACACCTCATCAATTCGCGATGCTTGGATCTGCAGCACTTACAACAAGAATATTCATCCTTCATTGAAGGGTTACATTTTTGTAGTAGATAGTAGCGGTATTTTTCTTGGAGTTTTAACTGATGGCGATATACGACGATTTTTAGCAACTGGCAATCATCCAAGCCTCCAAACCCAAATTGGAATGATTCTAGGATCCAAAACCTCTTATATATTCACATGCGATTCTGAATTAGAATCTGACATTCAGAGGGAGTTTATTAATTATAAGCAATCTTATCCTGCACCCGAATTTGTTAAGTTTACCCCAGTGTTAACATCACTTCGCTCATTGCGGGGTGTTATTGTTACACCCGTCAACGATCCTACTCATTTATCGACAGTTTCCATTATTGGACTTGGCTTTGTGGGCCTCACTTTGGCAGCAGCATGTGCGCAAAGTGGCATGTTTGTTACTGGCTATGATATAAATTCCGACATAGTTGATAATTTATGTCAACTCAGTATTCATATCAAGGAGAATGGATTAAGGCAGGTAATCGAAAAGCATTTTAACGATTCTAATCTTTCATTTAAACATTCCTCCAATCTCTGCCCTTCACAAACTTACATTGTTTGTGTTGGAAGTCGTATCTCTAATGATTTAGAAGTGGACCGCCAGGACCTTTATGCAGCCGCATCATCCATAGCCAGTGTCTTGGAGCCTGGAGCCTCAATTTATCTTCGCTCAACTGTTGAAATTGGCTTTACTAGGTCTATATTTATTCCTTTAGTTGAATCTCTTTCTTCTCTCAAAGCAGGTACCGACTTCACTGTATGTTTCACTCCTGAGCGTACTATTGAGGGAGATGCTCTTAATGAACTGCGCAATCTGCCCCAAATTATTGGGGGCTACTCACCCTCCTGTCTTGCAACTGGCATCTCTTTTTGGTCCCAAATAGCAAAGTCTACTATTTCTATGGATAGTCTTGAGGCAGCGGAGATAGTCAAGCTTGCAAACAATTCTTTTAGGGATCTTAGTTTTGCGTTTGCTAATCAATTGGCGCTTATATGTTCGTCTTATAATATCGATGCGTTCGATCTGATTACTGCAGCAAACGAAGGCTATCCTAGAAACATAATATCTCTACCTAGTCCAGGTGTTGGAGGCTATTGCCTTTCCAAAGATCCCCTATTGTTAACCGCGTCTTCACCTAAAGCCATCCTATCAAAGCCAGCTCGGCATATCAATAAACTTGCAGCTTTACTACCTACTGATTGTTTCTCAAACTGGATTGGTTCTAATGTAAATAATAAAAGTCAAATTTCTGTTGCTATCTTAGGAATCACCTTTAAGGGCGACCCTCCAAATACAGATGTGCGCCAGTCCCCATCTATTTCAACTATAGATTGGTGTTATGCCAATAACTGTGTTACACATTTATTCGATGCTGTAGTTCCTGATGGTGGAATCATCGGATCGTATGATTGTCAGCCTATGACGGATTTGTCATTTCTACTCTATAGTATTGATGCAATATTTGTCCTTAATAATAACAAGTCCAATTCCATGATTGATTTATCCTTTCTCACCTCAAGAGTTTCACCCCTCTTTTTCTATGACGGTTGGCATCAATTTTCATTTTTAAAGAATTGCTCTTCAAAATTGATAGCTTATTATACACTTGGATTAGTGCCTTGAGCTATACCATAACTTGGTTTGTCTGTGCTAATGGTAGAGGTCATTTAGAGCGAACTCTTGCATTATCAAGATATATCAAGCTTATTCAGCCATCAACTACCTTTTTGTATGTCTGCAGCAACACTCATAGTTCTATATTACGCAAGAGTGGTAACACACTTATTTTTCCTTTTTCAGACGAACGGATTCCGCCTGACCCACTTTCTGACTTTATATCTCACCTCCTCGATGTAGCCTCTAGTTCAAATTGCATCTTAACTGATAACCTTGGCTGGCCTCTATTTCTTCTACCGAACACTAAGAAGGTATTCGTATCTTCTTTTGCATGGGAGCACGTGTTACCTTCTATATTCACTTCATCTCAGATTCATACCTTCGAGGAATCCCTTAGTATGCCAGAAACGTTAGTTGTTTCTTCACGTTTCTTTTGCCACCCCTCTCTTACTCAACACTCAACTAATATATTTTATCACAATCCTATGGCTTATTATGATAACCATAAGTCCTCTATTCCATTTCCAAAAATTGCTCCTACTAATGCATCCTATCTTGCTTCCCCTCCTATTGCTGTTTGTGCAGGCTTTTCCTCAACTCTCATGTTACAGTACGTCTTGAACCAAATCAATTTGATAAAGAAATTACGGCCCGATATACTGTGGAACTTTGCCTATGGTGATGAGTTCACTGGTTACGTTCCGTCCCACTATATTATACCCTCTTTGGGCAAAGGTATTTATGACTGCACCTATCTTGTATTACCGAAACTCGGCATACTAAATACATTAATCTCCAATAATAGAGTAATAGTTTCTTTTACGGCCGGCATTAATGACGATGAACTTCTACATAACCATCGATCTTTGCGTCATTATCAACTCGCTTGTACTCCTGATAGTCTCAATTCTTTAATATACGACTTACTTATTACTCACAGTCTTCCAATATCTTTTACTGAAAATAATGGTATTTCCCAAAGCGCCAATGCTATAATTTGTCATATGCTATAATGCTGTACATTTACTACACTACATGACTTCATCAGAAAACCCCGTATCGATGTCTGCCGGTGGTGGTGAGCTTCTTTCTCTCTTAAGTCCTAATTCTAAACAAAGAGATGAATTGTCGCATCTTATCCAAAAAAAATGTTCTAGCATTGAAGAACTTCTTAGTCTAGATTCATTTTCAACCCCTGCAGAGCGCATTTATTTCCAACAATCTATAGTTGCTAACAGATCTATCTCCAACCTTTTATCTAATCTTTCATATCAAGAGTTGTTCATTGCGTCGACACTCGAGATAGGTAAACTTGTATCTTATTTAGGTTACCGTTTTGGATTCAAGCATAAATTAGATCGTATAGATATTACAGAGCGTCCTGTTTTTCTCCTTCTTGAACCTTCAAGTTCATGCAATTTGAAGTGTCCGTTTTGTTTTCAGTCTGATCCTTCATTTACCACCCCTAGCAATATGGGGCACATGTCCTTAGATCTTGCTTTTTCCGTCATAGATCAAGCTAATGATATGAAGATTAGAGGGTTAACGTTAGCCAGCCGAGGCGAGCCCCTTCTAAACAAGAACATCTTTGAAATAATTAAGTATGCCTCTTCTAAAGAAAACATTTACGAGATCAAGCTTAATACTAATGGTTTGCTCTTGACTCCGTCTCTTTCAGAACGCCTCGTTCTATCAGGCGTTAATATAGTTGTATTTTCTACAGATCATTATGATCCTAATGAGTATAAAAAACTTAGGAAAGGCGGTTCATTAGAACGCCTTGTTTCATCTCTTACCTACTTTAAGGAAGCCAGAACGGCGCATCACATGGAACACTCTATACTCTCACGTGTTAGTGGAGTTTGCGTATCTAATCTAGACTCTACTAAATTCTTAAGTTTCTACTCTCCTTTCGTCGATGAAGTAGGGCAGGTAGAAATGCTTTCGAGATGGAATACTTACGATAATAGTCCTAGTTTATCAAATCCAACTTGCTGTATGCCTAGTGAACGCCTATATGTATGGTATGACGGAACCGTTAATCCCTGCGATAGTGACTATTTATCCAAATTATCGACTTCTAACGTTACAGAATATAATCTTGCTGAATGTTGGTCTCGTATGTCTTCTTTACGTTCCTCCTTAAATAACGGTAAGCGCGCTTCGCTTGTACCTTGTAACGTATGTGATGTACATTAGATTGTGAAGCTTCTCCTTATTGGATATGGCATTCATGCAAGAAGGGTTCATTCTCATCTTCTAAGTTATCATTGCTTTACTATTGATATTTATGCTCGATCCCTTAGAGAAAGACCATCTTTAGCATTTAATAAACTTTATTCTAGTCTCAAAGAGCTACTTCAACACCCTGCATATGATGCCTGTTTTATCCTTACAAGTGATCCTAGCCACGAGAGTGTTCTTGGCTTCGTATTAGAACATCGTCTCGCTAGATGTCTTTATATTGAAAAGCCAGCGCTAAATTGCGAGTATCTTTTATCATCAGCTTCTGCATCTTCTTTTGACTTTATAAAGATCGGCTATAATCTGCGCCATGATTACAACTACAACTTTTTCAAGCGTATTATTCATACAGTCAATCATACTTCTTTGTCGCTTTCAATAAGAAATACTCACAATGGCATTACTACCATGACTAATACTAATAACTGGAGGGTCTTTGATAAGTATCAAATACTATATACTTCAGCTTCCCATTTTATCAATTTGCTCTATTACCTGCTGCCATCTGTTCCACCCCTAACTGCAAGTTTTATCTCTTACAGTTCATCCTCTATATATGATACTGTTTTGATCAAGTCCATAAGCTCATCTGAGTATCCTTCTATCAGGATATTCGTTTCATGGGCTTTAGCACCATCAAAGCTAACTAATCTATCTACCAATGATATCTATCTCTCCTTTTCTGGCTCATCACCAGTGAGTTTATCATGCACATCAGAGAATATCGATTGCCTAAACTATCCAAGCTTTTATCCTTACTTTTTTCAGAATTACCAATCTGATAGTCTTTATCTTAGTCTACGTCACTTTATATTGCGAGTCCTATCAAACCGCACTTTTAAATACTGTCTCGCTGATTTTACACCAACTCTCACCACTATTAAATCTTTAATATATGGAATTTAGACCTGCTTTCACGTTTTCCATACCATTTTCTCTTTTACCACCTAATCCACCCCCGGCCTATAAAACCTATATTTCAAGGGCTGATATATCTTGCTTCTTGATTAACTATCAAAAGTCTAATCCTCTATCCGTTCTTTTTTTTCGTCTATTTCTTAATCTGCGTTCCGAACTGAGATCTATTTCTTTTTTCCATCTATCCATATACGGTCCTACTTATGCATACAAGTCATCGCTTAATTATTATGTTAATCATTTTAATATTATCCTATACCTATTTCATCTCATCCTGTCCCGAATCATCCCTTTCAGCGTTCTAAACTTTTTCCACCGCTTTCTTTTTCATATCATACTTTTTTTATGCTTTGACTCTCAATTGGTCTCCGATTTACCTCTTTTTATAGGCTGTTCTCCCTTTGAATCTATCATTCATGACTGGCAGACATGTCTTTGCGTACTTATTCTAAGAAAAACTAGTACAATGTCACGTGTTATCATATCTTCTTGGGATAATCTTTCTAGCAAAGGATCATTTCCTTTTCTTCCCGACCACATCATGGTCTGGGGGAAGGCTGATTTCACATACGCTGTCTCAACTTTCAATATACCCCCTAGTAGACTTTCTCTACTTACACCTTTTAAGTACTATAGGTATATTAACCCCACTATTTCACCTCAAGCTAAACTATCACAATCACAGATACGCATTTTGTTTTGTGGGACAACTTCCTTCTCATTGTCTGACGAGCGTTACTATTTTCATACTCTCAATAAATATTTATCGGAATCCGGATTAGATTTCTCAATTGTCTACAAACCCCACCCGCGAACTTCTCATACAAATTCTATTTTGCAAGATCCCGCGAAAAATATGGAGTACCTTCAAAGCCTCGCTTTAGAGTCTGATATACTTATCAGCTACTATTCTACAGTACAGCTAGATTTCCTTTTACAAGGCAAACTCGTTATTAATGCACGCTGTGACGATCTTTTCTTATTTCCAACCTATTCTGAACTACCCTCCTCGACACATATTTCTTTTATAAGACCTTCACCACTCTTTTACGAAACATCATCAGTCAGCGAGACCGTATCTTTAATTTTAAGTCTATCCCTAAATCAAATATTCACCTCTTCTCAAGGCATTCCATGCCCTTGGGCTCTTAATATAATAAGTTAGCATGCGCTCTAAAACCTATTTTAAAACGCTTTTATTCTCATGCACCTTAATCTTCTTCATAGTATTCTCTGATATTTGGAGTTTATCCAGAGCCAGTGGCCCTCAAGCGCGTGATATTATTAATCAATTTTATGCCATTTTTAGCTTACAACAAGTCTTTGTACAGATACCTAATACACCCACCATAGTTTCTGCTTTTGGTGAACCGTTATGGAATTATCTTATTCTTTTCGCTTCCACTCATTTTCACCCAGAGGCTATCTTTGCTGTTATACGAATTTTGATTTGTATTTCATGGGCTCTCATCTTCTCCCCTTTACTTTCATATCCCCGGTTTCTTATCATTATTCTTAATCCTCTCGTATATGACGTCATTTTCATACAATTCCGCTTATCATTGGCCGCATCTCTTGTTATGCTTGCTCTTTCTTGGCGTAAGTTCTATGCATTTCGCGTAATTATTTCAGCTTTGGCTTTCCTTATTCATACCTTTTCGCCATTTCCTCTCTTATTGCACTCTTACGTTCACATATTGAACCGATCTAAATCACAAGTTCGATCGCCATCCAACGTTTATTCCTTCTTCTTGCCTTTAACTTGTCTCCTCTCTTTCGCTCTTCTGTTAAGAACCAACATTATTCAGATACCTGATAGAAGGCTTGGTAATTTAGAATATTTCTCATTTTCATCAGACTCGTTGTTAATAATCAGCTTTTGGGTCTATCTTCTTGCTATCACATTAGTTATAACTCGTCTCTATACTGTTTACACTTATGAGCTCACATTGTTCTTAATTGTTGGTTTATCTATATCTCTTTTTTCGCCCCCGGCCTATCGTCTCTTTATAAGTTTTCTTCCTTGGTTATCCAATCTTTTTATTCATTCTACTATTCCATCAAGGTATATATACATCCCCTACGCTTTTTACAGTCTTGTTCTATGGTATTATTGGTCAGTATTTTGTCACTGTGCTTGATCTCCCTATATGGTCAGGTCACTCTTTCCTGCTAAGCTTTTCTTTGTAATCAATGTCGATTGGTTCTTTTTATCACACCGTCTTAATGTTGCCAAAGCTGCTCACAAATCAGGTTATTCTGTCCATCTTGTTTGCAATATAACAGATCCTAATTGGATTTCTTCTTATCCCTGGATTACTGTACACCACGTGCCATTCGATCGATCCGGTCGCAACATTTTCTTTTCGATTTACTCCTTATTTAGACTATATTACATTTTGGTGAGGCACTCCCCGGACATAATCCACGCCGTCACATTACAGCCAATCATGTTTGTTGGTCTAATTTCCAAGATAAAGCACCTATCCCCAATTGTTTATGCTTTTGCTGGGCTTGGCTTTTTGCGCAAAGAATCTGATTCTTTCTTACTTCTTTATGCCAAGCAATTGTTGTTGTCTTTTCTTTCTTCTGATGCCCCAAACTGCTTCATTTTGCAAAATAAGTCTGATTACCATTACATAACGTCCCGTGTAAGCGCCCCCGCCTCTTCTTTTTATATCTTGCCAGGCTCTGGCATTGATTTATCCCAATATGCTACCCATGTCCCAGTGACCGCCCCATACACAATCCTTATGGCTTCTCGTATTTTGAGGAGTAAGGGTATTCTTGAGTATATAGCTTCTTCAAAGTTAGTTCATTTGACTCATCCATCCGTCTCTTTTTTGCTAGCTGGTAAGCTTGATCCCGATAATCCTGACTCTATTACCCGAGATGAGCTACTTCAACTTTGCAAGGGATATGTTCAATACATCGGTTTCATTTCTAATATAACTCAGCTTCTCCAAACTTGTTCTGTTTTCGTCCTACCCTCTTATTATTCTGAAGGTCTTCCACGTGTCTTGTGTGAAGCCCAAGCGTCGGGACGGCCTGTAGTTACTACTAATCATCCAGGTTGTGCAGATGCTATTATTCCTAATGTCACTGGTTTACTAGTTCCTGTCAAGGACCACAATTCTTTGGCTTGTTCACTTCGTCAGCTTCTAGATAATCCTGATCTTTTATTGCAGATGGGTCGTAAGGCAAGGCAGCACGCATTTCTTACATTCTCAGCACAAAATATTGCAGCTTCACACCTATCAATATATAAATCACTTTTATGCTAAATCAAAAGATTATTCTTACTGGAGGTTCCGGTTATATTGGAAGAGAACTTCTTGTTTGCCTTCGCACTCGTTTCTCTAATATTATCGTACTTGATCGTCCACATTTACATTCAATCCTCTCTTCTCTTTCTGAATCTGCTGCCTCTGTCCCATCTTACTTGTACGGAGCACATTGCCTATTTCATCTCGCCGGCAGAGCACATAAATCAGGTCATGCAAAGTCAGATTGGCATCTTTATGTCACTGATAACATTATTTTAACAGAGAATGTCATCCGTCTTGCCAATCTTATCAAGGTCAACCATTTTATTTTTGCTAGTACTATTTCAGTTTTGGATGTTTCACTTCTTAGCACCTTGCGATCTAATGAGAATAGTTCTTCGAGATCCTCTTTTTATATACTTTCCAAGCTCATTTCCGAATCCCTTGTAAAATCATCTCTTTCCCCGCAATCTTCTTATACTATCGTCAGGCTGCCCCTTGTCTTGGCAGCTTCTCCCAAGGGTAGCCTTTCCTTTTTTGTTAAGCTCTTGCAATATGGTGCTCCTTTACCTTTTGCCTCTCTGAATCTTAATTCAAGGTATATTGGTCATATGGATCAACTATGTGTTGATTTGCTGAACATAGCGCTCAGACCAAAGCTCCAATCTGTTATAACATTTCTTCCCTCTATGAAACTTGCTTCAACAAGAGAAATATTTGAGTCAATCGCTCTCTACCAGAAGGCCCCTATTTTTCTCTTTGCCTTCCCGTCAGCTGTCTTGATTTTTTTTGCAAAGGTCACAGGAATCTATGGCTTTGTTCGAAATCTCTTTGAAGACCAGCTTCTCGAGTAGGTTTTAAGCCATTCTTATGCCTTTGCCAAGCCGCCAATCTTGGTTAACTCTCATAAATTTCATGCCCCTCTCCTTTCCAAGCAATTGTGTTGATTAGTTTACACATAAATAGTTCATGCATACTCATCATCTCTCCTAACGCATATTCCTTGCAATCTCCCACACTTCACGTAGGTAATGTGTATGACGTTAAAGTACAGCCTCTCCAGAATTAGTTCTTTAATCTTTGCCAAACTGATCAATGATCACTCCAG
>Ga0194123_10007203_pt1 | contig 11178 bp, 5 predicted proteins | sample TA2MahsurfametaG_5_FD_155479 | JGI IMG/M metagenome (GOLD analysis project Ga0194123, IMG submission 155479) | Freshwater microbial communities from Lake Tanganyika, Tanzania - TA2015023 Mahale A surface | ecosystem: Environmental > Aquatic > Freshwater > Lake | place: Tanzania: Lake Tanganyika... | reverse complement strand
AGCGGCCGTAGAAGGAGCTGAGGAATTCAAGAGAATGTGTAGCAATGACTATGTTGCGAGCGTGCTTAAGTTCGGCAATTGCATTCGCGAGATGCTTCACCTCGGTGGGATAAAGGTGTAGCTCTGGTTCATCAAGTGCTAACCAAGTACGTCCTCCGCCGAAAATCTGAGGGGGAGAATGCGGGAAGGAATTGGTTGGCAGACGGTCTAATTGAAACTCGCTTCGGCTGCCCGGAAGATCTTCGTCGATGTGTTGTTCGATCTCTGCAAGCGTGTCGAGAAGAACGAGCGCCAGACATCGACGCAGGCCTGACGATATCTCCCCAATCGACAGCCAATCATTGTGGTTCTGGAACTCCCAGGAAAAGTCCTCCGCGGCCGAACAACGCAGCTGTGTTCCGATTCCCAGTGCCAGTTCGAACCGACGTGAAGCCCGTTCCGCCACCTTGCATGCCCAGTCGTGTGCGAGTCCGAGAGCCGAACAATATTGACCCTTCTCGACGTCAAAGACTGCAAGTGGATTGGCAGTTGGTCTGTACACGCCATTCATTCGGTCAGCAAGAGACTGAAACCACTGTCTGAACGACCGTGCGGTCTCGGCTGAAAGATCCGTGGCCACTTCGTCGGCTCTCTTACTCCATCGCAGAGCGTTCAACCCAAGAAATGAACCTGATGACTGATCTTCGGGGAGCATCTCGAGCCGAAATCCTTGGCTACTGTTGAGGAGACAGAACTCGACGTGCGTTGGCCCGATCACGGTCTCGAGCACCTCGGGGTGGGTGCCTGAGGAGTCTTCGGCCCGCGAGGTCCTGGAACCGCTGAGCAGCGGATCGCGGTCATGAAGTCTGCGCTGGTATTCACGGAGATTTGCATCGTTGAATCTGGACGGATCGTAGGTATCGAGAAATAGGTCCCAGTAACGCCGCACTCGTTTTGGTATTCCCTGATACACCAAACTTGAGCTGGTTTGATCCATCAAGAGCGACAGCAGAGAAGTCTTGCCACTCCCGTTCTTACCCGTAATCAGTACTGGCCGTCTCGCGTACTCCACCCGCAACGCCTTGGCGATGGGTCCGCGTTGGGTGCAGACCTCCCACCCGGTATGTGTCGAATTTTTCTCCACAGCTACGTTTCGCGGTTAAGGATTGCTAGCGCACGGCTGATGTGGGGACCAATTGTTTCTCGCTCTAGGTAATCAAGAACCTCGCGGCGGGCTTCACTGCAAACGACGTAGTACCCACGCCCTCTTGATCTCTCTATGAGACCACCTCTCTCGAGAGATGGAACAACGTGTCGTCGAATCGAAGTGGTGTATCGCTCATGTACACCACGCGTGAGTGCGGTGTCCTTGACGCCTCCCCTAAGAGTTGGGCGAACTCCTGGGGGGTACGGGTGGGTGAAAAGTTGCAGGCGACTCTTGAAGAGTTGCTTCAGACTGAGGCCCTCATCAATGTCAATTTGATCTGAGTCGGCATTCTCGCTAACCACTTCGGGATTGAGTGCCCTTAGGTGGCTCCGCAGAAGTTCCACATGGGAGAGATCCATGGCGTCAATCTGGAAGCGAACGGGAGTGGCGAATCTCAGGCCATTGTCGTATTTGCAGTCTCGAATGACAACGCCATCGAGAACAGCTCCTAAAAAGTCCGCACCCCGAAGGTCGCAGTTGACAAACCTGCAATCCTTTAGTTGCGAACCGGAAAAATCTGCTTGCCTCATATCTCGGCCGACGAATTGGAGATCTAAGAGATGCTTTTTCGATAGCCCATCAACATGTGCTAGGAGCAAGTCGAGTGAATCCTTCTCATCGATGCAGTTCAATGCCAGACGAATCCAGTTGTTCCTGAACTCAGAGTTTGTTGCCGTTGCATCGAAGCTCATGAGCTTGGACGGCTCGACAAGATCTCCGACTATCTCGAGCAGTGGTAGAGGTATGAGTCTCCTTGAAAGGGCTTTCTTTACATCAGTCGCTTGTTGAGGCTTCGCATTCAACTTTGTTGCCAATGCTCGTGCTTGGAAGAACTCTCGCCAAACAGTGTGCATCGATACTAAGCGTTGTTTTCCCTCAGCAACCATCAAGTAGAAGTGAGTTCCCAGCTTTGCGATAGTCGTGTCGCGATTTTCTGATTCGCTCAACTGCGGTATATACATTTGAGCCAGAAGGGCGAGGTCATCTTGGTCGATATCAGGGGTTTCGCGACTCAGCAACTCAAGCGACAGTTCCTCCAAGAACGTCATCTGCTGTGTTGTATCGAGCTCAAGGTCTCTGCGCTCGATCTCTCGTTCCAGTGTCTTGTTTACAAGTACATCGAGAATTCCACGTCGATTCAGTACCGCGGACGACAGTCTCTCTTCGCGTTCAAGCTCAACAATCTCCTTGAGAATCAGAGGAGTTCTCAACACATCTCCAAGCTTTGAATCGTCGAGCACGCGCCGTACGATCTTCTCAGCCGATCGGGGGTGCGGAACGACCTTTCCGACGTATCTCATTACCTGAGTATCCGTAAACCGCTTTAGCTCAAGGACCTCAATCTCATCCGATCCGAGACCTAGGCTGCTCAATTGGTCCTCCACATCACTACGAGTCTTAAAAAAAGTCGATCTCGATGTCAGGATTATTCGTGCCTGACTGCCCGCAAGACTGACGAAGTTCTGAATATTGGAACGTGCTACCTCGGCATTCGCTTCAATCATTTCGTCAAAACCGTCGAGAATCAAACTAACTCTGCCGTTAAGAATCAACTCTCGAAAGGCATCTCCGGTAACGAGCGGCGGACCGTCTTGTTGCAGGCGTTCCATAATCAGGCCGTCAAAGTTGCTCGAACCCCGTCGGAAGTTTCCGAAAGCGATAAGGAGGGGAAGCGGTGGCTTCTCCCACTCCTCGTGGTGTTCGTATGACTCTGCAAGTCGTTTAGCCAACTGGTGAGAAAACATCGACTTTCCGAAGCCAGCTGGTGCGTGAATCACGACAAAGCGCTGTTTTTCGCCGCGTGCCCACGTCGTTGTAAGGTGCGACAGCACATCACCTCGAATTATTCCAGTGGATTCTGAGAGTGCGTCAGGTTCAATGAATTTGTCACTCAAGAGGTCACTTGCTCCGGCTCTTTCGAGCACGCTTCTTCCTCGCTTATCGAGTCCGGTCGTCAGTTGTCGGAGTACGTCCGCGGGACGTAGGAAGGAGTCAAGAAACGACGAGATTGATGCACACGGCAGCCCGGAGGTGGGCTCCAACTCACGAAATGTCTTTACGAGCGCTTCATCGTTGGGCACGATACAAAAAGCATGGTCAGGGTTAAATTCGGGGATTGACCGCAGATTCTCGATCACTTCTGCAACTTCGGATGGTTGAACTGTGGGCTCAACGCATACCGAGATGAATCTCTTTTCTCGAGAGTTTTCAGCTACCAGAAGCGACAGACCACCAGTCAAATCTCTCACGATTAAGTCATCGTGATTCGCTTCTCTGAATTGCCGAACAATATCTCGAATTGTTTCGGCTTGCTCTTTGACTTCAAGATCAGAAGTGGAAGTCATGGATACTGACGATACACGTCAGAACTCGTACCGAAAAGGAGAGGTCTTCCAGCGGAAACAAGTCGCTCGACCAATTGCTAGTTGCAGGTTCAAGTGTTGACAACTAGCCTTTCGCTCGCATCGGGGTTTATGGCTGAAATTCCGCATCTCACTCGGACATTCGACGCCCAGCCCGACGGAGTAACTTTTGATTTCAACGGAAGTTGCAGTCGTCTCGACGCCTTAGCTACAGGGGTAACTCTGCTGCTGGGGAAGAATGGTGCGGGCAAGTCATCATTGCTGCGTAGTTTGCAGACTTTTGGCACTCCACAGCACGCGACTTTTCCGAGAGTGACTCTTCACTTTCGACTACCGAGCATCGACGAGACACTGTCATATTGGTCGTTTGTCGATGACATCTTGTCTGGTCAGTCGAAAGTACAAGCGGAGGCGATCGAGCAGGGGCATGAATTCTTCGACGGGATTCGACTCGCGACCGGCTACGCAATGACGGGTGATTTGTGGAATCGCAGGCGATTAAACTTACCTGTCGTCGAATTGGTGATCGACTCACTCGACCGTTCGTACGAGGGCTTTAAGTTTAGCATCGGTAGCGCGATCTACTCCGCTCCGGCTCTTTTGAGGATGATGATGGTGCCAGAAAAGGAAGTCCTGGCATTTGAACGACGACAGACAAGGTTGAAGAGCGAAATCGAATCCCCGCCAGACGAGTCTGGCACCAACTGGGAGGAATACTCCCGACGTCTCGACTACAGACTGTATTTCTGTGAGTTCATCCTGGCCTTGATGCGGCGATCCCGACTAAACGGCACCTTTCGGCACGAAGATGAGTATGTGGACGGAGTCGCGTGGCCCCCGAATGATGAGTGGTTCGAAGATGATGACAAGAAAGCCCTCGTGGTTGCCGCCCTTCGAGAGGTTTTCGAAAATGGTGAGATTGACGTAACCACCACGCCCCTTCGATCATCATGGTCCTTCGCTCAGGACGAAAGGGAGGATGAATATCTTTGCAACATTAGTTTCACCGCTGCACCAACCCTTGACTCAAGATTCGCGGAATTCGTAAAAGTAAGCGATGCTATGGTCGCCGAGCACGACCGACTGTACCCCGCCATCAATCTCGGGTCAGGTATAACGTTCTATCAGTCGCAGCCAAGAACGTTTCCCCATGACATTTTTCAGCTGATACCAAGTTCGAATCGACGTGCGGCAATCTCACTCCCGGTTCGCCACCACTCCGGCCACAAGGTCTTCAACGATGCATCGCATTGCTTTCTGAATTGTAGATCGTTACCAGGACGAGTCACCGTCGAGGATGTTTCGAAGTTGTTGCAATCCATGACAAGTTGGATGTTTCATATCCAAGAGCCCGAATTCTCAAAAGATTCGGCAACGAGTGAAACAGAAGACTCGCCACGGGATCATTTACTCGAAGTCGGAGGAGTTTGGTTTGGTCGAACTGCAGTGGAAGAACTCTTGCGACAAGCGAGCGATGCGCTTCGTGAACTTGACATAGGGGTCTTCGAGCTTGGTATTGAGGTACTTCCTAGGAAGGGAGTCTTGGATCCGTCAATACTCCGCAGCCCCGACGAGCTGCCGACATCACCAGCTCTCCTCTTCCGCGAGCTTTCAGATAGTCAATGGAAGTCGCTGGACAAGGCGTCTGATGGCCAACTTGCAACAATATTTGTCGTCACACAGCTGCTGCAGCTTCTTGGACCACTGGAGCCGAATCGCTTACGGCCGGCGATGTCGTTGCTACTTGCAGACGAGTTCGATAGATACTTGCATCCGACAACAGCGGAGAGACTGCTCTCGTTCATGCACCAGAGAGCACGGTTTTCGGGAGTTTCTGTCATTGCATCTACTCACTCGCAGCTGCTCTTTACATCCGCGTTAACCAGATCTTGTCCGAGGCTCTTCGCAGAGCGCGATCTGAGTGGTCGCTTTGAACTCTCGACGACACCTCGCGCAGATCTATTCGGCCAGGCAAATTTGCTTGGAACCGCAGAGAGTCGAGCCAGATCATTGAAGCGTGTTCACGTCGTGGCGGAAGGTGAAATCGATGAAGCCGTAATAAGACATCTCTTGGATCACACAGTGGTGCCTTTGGGCGATCTTGAACTCATTCCGATTTCAGGGATACTGAATCTTGAGCCCATTTGGCGAACATCACTTCAGTTTCTAACTGCACCAATTCTTGTGGTCTACGACAAGCGATCGAGTGGCTTTGAAGACGTCTGGGAGAAACATGTTCGAATCAATCCAATTGACTACCGCGAACAGAAAGAACTTAGGAAGCTTGAGCAGCTTGTACGCCAACAGAAAAGCGAACGTCCACCACCGAATGGCACCGCCGAGCTGGACTCGCTTCTGACGTTGGCGCGCGCAACGCTGAACTCCAGTCGCGTTACCGACGTACGCGGACAGGTAGCTCGCATACATTTTTTCGGGTTCGATGTCCCGGACATACTGTGGTACCTGCCGATTGAATTGTTTAAGAAACAGGCGGAATTGCAAGGGCCGAGAGCCTGGGTTCCAGATGGATCTGACTCTTGGGACAACCTTCTCGCGGATAGCAATCTCAGATCACCTGGAACTGAGTTCAAGAAGCGCTTCGGGATCACTCTGGTCAGAGTGAGAGCAGTTCTGGAAGCCATGTCGGCGCGCGATTTTCCTCTGGCAGATCCGAGACTGATGGAACTTGTAGCAGCCGTGCTGGGACTTCTCGAATCGGACAATGATCCACGATCCCTCAATTAGTTCTCGGAAAACCTACCGCTGCGCGTCAACCAAAGATTCGTGCAGGTCTGTGGAATTGCCAAAACTTGGTGTGAATAGCATGCCCTCCTCCAATCGAGTCGGGGCATCCAGGGCTCTGTGTGGCGGAAGGCATGTGGGAATCAAGCGTCTCGCTCACGTGGTCGCGTGCGAAAACGAGTAGCGCCGATTGATGTCGTGAAGCCATAACGCATAGGCGCCCGGTCTCAAGGTCAAACCCGCTCGGATGTTCGATCCCAGACAGCGGGTGGGCAATCAACATCACTGGACGCTGCTGACCTTGCCATCTCTCAGGAGTGTCTACAGTCAGTCCGGCTGCGAGAAGACGGGGTGTCACTGCCGCGCGAATGGCAGCATTCATCGCACGATGCGTGGCACTTACTCCAATGTCCTTCGGCTCAAGCACGCGACCACTGGCCGGCTCCTTTGGAGAAGCCCGCACAGCACTAGTTTGCCGCAATACACGTTCGGCCACTGAAGCAATCACTTCTGCAAGTTCGATGTCAGTCTCGATACCTATGCTTCGATTCGTCGGGGTTGTGATAATGCAGGTTGATCTAGATGAGAGTGACATTAATGCTTTATCAACGGCGTCACCCTTTTTCGACGACTTGGCCCTTAAGAATCGTTCTTGTGGTTCTGCCTCCGCCTCAAAGGGAAAGTCGTAGAAGAGATTGATGAGCTCAACACTGTCGCTAGGTAGGCGACGGCAAGTCTTGAGCTCGACGAGATCTACGGAACTGCGAAGGAGGGCATTGCGAAGGAAGGGCTCTGGCATCGCCTCGCCCGGTGGAAACGGTGATGTATCCCATCGCAGGTGTGGAACTGACTTGACGGGGGGAATCTGACCTGGGTCTCCAATCATCACGAGTCGCCGGGCAAATCTCGTTATTGGAAGTAGATCCTTGAACCCGATTTGCCAAGCCTCATCTACGAACATCGCATCGAACGTCTTGAAGCATCCGCCAATCGCTAGCTTTGCTGTAGTCGAGACAAGGATGTCGTAGTCTGTAGGAAGCCCTCGTGGGTTTCTAACTACCGAGACGTTAGCTGGAAGTTTCCGATCCACGGTATGTGAACTACTTGTAAATCTGACGACTGAGAGTTCGGAGTTCGCCCTGCCAAGCCTTTCGCAGATGTCGTCGACTTGCTCATTCGTGAGAGCGGTCACGATGACAGAAGATCCGGCATGGATCCAATGGGGTACGGCATCAACCAGAAGTTGAGTCTTTCCGGATCCTGGTGGGGCTTTGACCACGCAGACGTCCTTGGATCCTCTTCGAAAGGCCTCAAGATCGGCGAGACTCATTCGTCTCCTCCAATGAGTGTCGGCCCTTCTTCGTCACTTCTTCCAGCTTGCGACAATAGTTGGTCAATCCTTGTTCCATTCGTGTTCATGTTGTCGATCTTGTTCTGGGTCAGGAAGTCTGGTGCGTGCTCAATCAGCAGCAATCTTTGAGCGATCTGAAACGCGTCCTGACCCTCTGAAACTGACAACTTGACATGTCGGCGGCTTGCGTCGCTTTCAACTGACTGAAGTGTCGCGGATGAGTTGCCAAAGCACTTGTATGTAGTGCCCTCACGAATGTCCAAATTCTCTGGCTCGGTGAAATGTACATCGATGGTTGCAGCCTGAGAATCAATGGCAACAATGTTGCCGACAAGTCCACTCCCTTGGCGCACCAGCACCTTGGCTATCTCTACGTCTCCATGAGCCAGTGCTTCCAGTCGGAGCCGACTTGCAAGTTCGTTCCGTAGATAGTGGCGTGCAGCCGCCACAGCGGTGCGGTCCGTTTCCCGACCTCGCCAACCAGGAACCTTCCCAGCCTCCTCTTTTGCCACTGGCTCGAGCCAAAGTCGAGACCACGACTGGCGTCCCAGGGACTTGACCTTGCTCACTCCCGAGTTGATTGGACGTGGATCTCTGCGAATGATACGGAGCGCGCCCACGGTAATCTCCCAGCGTTTACGCGCCTCTTCCTCGACGAATGATCGAATCTGTGCTGCAACTGAAGAGTCTGTTCGATTGGATTCGATGTATCTCCTTAATAGCGGCTGGAGTATCCTCCTTTCGAATTGGCCGTCAATCGAAGTTGAGACTGCTCGCTCTTCTGCATTGCTTGCAGCGTTTAGTCGTGCGGTGCGGCTGCCATGCTCGTTTAACCACTCGATGAGAAAGCCAAGGTGGCCTTGTCGGGCGGGCGTCGCCGGAAAGATGAACAACGATCGCAAGGCATCGGTTGCAGTGAGTGCTGTCATCTGTGCAGGAAAGGTTGATTGAAGAAACAGACAGTTAAAGAGCTTTCCGACACGATTGAGTTGACTCATGTCTTCGAGGGGCCAACGCTCATACGCGTACGCAAAAGCCATTTGGTGTAGCAGGTCAAGGTGACTGGGGTCGGGTAGCCAGATTTGCTGACTTCGTTCGGTTGATTCTGGCTCCACTCCCTCTCTGAATACATCGACTAGATCCGTTCCAAATGACTCAACGATTGGTGCGACATCTGGTTGTACTCGGGGATCAGCCACCGACCACACTTTGGGACTCGCCGCCTGAAAGCCCGCCGCAATTGCCCACGGTCGACCCTCTCCGCCCATTCTCACGAACGCCACAACGTAGGGATTGGGGGCAATCTCAAAACACTTTGTGCGAAAGCGTGGTATTGGACGACCGACCGTCCATGCCCTAAGGCGGTCAATCACTTCATCCGACGTAATCGACTTCAAGTTCCATCCCCTGGGGATCGATGCCCGTCGTCGGCAGACGTGAGAATTCGTTGGACGAGATCTTGTTCCGTCCCCGTGGCTGCTTGACCACCGCTGATGAGGGCTTCCGCGCGTGAGAGCGGAACCCCATTCAGAAAGCGGTACATTTCGTCCCCCAGGAACGCGCCATCATCCCTTGCAACCGATAGGCGTTGACATGTTGGTGCCCGTTCGCAGAATCCAATGCACGCATCACCAAAGGCCGTTTCGGCATGCAAGATGAGGTCAAGAAGCTGCTGATCTGGTAGGTCCTCGTCAAAGGCAAACTGTCCATTGAGATCCAAAGCAGATTGCTCAAGCAGTTCAAAACCGCGGCGTGCCCGCTCGGCCTGCCACTTGAGGTCTTCGTTCCATCGGACCGTAGGAAAATTTCGGCCCGGCTTCGTGAGAACCAGAAAGCCCTTCTCGCTTACCTCGGCCTGATCCGACACACCGAGCGACTCCAGGACGAGCTGCATACCGTGCACGTAGAGACCCGCTTGGGCTCGGGCGCTCGCGAGACTTGCGGACTTTGTGTATCCCCCGCGGTCTGAATACGACTTGACCTCTCCGACGATGCACCTTCGAGTAGGACTCCGTGCGTCCACGACCAATACGTCAAGTAACAGAGATGCTTCCGGGAGCATGACGCCCCTGGGAATTCGAATCGCTAGTCCAGCGATTATGTGGACTCCGCTTTGCAGATTTGTAATGTTGGAGAGCCATCGACGAGATCTGTCGAGAGCGCTCTCGAAGTCAACAGGCTGCGACGTACCTTGCGCAATTCGAAAATCTACAAAGTGAGTTCTCTCTGATGATTGGAATGCTCCAACTCTCACGAATTCCTCAACGAGACGCTTTGCATTGTCCTTGAGTATCGAAGCCTCAAAAATTATGCCTCGTTCAAAGGCAAGCTGGGACTGCTCCTTTATGTGAATCGCAGGATTCTCATGTTTAGCGACAGTTGCCATACTCACATTGTGAACGACTGCGGCGACGTTCGCGTGGCAGGTTGGATTTGCAGCCCAGCGCTCAAATCGGAGACGTGTGTTTTGTCGTTGAATTTTCCGTTGGGTCATACCTGCCACCCCTGTTATCGATGGTACTTCGAGAGGTCGAGTGGACCCGAGGTGCCAAGGTGTGCCAGACTTAGGCAATGACGATGAGCGATGAGGAGTGCAAAAAAGTCGCAGAAGAGATTGCGGCTGCTCGTCGCAATGCAAACTCGAGTGATGAAGCGCGCGTTGTACTGGATCGTGCAGAGAGTGCGCTGCAGACGTGCCCCGACAACTGGAACATTCGGACTCAACTTGCGTGGGCAATCTGGGAGGCTTGCATCAAACAGGCGCCCGTTGGCACGAAGGCGACAGATTACGCTGCTGCCGTTGACCGCATCCGAGAAGTGCAACCGGACCCTCGATATGGCCCGCTCTCGTGCTACGTGCGGGCAGTTACTGACTCTCTTGACAGCATTTCAGGTCTCGATGACCGTGCATCTCGGCCTGCCGTAGAGGCCATACTCAAAGACTTTGATACATCCCAGCTCGACCTTGCGCAAGGAATGTACAAAGATAAACCACAACCAAGTCAGGCAGCACGTTTCTTTTCGGCTGCAACCGCGGCCCTAAATGGAATTGATGAGCTCGTTGATCTGCAAGTAGAGATATGTAATGCAGCGTTGTCTAGTGGTGCTTTCTTGGACTCAGTGGACGCGAAGTGGATTACCTATCGACTCGCCAGGGCAACTGAAGATACGGATCCAGCTCGCGCACTGGCGCTACTCGAAGGGCTTCCGACTGGCGCTCGCGATGTGACCATGGCAGTGCTGTTTGTGCGCTTGTTGCGTAAGGCGAATCGCGATACGGAGGCCTTGCATGTCGCAACGGAAGCGGTTCTCGGGATTCGAGCCGATCGCCTCAAGTTCAGCATCGGGCTGTTAGTTGATGTGGCCGAGATGGTGGCGTCCCGGGAGTTGAAGAAGGACATTGTGTCATTGGTGAGGGCAACTCGGTTAAGTGCGGGTTGGCGTCCAGATGTGCGTGCTGAAATGCTGGCTGCGTCACTCGGCCTCGCCGATGCAGCAGAACTTGACGATGTCTCTCGCGCAAAACTCTTGAATCA
>Ga0194123_10007200_pt1 | contig 11181 bp, 14 predicted proteins | sample TA2MahsurfametaG_5_FD_155479 | JGI IMG/M metagenome (GOLD analysis project Ga0194123, IMG submission 155479) | Freshwater microbial communities from Lake Tanganyika, Tanzania - TA2015023 Mahale A surface | ecosystem: Environmental > Aquatic > Freshwater > Lake | place: Tanzania: Lake Tanganyika... | reverse complement strand
AGAAATCAGACATAAAGTGATACAATTCATCTAATGAAGCTTTGATATCTTTTTCAAAGATCAACATTTTTGATAATATTAATTCTGTAAATTGATATTATTTTTATTATTTATATTAATAATAATAATATTTAATAATTTTTAATCAATTTTTTATAAAATTGCTCATTTGATTAAACTTTAACAACGTTTATTTAATTATTAACAACGTTTATTTAAAATAACTCGCTGATAATAATCTGGACAAATAGAAATATTAAAAATTACATTATTTAGTTCGTGCGAATATTCAACAGATGAACGAGCGTCATGATGAGCAATATTAACAAAATGAATATGTAAGTGATATGTAGAAGGCTCATAATGGAAAAACATTTTAACATAATGTTCGTCAATGTTGTACCTTTCTTTAATAATATACAAAGTTGCGGATTTCATATGTTCAAGTAGAGGAATATGTTCCGATGTTAATGACCGAATTGAACGCAATGTAATATCGGTTGGTAAACACAAAAGATGCATCTTATCTGTATTTATTCCATCCCATACATAAGTAGGAATAACAATACATAATTCGTCCCTGTATAAAATTAGCTCTTGTTCAGATATACCATTAATAATATTATAAATCCACTGGTCTTTCTTTACATCACGATACTTAATATATTTTAAATAATCTTGATATGTTTCTCTTATGATTTTTTTTTCAAAACGTGTCATTAAATTAATATCATTACAAATAATTAGTTCACATTCAACTTCTGCTGTAGCACTATATTTTTCATAGATATCATTTTTAAAAACTAGTTGGTTTTTCTTTATTCTGTCTAACGAAGCTATTCTTGAAGGAATTAATTTATAATTCATATTGTCAATATTGACTTGCATGATGTAGTGTATATATAATTTATATTTTATGTTTAAATAAATTTTATATAAAATATATTCAATATGATAATTATATAAAATGAAAATGAAGTTGTAAATGAAAAATAAATAGATTTAGTATTATAATAATATAGTAATGAAATTATTCAGTTTACAAAATATACAATTATTCGCGGTTATTATTTTGTTAGGAATGTATCATTTTTATATCCATTCTCGTTCAGAAAAATCATTTTCACAAACATATTTTGATTATGATGCAGTTAAGCGACCGCGTTTAAAATGCCAAGGTCCAGAAAATTCTTCAAATTTGAAATGTATAGGTATGCCTTCTGCGCACACGGAAACTGCATCTGTTTTTTCATTTTTATTGTATTTTAATAAAATTATTCCATTATGGTTTTGTTTATTAATTATTTCTATTGTTTCTATGCAACGTGTTATAACAGATATGCATTCATTAAGCCAAGTTATAGTTGGTGCAATATTAGGTTATATATACGCTTTTTTATATATAAAATTTACATTTGGATTAATTATTGTATTTACAATAGGATTATTATTATGTATTTTATCAGTATATAAAATAGATAGAGAAGTATAGGACTAATAGCATCATGTTATGATAAATAATATGTAAATGGTTTAATATTTTATAAATTAATGTTCAATTATATTATTATGGATAAAAATATAATTATGGAAGAAAATATTAACGTTTTAACATCAATAAAAACGAATTACTTATCTTGGATAGTTATTTTTATATGTGTCATTATAGTATCTCAGCCTTCAATAATTGCTGGATTTATAACATTCTTTAGTTTAATGATCTTCGCTTATTTTGTTCACCGATTTAGCCATCATTCTAAAAACGTGTTTACAATTTTACATCATTATCATCATGAAAATAATAATTTTTTTTCTCATTTCTCTCAAATATTGTTAGAACTTTCATTAGGAATGTTGGTTCTTCCATATTATTATTTTTTAGGAAGTGAATATGTGGATATATGGACCACTATTTTTTTTACATTGTTTTATTCGACTATTCATAATTATAACTATGGACAATTAAGAGTAAATGATGTGCATTTCTTACATCATAAAGATATATATACAAATATTGGACCAGATATTTGTGATATTGCATTTAATACTAAAAGTCCTAAAGATACAGAAGTTGAAAATACAAATCATTATATTCCAAATATAATAATTATTACAGGGCTCATTTTACTGTTAAAATATATTACTACAAATACTAAAATAAGAGATACATTGGTTAATATATTTATTGTATTGATGACTTTTTCTGTATTATTTATTTCAATAAGCTCAGTTTGTTTATATTCAAAATATATTAATGACAAAAATAAAGGAAAGGAGTTGGATCAAAAAGATTTGGAGGAAAAAGATTTGGAGAAAGAAAAAGAACCTGTATCAAATGTAGAAACCACGGAAAAATAAAAAAATTTAGTCAATTTATATTATATATTATAAATATTATATATAATATATATAATATGAATATTAATATACTAGGCTATAATATTGATTTAGAAATTTTGATTTTAATTGGAATAATATATTTAATCATGGTTGTACATACATTAATAAGTGTAACAAAAGTTGAAGGAGTAAATGAGATTATTAAAGAGGGTTTTGAAGCATTAACTCAATCCGACAGCAAACCTGATAGCAAATCTAATGGCAAATCTAGTGGCAAATCAAGTAGTTAATATAATATTTGAAATAATATTTTGATGTAATATGAAAATTTATTTAGGTTTTATATTAGATTAAATAACATTATAATTTTACAATGTTATTTATATCATGATAAATGAATATGTTTCTAAATTAATGGAAAATTTACCAGAAACTATAAAAAAAAGAGAAAAACCAATTAAAATAGATTTGATATTAGGTGGGGGTGCTTTTAATGGAAGCTACATATTAGGAGCGCTTTATTTTTTTAGAGAATTAGAGAGAAAAAAATACATAGTCATTAAAAGAATATCAACATGCAGTATCAGTTCAATATTAGCCTTATTATATTTTACAGATAATTTAGATAAAGTAAATGAATTATATTTTAGCATCATTCAAGATTTTAAAAGTAAGGGAAATTTATCCAAATTATTGGAGTTAAAAAAATTACTAAAAAAATATATAACAAACGAACATGAAACATGTAAGCTTATAAATAAAAAGTTGTTTATATGTTATAATAACATAACTACACACAAAAAACACGTTGTTAATAAACATAAAGATTTTGACAATTTATTTGACATTATTATACGGTCATGTTTTGTTCCATTTTTAATAGATTTTCATCCATCATATAAAGATAAATATATAGATGGTATAATTCCTTACTTCTTTAAATCCAAAAAAAATAAACGAATTTATTTAGATGTTTGTACATTAGACAAATTAGCATATGCGATAAATATCAAAAATGAAAAAAATAATTATCATAGATTATTTGAAGGAATTTTGGATATCCATAAATTTTTTATTAAAGAATGCAATACAACTATGTGCAGTGATTTAGATCATTGGTCAATATATAATTATACGATTTACTATATTTACATTATAATCGAAAAAATCACTTTATGTTTTATAGCTTTCATTTCTTATATAAAAACATCACTCTTTAAAAATAATTATAATAAATTAAAACCTATTATTGGAAAAACAATCAAAACTTTTTTGGAATATCAATGCTTTTGATTTTTAGTTATAAATTTAAAAATAAAAAATGTGGATTATAAAATGACTAGTGATGAACCGGAAAAGGTGAAAAATAAGAAAAAGAAGAGTTTAAAGAAAGAAAATAAAGAAAGTAATGAAATTCAAGAAAATATATATACTAAACAGAGTGAAGATACTAAAGATACTAAACCAAAATTAGATACCAGTAAAAATGTAATAAGACAATTTGGAAATTTATTTAATGATATATTTAGTTTTAACAAATTAAAAGGTGTTTTGTACATGAATCTACATTTCTATATGATGTTTGTCATTGGATTTGCCACTTTATTCACTACATCTGTTGCAACGTTGATAGCATTACTGGTAATTGTTAGTATGGACGCTTTTTCAATCGTTATTTTGCATGAATGTCCATTAACCACCATGGAGAAAAAATATTTAGGTATTACTAGCTGTGAAATTAGAAATGAATTTTTATACAATTCTGGAATAATGTATACATGTGATCATGACTATGAAAAACAAATAGAATTGTTAATAAATGTATGGACGTTGATCGCTGGAAAATGCCTAGCAATTATATTTTTACAAATGTTTTATATTAAATTGTTTGATGTGAGCAATATATATATTTAAATTTTGAACTTAAAGACGGGTGCACCTATTTCCACTAGGGTATGTAGGGTATTTCTTTAAATTCATTGAATTTTGGTCAATTTTTCTTCCCTACACATGAAGGGAAATTCACTGTTTTCGAAAAATGAAAAGTATTTTGATTTTCAAAAAATGGACAAAAAAAATGTCCAAAAATGACTTGCCGAAAAAGTCCTTACTGACCGATTTTTTCTGTGACGATATTGAAAATTTATCGTAACAAACTAAACCAAAGAATTTTATTTTGTTATTGTAATTTTTTTAAAAAAAACTTAAAAATATTTTCTCAATTGAAATAAATGGCAACATTAAGCAACAATTTTGGGGCAAAAGGGGCAGAAAAAGGGCAAATAGAGTATGTATGTGAACTATGTCACTTTAAATGCTATAAAAAATATAGTTGGGAAAGGCATATACTTACATCTAAACATAATATGGCAACAGAATGCAGTGTTTCGTCAACCGAAAAAGGGCAAAATGGGCAAAAAGGGAAACTATATTGCTGTGAAAATTGTGGGAAAGAATATAATGATAGAACTGGATTATGGAGACATAACAAAAAATGTACTAAATCAGATGAACCATCTGATAAGCAGCTTATTTTACAAATACTTAAACAAAATTCTGAACTTATTAAAGAAAATTCTGAATTGAGAAAAGAGCAAACCGATATAAAAGAGTTAATTTTAGAAATTGTTAAGAATGGAACAATGAATAATAGCAATAATACAATTACACACACTAATTCTCATAACAAAGCATTCAACCTGAATTTCTTTTTAAATGAGACATGCAAAAATGCGATGAATATAACAGATTTTGTAGATTCCATAAAATTACAGCTTAGTGATCTCATGGAAGTTGGTGAACTAGGATATGTAGAAGGCATTTCAAAAATAATTGTCAAAAACTTAAATAATTTAGATGAAACCGTTAGACCTATTCATTGTACGGATAAAAAGAGAGAAACAATGTACGTAAAAGATGAAGGTCAATGGGAAAAAGAAGACGATAATAAAAGTAAACTTAAAAAGGCGATTAATAAAGTAGCTAATAAAAATATAAGATTGCTACCACAGTTTCGAGAGAAATATCCAGAATATAAAAATTCATCATCTAAAATATCAGATGTTCATGACAAACTTGTTATAGAAGTTATGGAAACGGATGATGGTAAGAAAGAAAAAATAATAAAGAACATATCAAAGGCTACTACAATAAAGGAAAATCATTAGTTATTAAATTATAATTTATATGATCGTTTTTTAATTGTTCGTTTTTTAATTGTTAGTTTTTTACCTCCGTTTATGCGTTGTTTTTTTAAGAGTGTTTCATCAATAAGTTCTGGGCGTTCATGATCAACAACTTCCATTTTATCATTGACGACTTCCATAGGAACTACTTCATTTTGAGGAGTTGGAGCAATTTTAGTACGATTTCCGTTATAATAATGTACTTCAAACTGAGTAGTGTCGTCAATTATCTTCCACGGTTTAAAATCCACTTTAAAATAATTACCAAATTTTTTATTAACATCCTCAAACCAATTTAAATATTTTGTTATCTCATTATTAACACTATCATCTTCTATTGTAGTATCAGTAGCATATGTAGACCAATCATATTTTCTTTGATCAAATGGATATTCATAATTTTTTATAATATCAGGATGTAATATTTGACCATTTTTTAAATGTCGAATACCATTCGTGGATAATGAGTATATATATATACCTTCAATTGCTATAACAGCTCCAAACTGAGGTATTTCTGACATAGGCGTTTGCATATGTTTTACTATTAAATGTATAAATGAAATTAGATCTGGGCTTGATGGAGGACCTATTAAAGTATTATTTATTTTGTAATTTATAAAAGGATGTGTATGAAATACTCTTTGTCCAGGAATAATTTCAACAGTACCGATCTCACCTGTATTAAATTTAATAGTTGAATTCTCACCTAAAACTTCAAGCGATAAATTATTTACTATATCATTATTATTTTGTTTCGAATTATAAATTAAAAATCTACCAGCAGTTTCTCTCTGCTTATTATAGTCCTCAATACCAAGTGTTTGTTTTGTTTCTGAAAAACTGATAAAAGGCATTAATCGTAGACTTAAAATAGCAGATTTATCAAAATTAAACTTAAATTTAAATATACCTTCTTGTCCTAGTGGGGTTTTAATTTGATTATATAAATCAATTGTTTCTAAGAAAGGAATAAATACATCATCTTTGTTATTTATATAAGACCCTCTTTGGCTTGTCAATTGTATAGTGTTAAAGGGTATTACTGTTCCATCTGGAAAAATATTACTATAAATAGGGTCTTTAAAACCCTTAGATGTATATAACCATGCTAATTTTTCAAATTGAACATTATTAATATCAATACCTAACCACATTTTATTAAAATCAAAATGTAAAAATGAAGTTGATGTTTTAATACAATTAAATAATACGCTTCCATCTCCTTTATCAGTTTGTTTTTGTTCGCTTGTTACGTTTCCTTGTGGATCTACATTAATATTAAATACGTGTAAACAAACATTGTAAATCCCTAATAATGATAGATTATTATAATATTTCAATTTTGCATGACCTAAAATTTTATTTAAAAAAGTTGGATCATTAAAAAAATCTAACTGATTATTTAAGTTGAAAGCATCATCATATCTTAAAACCAAAATACAAACCTCAGTATTATCCTTTAAAAACGGACCTTCTCCATTGTATTTATATTCTGGTTTCTGACCTACAGCTATATTATTGCATGCGTTTGTCTGTGATGTTAAATAAGGATTTAATATGTTTAAATATTTCATAAAAACATCATAGCCCAAAATAAAATATGTATAGGGGAATCTTACGTTTGGTCTACCACCACTCATTTTTTTATTTTTTCTGCTTTTTATTAGTATTTTTTTATTATTTTTACGGGTATTTTTAACTAAATCTTTTTTCATTATTATTATATATATTCAAATATTAAAATTTATACATAGTACAATTTATACACAGTAAAATTTTATTATAACTTGTCATTATTTTATATCTAACTATGTTACATTCTAATCAAATGATAATAAATCAATTACATTATTTTCTGTTTCTTTATTCATTAATTGTTGTGTCAAATAATCAATTGTCTTTAGTTTTGTAGTAATCTCTTTCTCTAGTCTAGCAATAATTATTTTCTGAGAGTTTACTACTTCTTTCAGTTTTTCACATTCTGAATAAAAATTCATTTTATTTGTATTCAGATCAATTAACCATTTTTGGTGTGTTTTTGTTTTTATATGCATGCAGAAACTAGCCCTGTTGTCAAATACATGATCTTTCCTTGCACCACATGGACATCTTAATCCATTTGTAAATTTACTTGATGGTGGTAGATAATCGGTATAATTTCCAATATCGTCAATATTCGGTTCATATATATCTGAGTCGAGAGACAAATTCATTATTATAAATCTAATAATAAATTTTTAAGTTTATTTTATATATTTTATATAATATTATTTTGTATCGGTCTGAAATAATATCATTTAATTGTTTTTTGCTTATTTTTTATTTTTATGAGTTTTTCCACTTTTTTTTGTTTTACCTCCTTTGATACCATGTTTTTTTAGTTTTCCGCCAAAACTGAAAGGGTTAGTCATTGGATTACCCATTGGTGGATTGCCCATTTGAGGACCCATTGGTGGATTGCCCATTTGAGGACCCATTACAGGATTACCCATTAGTGGATTACCCGATTTAGGACAACGATCCATAACAAATTGACCTGTAGTAGGATTATACACCATAATCATATTTGTCATGAGATTAAATAATCTATCACTACGTGTGACAGGATCATAGAATTTAATATGAGGCATGCCATTATAAGGAACTATACGAGGGGTCTGATAATTTGTTGGAGGAGCTGGTATATCCTGAGGATTTAACTCTCTAATGGTGGATGTTGTAGGTTCAAATACTTTATAAACATTCATCATGGGGTCAAGGAATTTAAAAGCCCCTGTGTTAGAATTAACGAGTTGAGGTGGAGGCATGTTTTGTAAAGACATTTGTTGTTGAGGCATTTGTTGTGGAAAATTACCACCGTACTGTAGTAAAGATCCTTGTGGTACTTGTGGTGGACATCGTCCCATTAACCACTGAAAAGTAGTACATGGAGGTTGTCCAGAATATTGTGGTGGACATTGTCCCATTAACCACTGAAAAGTAGTACAAGTTGGTTGCATATAAGGATCTCCATAATAACCACCTTTTATTTTTTTTTGTCTACGAGTATGTCTTCCAGATATTTTGCTAGACATTATATAATATAATAAGAAATTAATATAAAAATTAGATTATATAAACAACATTATTTATTGGACCCTAAAGATAGTTTATTTTTTATTTTTGTGAGTTTTTTCACATTGTCTAGTTTTACCACCTTTTCTAGTTTTACATGATTTTATACGAGGTTTTCTAAGTTTTCCACCGTATGAATTAGTTTTAGGAAAACAAATAGTGATATAAACAAATCCTCTAGTAGGGTCCATCTGTTTAGTAATACCTGTCATAGTCTCATATCTTCTAGTATTACGAGTCATAGGATCAACAAATTGAATATCACCTGTCTTATTATTAATGAGTTTAGGAACAAATTGTGGATCAACTTGTGTATTCAAATTATCTATTGTAGGATTAAGCTCTCTGGTACCACAAATGTTAGGATCATAGACATTTAAACTTCTTGTCAGTGGATCGAAGAATTGAAAAGCACCTGTTTGAAAATTAACGATTTTAGGAGTAGGAGTAGGATTAGAAAACCACCCTGAACCTTGTTGCAATGGACCTCCTGCTAAATTTTTTTGTCTACGAGTATGTCTTCTAAATATTTTGCTAGACATTATATATTACTATAATAATAAATTAATATATAAATTTAGATTGTTAAAACACTATTATATATTGCAACATTATTTATTTTTTATTTCTATGAGTTTTTCCGCCTTTTTTACCAACCTTTTTACCACCTTTTCTTGTTTTACCTCCAACCATTTGATGAGGTTGCGCAGTTGGTCCAGAAAATGGAGCAGCAGTAGAAGCTAGTCCAGTTACAGAGATATTGTCTTGGTAACCTCCTTTCATAATACGTCTTTTAATTTTTCCACCTTGAAAAGTAAGAGCAGGATTAGGCTGATAATTTCGGAACACGTTACTTGCATGTGTAATTGGATTATATTGACCAACTGTTTCACCGAATTGATTAAAACCTTGACCCAATGATTGACCAAATTGATTAACACCTTGACCAAATCGATTATATACTTGACCCATACCTTGTCTGAATTGATCATATCCTTGACCCATACCTTGTTTGAATTGATCATACCCTTGACCCAATGATTGACCAAATTGATTAACACGTTGACCAAATTGATTGTATCCTTGACTTATGGGTTGACCTACATATTGATTAAAACCTTGACCTACTGATTGACCAAATTGATTAAACCCTTGCCTCATAGTTTGCATTGGGTTACCATACCAATTCCTACTTTGTTGTTGTGGATTAAAACTTTGTGGTTGAGGACCATAAACAGGCGGTTGAGGATTAGGTCTTATAAACCAATCTAAAAACCCTCCTCCCGATCTTCTTTGTTTACGAGTATGTCTTATTGGCATTTTTTTATGCATTTTTTCAGTCATATGAGTTTTTCTAGTCATTATATAGTATAAAAAGAAATAAATATAAAATTTTCTTAGTATATATCAAAAAATTTTACACCAAACTATAAATATATTAAAATGTAAATTATTATATAATATTATAAAACTATTATAATAAAATTATACGCACATCTAAATAAAAACCAATAGTGAAATAATATATTGTCTAACTAAATACTTAATTTATTTATAATAAATATTTAGTTTATTCTAGACTATTTTAAATACCTGTCCATAGATTTACTCTTTGTCTATATTTAAGACCAAGAGCGTCAATTAAATATGCTATATATTCTTGACCTTGACCTTTACTCTTGTAGTATGAATAAATTCTACCTTGAGAACCTATTCTAGTACGAGGACTGCTAATAGTTAGAGCAGGACCGATTCTACCGTAGCTACCTAAACCGTATGCTGGAGTTAATGCAGGCATATTATAATAATAGTAAATATTATTTTTTTATCCACTTTTCAAAAAAGTGGAGCAAACTTTTTAAAACTAAATAAATATAAAATTATAAATTAATAGTTTTGACGCACAATTGATCCCCAAGCGCAAACTTGTCCATTTCTCAAACTAGTGTTTTCAATCGCACCCTTCTTTTTTGGTGCTACACATCCACCGGAACGTGCTCTTCTAATTGTACTTCGTGTACCGCTTGGATAATAACTCTTTGTCCCGGTTGGTGCTAAATTAGGTAAATTAACTTTATACGCAGTTTGACCTACAGCGTTTGCCTTAACAATATTAACATACATTGAAGATGGAATTGGTGGAATATAATTTGTATGTGTTGATACAGGGACTTGTCTTTGCGATGAGTTAATAACATAGGATTGAGGAACAGACATTTTTCCTAAAGCTGTTTGTTGCGCTTTCACAGTTTGTGATATAGCTGTTCTTAAATACTGTTTTCTCATGTTTGAGTTCATATCAGCATAAACTGGTTCTTGCATTGGATAAAATTGAGGTGGTGTAGGTCGTATACCATCTAAAATACCATAACTGTGATATGGAATTTGACAAGGTGTTTGATTTGTGCTTAAAGGTCCAGTTATGGGAGCATTAACATAATTGTTATATGATACAGAACCTATATTAGTTGATACAGCGTATGGAGTTGTCATTTAATATATTATATGAAAATATATTAAATTAAATATTTATTAGTAT
>Ga0194123_10007199_pt1 | contig 11183 bp, 12 predicted proteins | sample TA2MahsurfametaG_5_FD_155479 | JGI IMG/M metagenome (GOLD analysis project Ga0194123, IMG submission 155479) | Freshwater microbial communities from Lake Tanganyika, Tanzania - TA2015023 Mahale A surface | ecosystem: Environmental > Aquatic > Freshwater > Lake | place: Tanzania: Lake Tanganyika... | reverse complement strand
TGTCGATTTCAATCGCATGGTTGGACTCGACGTGGGTAAGTCTCACAAAAATCTACCTATCGCGATAATCGGCCAGATAGAGCGCGGTGACCTAGGAGCGAGAGGATGATTACGAGCCCAAAACCAAGCCCCGTGAAGTAACCGTCAAGCCCCACAGCAATGACGCCCGTATTAATGAAGACCACGGTAGTGGCTCCAATAACGAGACCAGCGATGGTTCCCTTTCCGCCCGTAACAGGGGTACCGCCAACGAAGACTGCTGCAAGAACCGGCAACAAATATCCCTCTCCCATAGTGGAGTAATAGGTTGAATTAATAAGAATTGAAATGGTGGAAGTTATAGAGCAACAGATCCCAACTAAAACAAAGCAATACACCTTGACTCTGGAGACATTTACTCCCATTGCTCGCCCAGCTTCTGGATTGTCGCCAGCAATATGGACGTGAATTCCAAATCTGTGACGGTTGAATATCAATCCAAGAATCAATGCGATAGCGAGACCCCAAAGCAGCTGAGCTGGAATTGGACCCCACCTTCCAACTACAGCGGCACGAATTGGGGATTCATCAAACTCTGGAAATTGACGCACTTGTCCTTGATTTAGTACTTGAGTTATTCCGGCAAACATGAAATTAACGCCCAATGTAGTTATCAACGAGGAGAAACCTAGCTTTGTCACGAGAAATCCATTAAATAATCCACAAGCACCGCCCGTGATCAAACTGGCAAGAAATGCCAGCCAGAAATTGAAGTCTGTTGCCTTTAATGTGAGTGAAAAAATTAATCCTGTAAGAGCGAGGATTGAAGGAAATGATAGATCAATCTCGCCTGATACCGTCACAAAGACTAGCGCCAAACCCATAATCATGTAGAGCGGAAGAGAAAGAAATACCGCAGTGAACATACCAATATTCAAGAAAACACTTGGTGCGAAGTAGATGAATACAGACATCATCAATATATAGAAACCCGAAGCGCCTAAGACAGGTTTGAATCTATCGGGAACTACAAACTTCTTTACTGTTGCATTGTCTATAGCCATTAGATTGTTCCTTCTCTTGCGATATCTCGTAACATGTTAATAAATTCATCAGCTTTCATATTGCCTTTGGGTCCATCAAACACAAGTCTTCCTCGATCCAAAATAACGAAGCGATCGGCGACAGCATGTGCATCCCAAGGATTATGGCTAATGAAAATCACAGATCGGCCTTGCTTCTTCAAATCATGAATAAACTCAATAACTTCGGCCTGTTCAGATAGCGCCATTGCTGTGGTTGGCTCATCGAGCATCACAAGACTGCTATCAAAGAGAATCGCGCGAGATATCGCGACACCTTGGCGCTCGCCGCCGGAGAGCTTTAAAACCGGAGAGTTTGGTGTCCAAACCTTTGATGTATAGCCAATCTTTCGCATGAGCGCTTCGGTCTGAGCTATCTGTTCTTTTCGCTTAACAAATCCGAAGCGATTAGTTAGTTCCCGCCCCATAAAAACATTTGCATAGATACTCTGTTGTTCGGATAGCGCCCTGTTTTGATGGACCGTTTCGATTCCGAGCTTTCTAGCTTTAGCTGCGCCCCAATTTTTCTGTTCCTCGCCACGAAGAATTATTTTTGCGCCTGGGTCAGCCTTCTCTGTTCCGGAAATAATTTTAGTTAGCGTTGTCTTGCCGGCACCATTATCGCCGACGAGCGAGACAATCTCGCCTTCATAAAGCTTTAGATTGATATTAGTGAGGGCCTGAACTCGACCAAAAGTCTTCTCAACTCCGACTAACTCTATTAACGGCTTTCTTTCCACTGACGCCTCCAAGAGATTTATGAAAATTTATCCTATTACGCGCTGTGGCGGCACCAAACTTGGTTTGGTGCCGCCACCCCTCGCGGTGATCCGCGGTCCGAAGACCGACTACTTTTTAGCGGAAGCCCTTTGGAAGAGCTGCCACTGTCTTGTAGTTATCTACCGTTACAAAGCCTGCGGAAGTATCAACACTTGACGCAGCTAATCCGTATACCTTCTGTAGGCATAGGGAGATGATTGGTAAATAGCCCTGCTTGAATGGCTCTTGATCAGCAGTCAACTGAACGTGTCCGCTTGCAAATGCAGCGAGCACATCAGCGCCAACGTCAAAGCCGGCAACCTTTACTTGGCCAGGCTTTAGGCCTGCAGCCGTGAAATAGGTTGGAGTTGCACCAAGAAGCGCACCCTCAGAAACAATTAACTTCAATCCTGCACCAGCTGCCTTGATGGCTGCTGTTAAGGATGGAGTCAATAGATTCGGGTTACCAGTTACGTTTTCACCGATTGACTGAAGATTCAACTCAGTTACATCAATGCCCTTCGCGCGAAGTGTCTTGACAACACCATCTTCGCGATCAGAACGTCCCTTAACTCCGAAGGTTCCAACGACAATCGCCTTGTCGCCTCTCTTGAGACCAAAGTCCTTAACGGCACGGTCTGCGAGAGCAGAACCCATCTTGCTTAGGTTCGCACCAACGAATCCTGCATTGAGTTCCTTGATAGATCTCTTAGCTGGAACGTTTGCAAAGTCGACCAGAATTCCAGCAGCCTTTGCGTCTTTCGCTGCGGAGAGAATTGCTGCGTCACCTGGATGGCCCATAAATGAAATGGCATCTGGCTTCTTAACAATTTCCTCTTTGAATTGCTGAACCATTCTTGGGAAGTTCCAGCCAGAGCTGATGATGGTGACATTTGCACCAGTATCTGCAGCTGCTTGACGAGCACCCTTTTCTAGAATGTCAGAGAAACTATCTGCAGTTCCTCCCTTGAAATAACTAATTTTCACACTGGAGCACCATGTTCCTGCCGAGCTTTGACCGGCCGATGAAACTCCGAGCATGAGTGAGGCAACCAGAGCACCTGCTGAAGCTTCATGCTTTTCTCCTTAATAAATTTTGGTTATCTGACTTGTCAGATAAGCCAAGGTGGTGAGAGAGTCTGCTCCGCGGAAAACTCCTTGTCAATGACTAGATTGGATGTTTCCAAACTTTAAGAAAGTGAGTTCGAGTGGAGCAGCTAGCGGGTCGCACAATCCTGGTGACGGGAGCGGCGGGCGGAATCGGAAAGTCCGTTACCCATTTGTTACTAAACCTGGGCGCCCGGGTAATCTCAATTGATAAGGCGCCGGCCACTAACGAATTTTCAACTTCTAATTTTCGCCACATCCAGGCAGACCTCGCAAAAAATTCAGATTTAGAACGGATTGCCGAAGAGTCATCGGCTGAGAAACCTGATGCCTTAGTAGCCCTCGCCGGCATTGTTGTTAGTGGAAATCTAACTGATCAGAGCGATGCTGATATTGAAAGCGTAATCCACTTAAACTTAACCTCACAAGTAAATTTATCAAAGCGAATAATCTCCAATTGGATCAAAGAAAAATCCCGGGGGAACATAGTCTTCGTTAGTTCCTGGGTCGATCATGTTCCGTGGCCAGGTATCACTCCTTACTCCGCTTCTAAAGCAGGGCTTGTCGCGGTATGTCGAGGCATCGCTCGTGAATACGCCAAGAACGGAATCCGCGCCAATCTAATTGCTCCTGGAATCGTCGACGTTGGAATGGCCGCCAAGCAATGGCGCGAAGAACCGGACTATCAAGCTCGAGCAAAGCGAGCGATTCCGTTAGGAAGATTGCAACATCCTGACGAAGTTGCAAAGGGAATTGCTTTTTTACTATCTGATGATTCAAGTTACATGACAGGATCAACCTTACTTATGGATGGTGGAGCAAGTCTCTATCCGCTAGATCCAGAGGAAATCTCATGACTTTAAGAGCGGTACAGCGGCGAATCGGAATCACGCAAGATGCCCTTGCCCAGAACCTCACAGAACGCTTTATTTTCGGAGATGAGGCAATTGCAGGAATGATGCCTTCGGCTCGCATATTGGCTGAGGAGTATGGAGTTTCGAGACTTTTTCTCCGCGAAGTTCTGGCGGGATTACAACGACAGGGCCTCATCGAAACAGTACCGGGTAAGGGCGTGTATGTAAGGAAACCGAACATGCTCAGCGCTGCCCGGAATGTTCATGCAACTATTCGTCAATCATCCGCGACTGCTAGAGATTTGATTGAAGCGCGTGGAAATCTTGAAGAGCAATGTGCAGCCTTAGCTGCGCAACGTGCAACCGCTCAAGATATCGAACAGATGGAGTTAGCGCTAAAGGCCTTTGATGATGCGACGAGTCTTGTTCCAAGAGCGCAAGCTGACATAGCTTTTCATTCCCTAGTTGCTAAAGGGACTCACAACCCGGTACTTCAAATAATGTTTGGTTCAATTACAACTCTTGCTTTCGACACGATGCTTCGAAGTCTTTCTGATCCAGAAATCTTCAAAGTCGGAGCTCCGCTACACCACACGATTTTGCGGGCGATTAAGAACAGGGATGACATCGCAGCAAAGAGAGCAATGTCTAAACACATTCATCTCGCGGAGAAGTCATATAAATCGGATTTGGATCGAGAACTAAGAGAAATTGCAGAAAGAATTGTTAAGGATGTCCTCCAATCAAATCTTACGATTGACGAGATCCTTGACTCGGCCTTGCAGAACTATGAAGTGGAGCTGAAGCGCAAATGAGAATCAGCTCGGTAAAACCATTTGTACATCCCGACTTCCCTAATTTGGTCTACGTTGAAATCACAACCGATGAAGGCGTAGTGGGTCTTGGGGAGAGCTACTACTTTGGCTCGACTGTTGCCCACTTTATTAATGAATTTGCTGGCCCTTCCATTCTTGGAAAGGACCCGCTAAAACGTGAGGAGATTTCAAAATCACTTACAACCTATGTTGGCTACAACAGCTCTGGGGTCGAGACTAGGGCGCGCTCAGCCATCGATATCGCGCTTTGGGATATTGCAGGAAAAATCGCCAATAAACCCATTTATGAACTGTTGGGCGGAAAGTCATCTCGGCCGCTTCGAATCTATAACACCTGCGCAGGTAAGGAGTACATGCGCAAATCCAATCAGAGCTCGAAGTCATGGGGTCTTGATAATGAGTCGAGCGAATACGAAGATTTGAAGGCCTTTATGAACGATGCCGGAACCCTGGCACAAGAATTACTCACTGAGGGCGTTACGGCGATGAAGATTTGGCCCTTTGACTTATTCGCAGAGAAGAACTGGGGTAGCGAGATTTCTTCCACAGATCTCAAGGCGGGATTGCTACCGATTCAAAAGATTAGAGATGCTGTTGGTGATCGAATGGACATCATGGTTGAACTTCACGCGCTCTGGTCACCCAAAGCGGCTAAGGAAATCATGATTGCGCTCAAAGACTTTGGCATTTTCTGGGTCGAAGATCCAATATACCCAGACAATCTTGATGAGCTTGAATCATTACGTGGCGCTGGAATGCCTGAAATTGCACATGGAGAGACAATTGCAAGTCGCAAACGCGTAGAAACTTTAGTTAAACGGAACCTGATAGATGTACTTACGCTAGACCTATCTTGGTGCGGTGGTTTAACTGAGGGTCTTCAATTCGCCGAATTGGCAGAAGCAAATGGCGTCCGAATTGCGCCGCATGATTGCACTGGCCCAGTAGGTCTGACAATCGGTGCTCATCTATCCACCTCGGATGAGAATGCGCTAATTCAAGAAACAGTGCGGGCCGCTTATCGCACCTGGTATCCCCACTTGGTTGAAGGAATTCCACAAATAAATGGTGGAACTCTCGTTGTTGGTAATGAAGCGGGCTTGGGCGTAAAGATGCGGGAAGATTTCCGAAAGGATATCCAAACCCTAAGACTCGCTGTTAATTCATGAGTAATCAAAATCTAAAGCGGGTCTTTCCAAGTCCAGCGAGCCTCCGTAGAACGCTGAGATTCAAAAAATTAATACTCTCTGGGAAAAAGCGGCGACTATCTCGAGCTTTAACTATCTCTCATCTACGGCTAATTGCTAAGCGCCGCACGCCAAAAGGTCCTTTTGATTACACCGATGGAGCTGCAGAGTCTGAGACTTCACTCGCCAGAGCCCGCGATAGATATGAAGCAATTGAATTTATTCCAAATATTCTCCGCGATGTCTCCAACTTAGATACATCTACTGAAGTACTAAATGAAGATTTTTCACTCCCTTTCGGAATCGCCCCGACAGGCTTTACCCGAATGATGCATTCGGAGGGTGAGTTGGCCGGTGCGCGAGCAGCTGAGAAATTCGGAATCCCCTTCGTGCTCTCAACTCTTGGCACCACAACAATCGAAGATGTTGTTTCAGCAGCTCCAAATGGCAGGAACTGGTTTCAGCTTTACATGTGGAAGGATCGCGAGGGTTCGATGCGCCTGGTCGACGCGGCGTGGCGCTCCGGCGTTAAGAATTTAGTTCTCACCGTTGATGTGCCAGTCGCGGGTGCACGTCATAGAGACACAAGAAATGGCCTAACTATTCCGCCTTCACTGACTCTTGGAACGTTGTTAGAGGCGGCGCCAAAGTATGAATGGTGGTGGAACTTCCTTACTACCCCCGAATTACGTTTTGCCTCAATGACGGAGTGGAAGGGCACTGTCGCTGAACTCCTTGATTACATGTTTGATCCAACAATGACCTTTGAAGATCTAAAGTGGATAAGAAATCAATGGAAAGGAACCCTTACCGTTAAGGGAATTCAGAACGTCGAGGATGCGAAAAAGGTCTCTAAATATGGGGCAGATGCGGTGATTCTCTCAAATCACGGTGGCCGGCAACTCGATAGAGCTCCGATTCCACTCGAGTTGTTAAGTAAGTGCAAGAAGGAACTTGGCAAGGATTTGGAGATTCATATCGATACAGGAGTCATGAGAGGTTCTGACATTGTTGCGGCTCTAGCCCTTGGCGCAGATTTTGTTTATGTAGGTCGCGCTTATCTATATGGATTAATGGCGGGCGGCCAACAAGGCGTCGAACGTGCTCTAGAAATTCTCGCCGGAGAATTGCGACGAACCATGAAGTTACTTGGGGTCGCATCCGTTGCGGAATTGAACCCCAAGCACATCAACTTCTTGTAATTCCCAACTCTTGCATTACGCGAGAGACGATATGACCAGAGAAGCCACGGCGCGAGAGCGCTCCGTGGAGCCTTCGATAGGCAACTTCGTTCTCAAGCTTTGCGTAAGACCGGGCCTTTCGCTCAGCAAACTTCATTGCATTCTCAAACTCGGCTTCATCTGAGATATCGGTAGTAATCCATTCGATAATCTCATCGCTTACTCCTTTGGAGCGGAGTTCGCCGATGATTATCCGGCGCGAGACTTTCTTGGTCCGCTGGCGAGATTCGCTCCAATAGCGGGCGAACTCGTAATCATTTACAAAGCCCTGTTCTTGGAGACGGAATAAGACCGCGTTTGCGACCTCTTCGGCGATACCTCGCTTCTTGAGAAGAGTGAAGAGCTCTCCCCTACTTTTCGCCCGACGACCCAGCGCAGTTAGCACAATCGTCGTTCCTACTTGGTAGGGGTCGCTCGCAACTTCTTCTTCAAGGAGTTCTTGGTTGCTCAACTTTAGAACTCGACATCAGCAGCTGCTTCATCGATTGCTGCAACTAGCGCAGGATCGATTTCAACAGCGGCGTAATGTGCGCGAATCTTAGACTCGATCTCATTTGCGAGATCTGGGTTATCGATAAGGAATTGACGGGAGTTCTCTTTTCCTTGGCCGAGTTGGTCACCTTCATAGGTGAACCAAGCGCCGGATTTCTTTACGATTCCAAGATCAACACCGAGATCTAGGAGGCTGCCTTCGCGTGAGATTCCGACTCCGTAGAGGATGTCGAATTCTGCTTGCTTGAATGGGGGCGCCATCTTGTTCTTCACAACTTTGACGCGAGTTCTATTTCCAACGGCTTCTTGGCCATCCTTCAAGGTCTCAATTCGGCGGATATCCATACGGACCGAGGCGTAGAACTTAAGGGCTTTTCCACCAGTAGTTGTCTCAGGAGAACCGAAGAAAACACCAATCTTGTCGCGGAGCTGGTTGATGAAGATTGCGGTGGTCTTTGATTGGCTAAGTGCGCCAGTAATCTTTCGAAGCGCTTGGGACATAAGTCTTGCTTGAAGTCCCATATGTGAATCGCCCATCTCACCTTCGATTTCAGCGCGTGGAACAAGAGCTGCGACTGAGTCGACGACGATAAGATCGAGTGCGCCAGAGCGAACCAACATGTCCGCAATCTCTAGCGCTTGCTCGCCAGTATCTGGTTGAGAGACAAGAAGCGCATCGATATCAACGCCGAGTTTCTTTGCATATTCAGCATCAAAGGCATGCTCTGCATCGATAAATGCCGCGATTCCGCCAGCGCGTTGGGCATTTGCGATTGCGTGGAGAGTAAGAGTTGTTTTACCTGAGGATTCAGGTCCAAAGATTTCAATGATTCTTCCGCGTGGAAGGCCGCCAATTCCAAGAGCGACATCAAGGGCAATCGATCCGGTTGGGATAACTTCGATTGGTTGTGCGGTTCTTTCGCTCATCTTCATAACAGAGCCCTTACCAAACTGACGCTCGATCTGGGCAAGCGCGGTATCTAGGGCTTTCTGCTTCTCAGGGGCTGGGTTATTTTCATTTTCTTCCGTTGGATCTTTAGCGGGTTTAGCCACTTGTCTTGCCTTTCTCTATATCGTTAGTTGGTCCAGAAGGTACGGACTACCACCGACGGCCCGAGCTAGCTCGGGCGGAAGTGTGGAACCGCTCTGGTTGGGCCTAACAGCTCAGCGCTGTTAGTGACAGATAGTTTACCGAACATTTGTTCTAATGACTTTAGGACACGCTCGCCCCTACCTTTCCTCATGGCCATTACCCCCTTTACCGCCCCGCGGCCGGCTGAATATGCGCCCATTCCAAAGCCGCTAAAGCGCCGGACCGTTAAAACGGAAATCCCCGCTGGCCCGCGCTCGCCGCTTCTTACCCTGCAATTCCAAAAGGACACCCCGGGATTCCTACGGAGCGCCCGTGATCAATTTGGTGACCTCACTTCATTCTTCTTAGGTGGCCAACTCTTCTATGGAGCATTTGCTCCCGAGATGGTCCATGAAGTTACGGTGAGCAAGCAACATATCTTCATTAAGGGCGTGGGTTTTGAGCGGATGCGCAAAGTCCTCGGAACTGGGCTCCTTACAAACGAAGAGCCGATTCATCTTCGCCATCGTCGGTTAATGCAATCGCCATTTCACATCAGCAAGATTTCTTCTTATGCCGAGACGATGCTGGGTTTAACTGAGAAACACATTTCAAATTGGCAAGCAGGAAGCGAAATCAACCTTGGCCCAGAAGTGATGTCGCTCACCTTCGACATCGTTGCCGAAATTCTCTTTGGGGCCGATATCTCTGAAGATACCGAGCGAGTCCAGCGTTCGATGCATATTGCTATCGATCGTATTGAGCGGACTATGTTGCCTGGGCTCGATCGAATGGATAGTTGGCCAATCCCCTATTTCCGAAAATTCCACTCCGCAGCCGATGATCTAAACGAAGTGGCCACGAAGATTATTCGCAATCGGATTGAGCAAGGAATCAAACGAGATGACTTATTAGGCATCCTGCTCGAAGCGCAGACTCCAGATGGAGAACGGCTCAGCGCTGAAGAAATCTCCGATGAAACTTTGACTCTAATTTTAAGTGGCCATGAAACCACAGCAAATGTTCTTACTTGGGTCTTTTCTTACTTAAGTGAGAGCCCCCAATATTGGGAAGGGTTAATTGCTGAAGCCGATCAAGTGCTCTCCCATAGAGGCGAAGAAGATTTCGCGCTGAAGCTTTTCTCAGCACCGATAAGTTCAGCGATTTTCAATGAGGTATTGCGGTTATGCCCACCGGTCTGGGTGGCGCCCCGAAGAGCGCTTGAAGATGTTGAGTTAGGTGGAAGGTTTGTACCTAAGGGCGCTCATGTTCTGGTTAGCCAATTTGTAACTCATCGCGATCCCCGATACTTCCCAAATCCTGATTCGTTTAGACCGGAGCGATGGAGCAATGACTTTGAAAAGAGCCTTCCTAAAGGGGCTTATTTCCCATTCGGGGCTGGAACCAGAAAGTGCCTTGGGGATCAATTCGCAATTCTTGAAGGCCGAGTAATCATCTTGGAAATCGCGCGCCGCTTCCGCCTAGAACTCAAATCAGGATTTCAGGATTGTGGCGGAGCACAGCGCGCCAAATCTCAGAGGGTTCCATCCCCATCGCTAAAGCCTGATCAATTGTCTGGCCGCCTAATTCAGCAAGGACGATATCCTTCGAATACGAGGGAGCCCAGTCACCTCCAAAGTGTTCGTTGAGGCGGCGGCGCAGTTCAGTAATCCGCATTGAAAACTACATTAGAGAATTGAGGAGATGCGATTTGCTTGTTCGCGAGAATGTTCATCCGAAAGTGGTGCGGTGGCTTGTCCCATCAACCAGCGAAGAACTAAGCCAACTCCAACTACATCCGTTGCGAATATCTTTGCAAGTTGTGCATAAACCTCAACCCAGACTTTGTGATCACGAGCGGTTAGCGCCGCAGCAATCAAATCACCGTCGCGCTCAATCGCTTTTCTTAGTCCATCATGTTCAGAGATCTCACGAGAGATTGTGTAGAGCGCTTCAGAACGAGATTGGGCAACAAGAGCAAGAGTTGCGACTCGTTCAATCTCTTTTTCTACAAGCGCAACAAATACTTCATGCTTATCGCGGAAATGGTTATACAAAGAGGCGCGCGAGACTTGGGCGCGATCGGCAATATCGATCATGTTTGTGGCGCTGATTCCACTCTCGCCAAGAAGTGCTTTCGCAGCGCCCATAATTGCGCCGCGAGTGCGGCGATGAACTGTGGATTGGTGCTGGTAACTAGAACGCGCGCTGGACTCGACCACAGCGGAACCTTACGCGGCGTTCGTGTCGACGACCGTAAGTACCGGGGTTTCGTGAAGCTTTATTTGAGTCGCTACTTCAACGAGTACTGATGAAAGGGTCAGATTTAAAGCTAAACAGATTGAATTCAATAACTCAGATGATGCTTCTTTTTGGCCTCGCTCAACTTCGGAGAGGTAGCCAAGTGAGACGCGCGCTTCATGGGCAACATCTCTAAGGGTTCGACCTTGAGAGGTTCGGGCAGAGCGGAGCGCGCTACCGATATGAGAACGCATCAATTCCATCAGGTAAGGATACGCGCGAAGGCTGAAAGTGCGCTCGCTACCGCGCCGGAACGGACCTCACTTCGACCTC
>Ga0194123_10007193_pt1 | contig 11190 bp, 18 predicted proteins | sample TA2MahsurfametaG_5_FD_155479 | JGI IMG/M metagenome (GOLD analysis project Ga0194123, IMG submission 155479) | Freshwater microbial communities from Lake Tanganyika, Tanzania - TA2015023 Mahale A surface | ecosystem: Environmental > Aquatic > Freshwater > Lake | place: Tanzania: Lake Tanganyika... | reverse complement strand
GTATAACGTTTCGTAAGTTTTCGACCAAAATCTCATAAAAAGTAATGAAAGCTTTACAACGTAGAATAAAAGCATGTACATAGCACATATTTTAGTTTGATATATGTCTTATATACACAAAGTTCCGCCAAGGAGCGGATTCGGACTAATATAGGAAGACTTATTTCCTAATGAATGGAAGATACTAGTTTCATATATATTATTGAATTGTACGTCTAGAAAACAAGTTGAAGAAGTTTTTCCTAGATTTTTTAATAAGTGGTCAACACCAGAATTTTTATCTTTTGCAACATTTGATGTTGTTGCAGAAACAATATTGTCTCTTGGATTTAAGAATAAAAAGGCAAAAGGAATCATTAAGACGTCCAAATCTTATCTTAAGAGAAATTGGAAAAGTCCTAGAGAACTTCCAGACATCGGTGAATATGGCACGAGAGCATGGGAGATATTTATTGAAAATAAATTAGGAGACGAACCACCTAATGGTCTCGCGCGGACGTTATATTGGAACTGGAGAAAGAAACATGACTATTGAGCGTAAACAATTCGCTGCAAAACCTGAGAAGAAAAAATCAGAAAAAGCTGATACTAAAAAACTAAAAAGAGGATTTAATCCTGATTCATTGCCAGATGCTGTCGTCGACGGAAAATTCGTTGGTAAAGTAGGTTCTGGGATCGTCGTCAATCGTTTTAGAAACGGTAAAGAATCATTTCATATTTGTACGATCAAAGAAATTGAAGAAAACGGACTACTTCATACATGGGATGAAACTGTACAACAATGGTTCGTATTTCCTGTCAACGAGGCTCCAAAGGTTACAAAATTGTTCAATACATGAATAATTTTTTAATGAAGTTTATTAAGACTTGAAAAAATGTTGATTCAAACTTTGCGGTTTGTGAATGTGTTTGTTCAATCACTTCATTTTTTTTATCCAATATTTCAACCTGTCTTGAAACAGAATCGACTATAATTTTGATAGTTGATTGAGGATTATTGTTCAAAACTTCTTGAGAAGATTGAATAATTGTAACAGGTCGTTCAGGAATATGAACCCATTGTTGCAATAGTTTTGATGTTTTCGGTAATTCTATTCCGTAAAGCTTTTCAATTATGGGACGTAATGCATCGTACCTACCAGGATAAATTTTTATATTTGGTCCGAATGTCAACTTTTTTATAAGACAAAGACACCATTCAGGAGACCATTTATCTCCAACAAATTTTGTAACTTTATACATATTCCCAGCTATTCTTGGCAAGTTTATTGCATAAGTCAAGAAAATTGTTCTTGTCGCTTCGGCCCAAGAAGAAGAGGCTTTATCTTCAAATAAATCTTTTTTTGCATCTGAAGTGACAAAACCTAATAACCTTTTTGAAGTATATCTTTTTTGGATTTCTATTGTTCTTGGATCTTCTAGGACAGATGCAACACATGCTGCCCACAGTTTTGCATGTCGTTTGCTTTGTTCGTTCCAACTTCCTTTACGACCATCACAACTTAAAAATAATTTTTGTTGTAGCATAAGACTATTGACCTCAGAATTACCTATAAAAAACCTCCAATCACCTTTAGTCGTAATCTTAAAAGATGCTCCAGAAGCTTCTAAAGCAGGTTTAAGATGCATTTGAACAATATGTTCTAGTCCTTCTTCACAAATATTTCCTAACATTTTTGAAAAAGAAAACGTGTTTGCTTCTCCCCATTGAATGAGACCAACAGACACAATCATTCTGTCATACATGTTTATTGCGTCATACCGACCGCTTTCAATGGCCGTTATTGCAGCCAGGCGTTTGTCGTTTATTGACGGATTGTTTGAAATTTCAAACTTAACTTTTCCTTTATAAAAAGGACCTTCATATTCTTGGTAAGAACCCCAAGAGACGTCTTCTATTCTAGCCATTTTATCGCCCTCCCTACGGAAAGATAGACTTAAAACACCTTATATAGCTGTCTCCTTCTCAATAAATTTAGCAATTGTGTCTCTGTGAACAAAATAAGTCAAAAAAGGTCCGGCATTTGAAATGTAAGAGCATAACCCTACCAACTTTCCTAATGAGTTGAATGCTCCGCCTCCAGAATTACCTAACCATGCAGGAGATGATATCTGTATTACCCGAGCAGCTTCAGGCGTCCGGTGGTTTTCTCTTATAGAAGAAACGTAACCTTTAGAATATGTCCACCCTTGTCCAACGGTATGACCCATTATGTCAACTTCTTCACCAGGTTCAACACTTTCTTTTGCAATTGAAACGTTAAAGTGGTGAGGTTCAGTCGAAGGATCAACCAAAAGAAGTGCCAAGTCATTCTGATCATCAATTGCCTTGACTACGGCTAAGTGTGATACATCCTTATCTAATTCATCGAGCGTAATGTACGTAATCAACCCATCAGGTTCAACACAATGAGCTGCAGTTAATATCATTCTTTGTTTAATCCATACGCCTGAACAACGAATATGAGGCATGTCTGGGTTTAGGTTGGTTATTGCTACTGTGAGTTCTTTTATTTTTCTTACAGACTCTATCTTTTCATGTCTATCAATTTTACGCTGATCAACATCTTGTTGATCATTACGCACACCGGTCGTAGTGCTGCAACATCCAACAAGATAAAAGAATGCGCCGAAAAAAAACAAGCTCATAAAATTCTTCATACGAGCCTCCAAACCGGTGGGAAAAAACCAGCTTATTAATAGTTATGAGCTTTTAAGTTATTGTCTGCGATAAATTATCACATTTGTAAAATTTTTGTATTCAAATGTAGTATTTGTTTATGTCTTTATCTTTAGAAAATATCGCTTTAATCAGAGCCGCTGCCAAGGATGCTGGTGATCATCTCAAAGGCAAACTTCCTCCTTGTAAGTTTCTTAAGGAACGCAATTCATATGCCCATATTTGGGAACGACTAAAGTCTAGGTTAAGGAAATCATATAAAGATTGTGACAATTCACAAGTTCCGCAGATCCTTGAAATGATAGAATGGTATAAGAATAATCCTTGCTGAGGAAAATAAACGATGAACCTATTTGCAATATTCGGCATCCTTTCAACAATTGCTGTTTCTATCTGGGCTGTGTCGCGATATCTTATACTAGGATCATATAAGATTGATAATGACATGAGCAAACGTCTCATCGCATCGGTAGAAACAGACGCAAAGTTCAAGTGGATAATATCCAATGAATATGTCACAGATCCTCGATACCCAGACGTATACGAGGCGTTGGTGTCCCTATACGATGCATGGTTCTATATCAATAGAAATGAAAGGCTCCTGACGGCAGGCTGGAAGGGAAAAGAAGAAACAACTTTCGTCACTTTCCCACGCTGGCATCGAAGGAAGATCCTGGCTGCGCTTCGAAAAAAAGCCTTGGAGGATCTGGTGGTCCCTGTCATGTTGCTGTCTCCCCATGGCGGCGCCGATAGATTAGGAGAGTTGAAGGCAGACCTTGAATCGAAGACGATACTGGATAATTGTGCAGATATCGAAGCAGAGGTACAGGACGTTGTCGATGGCAAGAAATCAAAGACAGGAATCTTACTCCACGGTCCACCAGGAAATGGAAAGACGCAGTTCATCAAGCACCTCGCCAAAAAACATGCGCTGCCAATCTATGTGGTCTACCTCAACCCAGAATATTCCAACCATGACATGGCATTGTTGTTCTCTTCAGTCCCGCGTCGATGTATCATCCTCATGGAGGACTTTGACAACTACTTCAACGGTCGTGAATGCATCATGAAGAACGACCAGGTCAAGTTCACCTTTGACGCTTTCATCAACGGTTTAGATGGCGTCCACAACGACTACCGCCAGGTCGTCTTTGCCATGACGGCCAATAATTTGTCAAAGATCGATGACTCGTTGAAGAATCGACCTTCGAGGTTTAAGTTTGTGAAGGAGCTTGGTCCGCCTAGTTCCGGCGTTCGGTTGTCAATCTTGGGAGACCCTAAGTTGGTTGAAGAAACAGAAGGATTATCTCTAGACTCTGTGTTCAATTACCAGCACGAATCTTCTTCACAATCTCATTGTACCACGCCTCAACGGAAGCGCGGAAGGGCCACATCCAAAAGTAATTCGAAGAAACAAACTGGGAAACGTAAAAATCTTTTTGGGCAGGCGTAAATGCCTTATCACCAAGATAGAAGTAAAGGGTACGGAGGCTTTCTTCATAAGCCTCCATTTCAAATTTCTTTCTGAAGTACGCCAGTCCTCCTGGCAAAGGAACCATGAGGTATAAGAAAGAAAACAGAAATCTTCCGTACTTCTTCGCCTGCCTCATATGTATCCTCTCGTGTCGAAGAACTTCTATTCTTCCTACCAATGAATACATGTCCCAATCTGCAGGAACGTAGACTTTGTTTCCTAACGTGGTAATGAATCTTGTCATAAAAGTCTTCATTTGTCCTAACGTTATTATCTTTAATCCTGCATCAATAAACTTCATTAGAACAGAATTATTCTTTGAAATAATTTCAAAGTCAGAAAACTCGCTCTTAATTTCTTCAAAGACTTTTTTATATTCTTGTTCTATTTGCATGGTCATTTAAACAATAAGTATGTCCATACAATAAACGTATTTGATGATATATTCTAATTAAGAAACAATGTCAAAGAGCCTCCTCAAACCTGGGACGATGGTTTCCTGTCATAAGGACATTAATGAACTAGTCATATGGAAATCATATCGTAGCGACATGGAAGACAATATTGACTCTGTCAAATCAGGAGACATCATGGTTATCCTTGAATCTAGAAAAACTTCAAATTTTGAAGTAGAAGACCAAGTCAATATGTTGATGGATGAATGGAAGATTGGTGCATATCGAGTGTTGACGCCTAATGGAAAAAAAGGTTGGGTCGGCGCAGGATGGATAATTCCTGTCACCACCTGACTCTTGGACCAAACGCAAAACCAGTCGGACAAACAGGAATATTAACCGTATCCCAATTCGTTAGTAATACCTTAAAACGAATTTCAACAGGAGATCTAAAACCTCCTGTTTTCTTTTTTTTTATCTTTGCAGGTATCGCAATCTCTATGCCGCTGTCTTTGAATCCTCCAACCTTAATTGGGAGAGGTTCCACGCTAGTTGATTGAGAATTTACGGCAATGTTTCTTTGTGGGCATCCGCAAATAAGAAACAGCGACAGAAATAGAATTTTTCTTTTAACAAAAAGATTCACGATAGATTTTAACTATCTATCAGCCCCACAGATAGTCAAAAGCTTCTGTGAATTTTTTCCAAGATTCTTCTTTGGTGATTGACTTAAATCCGAATGAATCGAAAGACACCTTTACTTCATCCCAGTTTTTTTCAGGAAATGAAGACGTCATTTCCATTCGTTGTTCTTCGGTCCATGAAGTAAATGAAATCAATTCGTAATTTCTTTGAAATTGTCTAGCGTTGTCTTCATCACTCAGAAATTTTTCCAACTTTTCAGGATCAGAGGCGATGCTAGCAGCCGTCTTATCACCAATCCCAGGGATCCCCGGAATGTTGTCCGATCCATCACCTCTAAGAGACTTCCATGTGATGTAATCATATTCCTCAGGCGCCTCTAGAAATTCTTTCTTAATTGGATTCCATACTTTTACATGTTGATATTTCTGAATTAACTGGATGAAATCGGTGTCATTGGACACGACCGTCCATGGATTCGCCGTTGAAGAACGTTCAATGATATTAGAAATTGTGTCATCGCATTCAGACGTTGAATGCCGGACGACAGAAACAGGGAAATGCCTGGACAGCAGATCGACGATCTTGTCTTTTTGATTGAAGAATCGTTGAAGTTCTACATACTTCGGGTCAGATTCTTCGACTTTGCGGGTGGCCTTGTATTCAGGTAAGAGTTCATACCTCTTAACTGGTCGGCCTTCAAGGACTACGTAGACGCGGGTGGGTTTAAATTCGTCAACGAGCGACTTGAGCTGTCGGAAGAAGTTAAAGACAACAGGTGCAGGTCCTGCCTGAAACCCGCTCTTCGCGCGATGGCATTGATTCATAAAATCAATACAGAGGATTGACATATCCTCATATTACCATTCATGGTGCAAATCTTGCACCATGAATCAATTAATTTTTAAACTAGGCAATTCATCAAAATAATTCAAGATTATTCCTAATGTTTCATCATCGATGTCAGGAACCTGCTTCCGAACGTCTTTCGCTGCAGAAGCAAACTTTTTGACTGCGTCGGCGGCCTTTTTTGAATTTTCAGGTGATGCTTTACCCCCCGGCGTTGAACCGGTCGCGGCGTCTTTGACTTCTTTTTCTTTTTCTTGAGGTGTAGCTATACCTTTGGCTACCAAGGAATCCATCAACTTACCAAGTTCTTCTTCACTCGGTCGCTTATCTTGCGCATATTTTTTACGAAGCCTTTCTAAGTCTTCTACTGATTTTATTGTACCGTCTTCTATTTTTTGTGAAAGATTTTTATATGCAGCAGTTCCCTTGCCTTCTGAGGCACTTTTTTCTTTTACCAGCTTATCCAATGTTTTATCCATTGCTTTCTCTAAATCGCTGGCCGCGAACCCGGTTATTCCTGCGGACTTCCATGCGGCAATTATATCACCTTTATTTTGTTGTACGTCTTGAAGAGCAAAAAGAGCAAACCCTTTTAGCTTCTGTTCCAATTCGTCGGCTGTCGTAATTTTTTTGTTTTTAAAGTCGTTTGCTAAGCTTTTTGCAGCATTGCCTTCAGAGACAAGGCCTGCTAGCCTTTGCCATCTTTCAATCAATATTGAATCATTCGTTTGTTTTGCAACGCTCTCCATTACAAGATGTCCAGTCTTAATCAATGCATTAACAACCTTTTGGACTGTTTGTGCTGGGACTCCAAGTTTTTCTGATGCTTGGGTCGCTACCACTGAAGTCATCTTTACAGCATCAATTTTTTTGTCTTGCGCTTGTTGCTGAACTTCTTCCGCAGGTTTACCAGTTATATTGGCAAGAACCTGTGAAAGAGCCTGGATTAGCACATCATTGTCTGATGCAGATATTTTTGTTCCTGGTTGTAATTGTCCGGATCCACCGGTTGCGGCAGGACCGGCTGCGCCGGAGCCTGAAGAAGCAACTGCAGAAGGATTCACTCCTGCACCTTTCATAAGAGTGAATAAAAACTCATTTACAAACTCATCGCCTTTTCCTAATTTTTTGCCTATCTTTTTAAGTTCTTCTAATTCTTTTTGAATATTGATTTGAGCAGCTTGCAATTGAACATTATACATTCCAGACTTAAAAACATCGGCAACTGCTGACGGTATAGCCTTAAGACCTCCCCATACAGACTTTAACGTTTGGCCAATACCAACTTCAATGAGATATTGCTTTTGCTCGTCAGTCAAATCTGACTCGATTAAAGTTTGGTAGATTCTATAGTCTAGAGATGCATTTTTATTCATACTATCCTCGGATTAATAAGCCATAAATATTATGACTTATTAAAATAATATTTTCTATGGCACGTATTCTGTGAAAGAATCCCGCAGAGCCTTGACTTCATCTGGCAACGCTGCGGGCGGTTCATCTTTTAAATTGTCTGAAAGACCACAAACTTGCTCCAATAAAAAATTTAAATGGTCTTGAAGATACGGTATAGAAGACCAATCATTATGAACATGTAATTTTGATAAATCCAAGCTTGAAAATTCAGATAAGCTTTCTTTTATCTTTTGAAATATCTTTTGTGATGTTTCGTATGTTTGGCTTTTAGATTCATCCATAAAAAATCCTTCAAATAGGCATTTTTACTTTTGCCGTCGTGCCATCAGGCAACGTCAAAATAGCATCTTCATCGTTGTCTTTTGCGATTTCTTGGTTGACATTTGATTCTTTGGATGGAGCAGTTTCGATATTTTTGTATAAAGAATTTGCTTTCTCAAGTGTAGTTGAAACTATCACGTCAATAGTTTTGGTGATTCGATCAATAAGAGTATTTCTCAAATCTTCTATTGATTCAAAGGGTTGACCACCTATCTCTGATAGAGGTATCGTTTCTTTGTTTTTACCAATCTTAACGATGTAACTTACGTTCTCTCCGTTTATAGAGCGTTTTGTGATTTCTTCTACGACTTGAACAGGACAAATGCTCATTTCTCTATTTAATAGAACGTATAAAACTTGCCCTATCTTGTATTTCATTCATCATCTCCATTAAGAACAGATTCTAATCCTGCTGGGACGCCTTGAGATTCATCAGAATCTTCAGAAATCATCTCAAAAACCCCTAATTGAGGAGGAGAAGAAATTGAGACAATAAAGTCAGGAGCCTCATCTCCATATGGGATACCAGATTCATTAAAAAGAGAAACAAGCTTGTTCCACAATTTTGATTCAAATAGTTGATGTCCTTGACTGGCAGCCAACGCTTGACTGACTGTGGATTTCATGTCGGTAGGAAGAAGGATTCCGAATAGGTCTCGAAGATGAAGCAATTCTTGTTTGGACAATCGAAGAGAAAAAACCTTTTTCGGCTTAATTTCTTCTTCACCCTGTTGTTCTTGCTTTTTCTTTTCTTTTTTCATGCGTCACCTGTTGATTCATCTCCAGAAGTCGGGATAAGAACTTCTAAAAATAAATCAAACGTGTCCTTGTGGGCAACTGATTCTTGAATTTTTACAACCTTCATCGCGGCCTGAAGAACCTTCAAATCAAGTTTGGTCGAATATTCTTCAATAATTTCTTTTCTGTCACCCTTTAAAAGCTCAATCTCATTGTCAACGGCTTCGATCTTGGTGACAAATTCCTTTACCAGCTTTCGAAGAGCTCCTACTTCATCAGGTTGCATTAAATCAACATTGTAATTTTTTACAGTTAGTTTTTTTGCCATGCATGAACTATATTCGCATCATGGCAAAATGTTTACTTAATTTATGTTGCCTAATATATCTAAAGTTTCATTGTGCTTCTTGAAAAGAGGGGTGTTTTGCAAGTTTAATTTTTTCATTTCTTCTAGTTCACTTTTTAATCGCTCTTTTATTTTTTTTAAGTCATTAGGGCTGGTAACAGCACCTTTTTTCTCTGATGAAAGTCTAGAAGTAGGTTCATCTTGAGTTTTTTTCTGTTGGGCCGCAGTTAATTTCGCATCATTTTGAATTTTATCATAATAAGCATCAATTTTCTTTTTATACTGCTTTGATGCGCCAGATTTCATTTGCATTTTTTCGATCGAACTTGCCATTTGTTCTAAACCTTTGCCTACAAGAACCGACGCCAAAGTCGTCCCAGGGCTATATAAAAATGCAACTTTTTGTAATGTGCTAATACTCTCTCCAAATGCAGCATTTAGGGCTTTTTTTGCGCCTCCGTACTTTCTTTCAATGTCTTGGATCGATCTTTCGTACGTGTCGTTAATTGTATCTTGATCGTGTTTATATAACCCTAAAGTAACAGCTTGAAGAAGATTTCCTGCAATCGTTTTTACACCACGTGATAAAGTTGCTCCTAACTTTTTAACATCTCCCACGCCAGCTTCAACACCTTTTTCTAATTCTTTCGTTGCGCCTCCCACGGCTTTTCTCAAACTTGCCGCAGCATAACGAGGATCGGTGTCAATATACTCAAGCAATATTGATTCGCGTAAATATTCTCTTAATAATTCTACATCATCATTCTTCATGATTTTTAAGTATTAAATGAATTCCTGTTTTTTGTTGCCAACGTTCAATAACTATTCTTTCAAAGTCATTCAATCTTTGCAATTTTGTAATAGGATCACGCGTCGAAAAATACATTCTATCAACAGGAGTTAACGTTTTTAATAGCTCTTTTTTAATTACGACCCAATCGGTTATGTTCCCAGTATAACTAGATACTATATTTATTGCTTCGTCCAAAATCTCTCTATTCATTTGACATATCCTTCTAAAATAAGGAGTGCAGCATCAATAATAGGTTTTTGGTAATAATAAATCGCTGGGAGGTTATTGATATCAAACCATTTTGCTTCAGATACTTCGCTGTTTTGATGAATATGCGTTGGCGTTGTGTTACACGTTTGAATAGCAAGGTATGGTATAACCACTTTTGTATAGGTTCGCTTTTCAAACGTCACGTGAGGTAATCTTGTCAGTATCTTAATCGTCACGCCGGTTTCTTCTTTCACTTCCCTAATTGCTGTTTTTATATAAGTTTCTCCAGGTTCCATATGCCCTTTGGGTATTCCCCATCCGACAATTGATCCAGATTGCTTCACAAGCAGAACATAGATTTTATTTTGGTCCTTTTTATAAACCACCGCTCCGCATGAAATAGCTGGATTTGACATGATAGATATAAACTTATTCTTAATTTAAGATAAATATAGGTCTATATAAGGTTATGAAAATCGCACTTGTACCAATGGCCGCAAAACCCTATCACGCTGGACATGATGGGTTAGTTAGAATTGCATCAAATGAAAATGATGAAGTTCAATTGTTCGTATCAACGTCCGATCGGGCACGGCGAGGTGAAATTAAAATCAGCGGTAGCGTAATGGAAGAAATCTGGCGAAGATATATCGAACCGACGCTACCATCAAACGTTACTCTTATCTACGGCGGCGTTCCTGTCTCTGAAGTCTATAAAACGTTAGAGAACGCCGAAATGGAAGGATCACCCGATACCTTCGTGATTTATTCAGACGATGTAGACATCCTCAAATACACCGATGAAAAATTAAGAAAATCGGCACCGACGTTGTTCTCAAATGGTCAAATTGAGCGTAGAGGTATTAGCAGATCAGAAACTGTCCAAGTTAGTGGTACAGAAATGCGAAAATTTATTGAAGATAATGACATCGTCGCATTTGTAGCTTTGCTCCCACCATCGATTCAAAAACATGGTAGAGAAATATTCAACATGTTGCAAGATGAAATCGTCGGAGAGGCTGTGCTACGACGTTATGTAAAAACATTACTAGAAAATAAAATTTAAATATTTTGTATAACTTTTATAAAGTTGAATAAATTATCTAACGTTTTTATGGGCAATAATTTATGAAAGATAGATTCGAAAATATTATAAGACTTTACACAGAAGCCGACGTAAAAAAGCTACAAGGAAAAACTAGAGTAGAGCACACTCTAGCAAGATTAGGCGCAGAAAGGCTTTGGAAATTGATAAATGAAAAGCCTTATGTTCACGCTCTAGGAGCATCAACAGGTGCTATGGCTGTCCAACAAGTAAAGGCAGGT
>Ga0194123_10007189_pt1 | contig 11196 bp, 10 predicted proteins | sample TA2MahsurfametaG_5_FD_155479 | JGI IMG/M metagenome (GOLD analysis project Ga0194123, IMG submission 155479) | Freshwater microbial communities from Lake Tanganyika, Tanzania - TA2015023 Mahale A surface | ecosystem: Environmental > Aquatic > Freshwater > Lake | place: Tanzania: Lake Tanganyika... | reverse complement strand
ATACACCCCTTGTATCACTGAGCTTACATGCTAGTTCCCTAGGAGATAAATCACTGTATTCTAACGCCAGTTCCACTACAAGTGTTCTTTCCCCTTCAGGGATGGTATTCCACTGCCTACGATTACCTGGTGGCTTTGGTTCTAATCCTAAGATTCCTTGGTCTAAATAAGCCTTATACCATTTGTAAAAAGTGCTTTTAGCAATACCTAGCTTCTGTAGCGTTTGATGAACCCCTAGTTCAGAGCCCTCCACTAGTTTAATTACTTCCTGCTTCTCCTGTGCTGTTAGTTTCATATACTTAACATACTTTTCGTTTAAGCCAGCCTGTCGATACTTTTTTTTAGTATGTTGTTTTCAAGCAGTAAATCAGCTACAAGTTCCTTAAGCTCTTTATTTTTATTTCGTAGATCAGCTACTTCATCACTGGTAGCCTCCCTTGTAGTATCGCCAGATAGTCGCTTTTTACCCGCTTCCATAAACTCTTTGTTCCACTTATAAAAGGTGGCTTGGGATATACCATGTTTGCGGCAAAGCTCTGCAATGGAGTACTCCCCTCGTTGAGCTTCCATTACGATTACTAACTTTTGTTCTGAGGAAAAGAGTCTTCTTGTCTTGCGGCGGATCTCTTTAATGAAGTTCTCTGTAGATTGTTTTGGCTTCTGTTCCATGTCATTATTGGTTTAATTGTTAATGATGGAAACACTCTACTAATTTAGACTATATCTTGTCCACTTTATGCTGACGATTTACATCCAAGTATCTCATTTTGAGTTCAACTACTGATATATTTCAATATCCCCTTCGGTTGGGTTTCTATGGGTTAGTTGGTAACCATATACTACTGTTGTAGATATAAGTATTACCGAGAAATCCCAAACACATCATTTTCAACAACTATTTTCAAAAAGTACTTAAACTATTATGTAATCTTTTAATTAAAGATTGATTTTAAAATAGTTCTTATATTTTATGAAAATTTCGGATGATTTAAAAAATTTGATGAATTAGATTTTATTAATTCTAGTATTGTCAAATTTTTCGAACGTCTTAAAGTAATCTCAAAAAAATACCCCTTTCTATAAGGGGTATTTCGAGAATTCATAATTATGTGATTTATTTACTTTACTTTACTTTGAAGTTTGTTTTTAACTTGTTCTATTTCTTCCTTGTTTTTAGATGAAAAGATGTTCAAATTTTTTTGTTTACCATCTAAATAGAGAATTGTCAAAACATTTATTTCATCATATTTTTTCTTTATTATATTTTTCAAATAAAAACCAATTATAATTATTATTAACCCTAAGACGAAATATGTGATTCTTTCCTCTGTAGTTGTTTCTACAAAGTAATAAGTACTATCCCATTCAGGAACAAAGGGATTTGTGTATTCTTTTTTTCTTAAGTTCCCTAAGAATGTAAAGACACCTATAACAAGGGTAAAGTAAAAGGTTATTTTAGAAAGTTTATTAAAGTTTCTGGTTTTGATTTCTTTTATTGAAGTGTAGTAGATTTCATTATACTTAGTTTCACTTTTTTCGTTAAATATATTTTTTCTGTTTTGTGTCTTTATTTTTTCATCATCAAATTCTATTGTAGAAAATTCACTTGTCAATTTCATATTGATTTAGATTTAAAAGTTTAAAAAATAATTTACAGTATATCCAGGGGAACGTTTCAATTTTGATTGTCAATCTAAAATAAGATTTTAAATGTTAGGGTTTACATATGTGTGTTTTTTCCCATGTATTCTACGAATTCTGTATTATTGTTTTTAATCACAATTGTAAGGTTTATAGTGGGTTGATGAACATTTGTTAACTCTTAAATTTAATTGACCTTAATTCGAACTTATTTTGTGAATTATAATATATAAATCATTCGGATTGATTATATTAACATAATACTCAAAGAAACCAATAAGATTTGTAAGTACCCCGTTTCTCCTACAGGTTAAAAGTTGATAATTCTGGTCTTAGTTGTTTCATTTTCCATTCATTCGGTGTCAGATTTCCAAGTGACTCATGAGGTCTTCTGTTGTTGTATTCATCCATCCATTCATCAGTCAATATTCTGACTTGTTCAAGTTCGAAGAACAGATATGCATCAAGAATGGACTCTCGATAGATTCTGTTGAATCGTTCGATGTATCCATTTTGCATAGGTCTTCCAGGTTGGATAAATTGAATCTGAATCTCATTGTCTTTTGCCCAAAGCTCAAGGTCTTTTGAAGTGAACTCTGGTCCATTGTCTGTACGAATGATGTTTGGTTTGCCTCTATCAAGTATTACCCTCTCTAGAGTTCTGATGATACGTTTTGATGATAAGGATGTGTCGATTTCTATAGCCAGGACTTCTCGTGTACAGTCATCAATCAAGTTGAAGGTTCTAAATCTACGACCACCCACCATGCTATCACTCATAAAATCCATACTCCAGCTTTGATTGATCAGCTCTTGTTTTACCAACGGCTGTTTAACTCTTGAAGGAAGTCTGCGTTTGCCTTTTCTTCTTCGATTCAACTTCAAAAGTTTGTATACTCGATAAATCCTTTTGTGGTTCCACTGTTTACCAGATCTTCTGATATATGCAAACAGTTTACGAAAACCATATGTAGGATGTTTAAAAGCCAAATCCTGCAATGCTTCGATTACTTCTGTATCATCTTTTTGAGACTTGTAGTAATACATTGTTCGAGGCAAAGAGGTCAGCTTACAGGCCCTGCTAACAGAAATATCATACTCCTTAACTATCGATTCTGTCAGTTCCCTTTGTTTGCAGGGCCCCAGCCTTTTTTTGAGATCACATCTTTTAAGATGGCATGATCCATGCTGAGTTCCGAAACATGCGTTTTAAACGGGAGTTTTCTTCGTCGAGGTCTTTAAGTCTTCGGACATCAGAAGCCTCCATTCCTACGTACTTGGACTTCCAGTTGTAAAATCTGACTTCTGAAATAGCATATTCCCTGGAAATCTCTTTGGCTGGAATACCTGACTCTTATTTTTTAAGGCGGCTATAATATGTGCCTCCGTGAACAGTGTTTTTTTCATTTTAATGGTTCAAAAGTAAGATTTTCGCTTAACTTCTAAACTGCCATTGAAATAGGGGGACTTACAATGTGTTCATTGAGATTTTATGCAATATAGTTTAGCCATTTTTTATTTTGCCTTAAATAAATTGTGCTGAAACTAGATCTAATCCCACCATGTAATGGAATTCCATTGTTATCAAATGAATTTTTGGGAAATTGATTCCAAAAATATTTTTGTAATTGATCGTCTTCAATCATAAAATTCCACAAATTATTACTTTTGTCATAATATTCAATAACCACATCTCTAATCTCTTCGGGAGTATTTTCAACTAACTTAATTCCGTTTTTAATGTAGTCTTCGGTGGAACCACAAAATCCAACATTTTTATCAAAGATTTCAGACAAAGTTAACTCCTTGTTTTCTTTAATATCAATATGATGCTTTGTAATTGCAATAAAATTATTACTAAATGTAAAAAAATATCCGAGTGGTACAATAGGGGCATAAACAATTGGTTTTCTAAAAATTAATGGTATTGCATCCCAACCTGAAGAAGTAGATATACAAAAATCACATTTAGCCCCAAGATAAATATCCATAAATTCAGTCCTCATACCATTTGTAGCATAATCTATTATCATCTCGTTTTTAGTTATTAATTTATTTTGAACCTTTACTCCCATTCTAAAAACATAATAACCCCTCTTTGTTAATTCATCGCAAGCTAATAAATAATTATTTATCGTACAGTCTCTATAATTATGGTATGATAAATTTGGCAGATAAGCAGAATCTCTGACTAATAAACAAACGAATTTGTCTTTTTCCGTAAGTCCGAAATTTTTTAATTCTTGTAAACCAAATATTTCTTCTTCTTCAGTAAATTTTAAAAAACTAGGATATTTATCTAACAAATTATTTACATCTCTATCATGTTGTGTATTTATAATTTGATGCATTTTCCCTCCAGGGATGATTTGATTTAATTTATATAAAGGTTTGATAATTAAAGATGGCCATATATTTATTACTCTTTCCCACATTTTTAATAAATAGGTATTACAAACTGGAGTATAATCTGTATAAAAAATATCAAAAAATAAATTTTTCGGTTTATTTATTCCTTCATTCAGCTCACATAAATATAATTCAGTATTTGCTGCTAAATGTCCAATTCTAGAACTAATTAAAGCTCCAATACGGATTAAAATAAAAGGTCGAATAAACCTAATAATAATTAAAATTGGTAGTACAATTATATATTCGGGCCTACATATATTTAAAATTATTTTTATTTTATTTTTCAAAGTTATTTATTTGTAATTATTAAAGGTATTAAGTTATTCAATTTTATGCTGGTGATATTATTTTTAAATCGAATTGGCAATATCATATTTTTCCAGTGTACCAATATCTATGAAAATATTTTTTGTTTCATACACATAAATACCACCTAACAAAGTGGGTATTACTTCGGTGCTAAAATCTGTAGCCAATTTATAATCTTTTTTAAAAATTTTAATTAATTTTGAAGACAATATATAAATTGCCCCATTTGCTAGATTTCCCGGTGGCGATGAAATTTTTTCATGAAAATCAATAACTACATTATGTTTATTAATCTCAACTATTCCGCAAGAACTAGGTGTATCTGTTCGAAAAGTCATCATTGTCATTAAACAATATTTAGGTCGGTGCTCATGTGCAAATATTAAATTATTTAAATCTTCAATACAATAATTATCTGCATGTATGAAAAGACAATCATTATCCTCAATAAATTCAATATTATTTAATAATGTCCCAAATGTACCAAGTAATTGATTTTCAAATTTTAGTATACAATTATCTCTATATTTACTATTTTCAACAAATTCAACAACCTGTTCTGCTAAGTAATGGGTATTTATTAAAATACTATTAATTCCTGCATAAAATAATTTTTCTAACCAAATTTCTAGTAATGGTTTTCCCTTTATTGGGACCAAACATTTGGGAATTTTGTTAGTCAATGGCCTTAGCCTCGTTCCAAAACCTGCAGCTAATAAAATTGCTTTCAATTTATTTTAGATTTTTTTCTAATTCTAAGTTTGTTAATGGCGTATTGCCAACTCTACCTACTTGTATACTCGCAGCTAATGATCCAAGAAAAGCTGCATCCCAAATAGTTGCTTCGCATACTAATGCCAATGCTGATGTAATAAGCAATGAGTCGCCTGCTCCAGAAACATCCTTTGGAGATGAATTGAGCGCTACAAGTCTATCAGTTATAAAAGTTCCATTATCTGAATGAATTAATAAGCCCTCCTCACCCAGTTTTAGTAAAACATTCATTGCCTTTGATTGACTTTTAATTTTTTCAGATAAAACCACCAAACCAGCTTCGTAATTTTTTGTGCTAATTCTAGCTTCATGTTCTGTTGGTGTGATCAAATGCATATTTTTAAATCTACTAATATCACCAATTTGAGATGAAGACTGACTATCTGCAACTAACATAATTTTAGGGTTTTTATTCTTAATTAGTATTAGTATTTCATCTACAAATTCCTGTGGTAAAAAGCCATAATTGAAGTCAGAGAAAACAAAAAGATCAAAGTTTTGTAATTTTGATTCTAATTTATTTATTATTTTTTTTTGTAATTCTCTTGAAATTGGCCCCTGATGTAAATGACTTACTCTTAATAAAGTCTTACCTTTACTCCTAAATCTTTGTTTTAAAGTTGTTGGTCTACTATCATCAACAAAAAAATTTGATACTACTTTAAAATCATTAAGTTTATTATATGCTAAATCTTTAACTTCATCCTTTCCTACAACTGTAAATAATTCAACTTGAGCTCCTAAACCACAAGCATGTGCAGCAACAATACCTGCGCCACCTACAAAAGTTGTTGTGTGAATTGGAGTAACTACAATTGTAGGATCTTCTTGTGACATTCCAAGTGCTTGACAAGTTATATATTCATCCATTATCAAATCACCAATTACGCAAACTCTAGCTTTTGAAAATTTAGATACTATTTTTCTTAATTTTTCGAAAGTAATGTTATGTCTTTCTAAATAATCAAATGGTATTTTTATCGTATTCGAATTTAATTCATTAAATTCCTTTGTTATTAAATCTACGGATGAAAAAATACTTTCACCTGAACTAAAAATTAATTTTCCACCTTTATTTTTCATTAGAACAAACTCCTCATTATATTTATTCTCATGTTCTTTTCCTTTAACTACTATATTGATATTATACTTGTTTATTATTGTTTCGATAGATTCATTATATATAAAACATTCATCAACCCAATTATTACTTTTTAAACTATCAATTCTAAGATTTTCGTTAACATATGCATGGATACCGGCTTTGATATCACTCTCAACTCCAACAAATAATTTACCCCCTAGTTCTTTAGCAAATTTTAATAAACGAATATGGCCTGGATGTAATATATTAAATCTGCCTGTAACTAAAATGTTGTTATCCATTTTTAAGAATTAATTATTTTAGTTAAATTAATACAATTGGGTTTATAGATTATCCCTTTTTCGGTTATAATTGCAGTAACTAATTCTGAGGGAGTGACATCAAATGAGGGGTTTCTAACTTTTACTCCCTTTGCAGCCCATTGATTTTCTCTAAAACCAGTTACTTCATTACTTTCTCTTTCTTCAATTGGTATTGCAGCACCATTTGCACAATTCAAATCAATTGTTGAAATTGGACAAGCAACATAAAAAGGAATATTATGCCTCTTCGCTAATACAGCGACCATATATGTTCCAATTTTATTTGCAACATCACCATTTGCTGCAACCCTATCAGTACCAACTATTATTGCATTGATTTCACCTTTAGACATTAAATAGCCAGACATGTTATCTGTAATCAATGTTACTGGTATATTATCTTGAATTAATTCCCAAGACGTTAATCTTGCTCCTTGTAAAAATGGTCTAGTTTCATCTGCAACTACATTAATTTTCTTCCCTTGTTGAACAGCAGATCTTATTACACCTAATGCCGTACCGTGACCAGCTGTTGCTAAAGCACCAGCATTGCAATGGGTTAAAACAGTATCTCCATCTTTAATGAGTTCAGCACCGTATGCACCCATTTGCTTATTAATATTAATATCCCCTTCCATAATATCAATAGCTTCTACCAATAATTTTTGGGAAATCTTTTCTAAACTTAAACTAATATTTTCATTCAATAATCTCTGCATCTTATCCAAAGCCCAGTACAAGTTAACCGCCGTTGGCCTACTTTCTGCAAGTACTTTAAATGCGTTTTCAAATTTTTTTATATAATCACTATTTCGTTCTTTATTCAATTTTAAAGCCTCAAGTGCAATTCCAAATGCTGCAGCACAACCAATAGCTGGAGCACCTCTTACTACCATGGTTCTTATAGCTTCAGCAACTGACTCAGCAGAATCGTATTCTATATATTCAAATTTATTCGGTAGAATTCTTTGATCTATCATTTCAAATTTTCCATCTACCCACCTCATTGTTTGAATATTACATTTATTCATTTTCATAATTACATATTGAAAATACTTTATGACCTAATTTTTTAATGCTTTCAGACCCACCTAAAAACATCAAATCTATCAAAAAAAGATTCTCAACAATCTCAGCATCCATTTTATTGATTAGCCCTATTGCAGCTAAAGCAGTACCGCCAGTTGCTATTAAATCATCGATTAAAATCACCTTTTCCCCCTTTTTTAAAGCATCTATGTGAATCTCAATTTGATCGGTTCCATATTCTAGATCATAATTAGCAAAAAATGTTTCTCCAGGCAATTTTCCCTTTTTTCTAATTGGAACGAATCCAACACTTAATTTATAAGCGAGTGGGGCACCGAAAATAAATCCTCGTGATTCAATTCCTATTATTTTATCTATCTTTTGATTTTTTAATTTATCATAAAAAACATTTATTACATCTTGAAAAGCTTTGGGGTCTTTTAATAATGTCGTTATATCTTTAAAGACAATTCCTTTTTTGGGATAATCATTTATGTCCCTGATAATTGATTTAAAATCCATATTAATTTAAATTATTATTTAATCTACTAAGTATTGAGTTTAATTTATTAATTACTTCCTTGCTTCTTTTTTCAGGGCTAGTAATTATTGCTGTATCCAATGATTTTTTACATGAACAGCTTTTAGAATTATTATCATTCAATAAAATTGGCACAAAATTTTTTATTAATTTTTTTGCGTTTTCAGCATTTTCTGTCAAAACTTTAATTATTGCATCGACTGTGACATTATCATGATTGGGATGCCAACAATCAAAATCTGTAACCATAGCCACTGATGTATAACAAATTTCAGCTTCTCTTGCTAATTTTGCTTCAGGCATATTAGTCATTCCAATAATATCACACCCCCACTTTCTATATAACTCAGACTCGGCTTTCGTAGAAAATTGTGGACCTTCCATTACCAAATAAGTTCCATTATTATGGATTTTAATATTTTGATTCTTAGCAGCTTGTAAAATATGGATTCCATTTCTGCCGCAAACAGGATGAGCCATTGAAACATGTGCAACTAATCCAGTTTGAAAAAATGTACTTTCTCTAGAATGAGTTCTATCTACAAACTGATCTACCAAAACAAAATCACCTGGAACGAAATCCTTTCTTAGTGATCCAACCGCACTAATTGAAATTATTTCGGTAACGCCGATGTTTTTAAATGCTTCAATATTTGCTTTATAATTTATCTCTGAGGGGGTCAAGACATGGCCGCGTCCATGTCTTGGTAAAAATCGAATCTCAAGGCCATCTAATTCTGAAAACAATATTTCATCAGAAGGATTGCCAAAAACCGATTTTACTTTTACCCATGTTTTGTTTTTTAAACCTTCAATGTCATAAAGGCCACTGCCACCAATGATTCCTAAAATTTTATCTTTCTTTTTCATATTACTCTTTCATTACCACCATCAATAGTGACTTGAGCGCCTGTTGTTTTATAAAAACTTGGGCCACACATTTGTACTATCAGTTCAGCAACATCTTTACTTTTAATTTCTATTTTTAACAAATTATTTTTCTTATAGTCTTCGACACTTAAATCATAATTCTCGGCTCTTTTATTTATAATTTCTTCAGACCAAATTCCAGTATCAAAAACTGCGTTAGGATGAATAATATTTACTCTAATTCGAAAAGAAGCCCATTCTAAAGAAGCAACCCTTGCAAGCTGATTTAGAGCTGTTTTCGAAGCACTATATGCTGCCGCTCCTGGTCCAGGCGCAGAAACATTTTTTGATCCTACAACTACAATATTTCCACCATTTTGAACAGCATGTTTTAATATTGGGAAGGAATATTTTAAAATAAATAAATTCGCATTTAAATTAACATTGAAAACTTTTTCCCAATTTGAAAAGTTAATATCAGCAACTCTTTCACTTTCGGGAAATACGCCTGCATTTAAAATTAAAATGTCTATTCCACCAAACTTCACAGTAATATTATAAATTGATTCTTTGACACTTTGTTCATTAGTTAAATCACAAACTATACCGAAATAATTTATATTTTTATTTAAAGATGTGTTTTCATTTACATCTAAGCCTACTACCGTTGCTCCGTTTTTTAATAATGATTCAACTGTAGCTTTCCCGATACCTGAAGCTGCCCCAGTCACAACTACAACTTGACCTAAAAGCATTGGATCGTTTTTATCATTTTTTAATTTTGCTTGCTCTAACTCCCAATATTCAACATCAAAAATATCTTTTTCAGGCAAGGCTATATACCCCCCTAGTTCTGTTGCTTGTTTTATAATTTTAATCGTATGAGTATAAATGTCTTTTACTATTAATGCTTCTTTCACATTTTTTCCTATAGTACACAAACCAAATTCGTGATCTAAAATAACCCTTGGAGCAGAGTCTAATATTTTCAGCTCTTTTTTAAAAGTTTTGGAATTTCGATTAAAATAGTTTTCATATTCTTTTGAATATAAATCAATATCTCTTCCAACCATTGGCACCCTCTTAGTTCTAATAACATGATCAGGTGTAGCTGGTCCAGATTGACTAATAGTTAAAATATCATCTCTCAAACAAAAATTTATACTTGAATCGGATTGATCTGTCATCAATAACATTGGTTTTCCCGTTTTTTTTGAAACCTCGTTTCTCAATATTGCAATTTGTTCAATATCTAAATTTGATTGTTTTGTTATATTTTGAGCAGCGTTTTGAGTTACATTTTCTCTTAAATAAGAATCAGAAATTTCAACTAGTTCTAACATTCTTTTATATGACTCTTGCGCAGTTTCACCAAATGAGAAAATACCATGATTTAATAAAAGAATTCCTATAATTCCATCTTTTATTCCATTCTCTAAATACCTTACACAAAGTTTAGCAAGGTCAAATCCAGGCATTACGTATGGAATTATTATTACTTTGTCTCCATAAATTTTATTAATTATCTGTTCCCCATTTTTCGAATTACTAATAGCAATAAAAGAATCTGCATGGGTATGATCAACAAATTTGAAAGGTATTATAGCATGTAAAATAGCTTCAACTGATGGAGTTGGTGCTTTTGCTTTTGTCATATTAACTAAAAGCTCATTTACCATCTGTGAATCAGTTAATTTATTTAGTTTAGAAAGCTCAATTAAAGGAAATAATTTCACAGGTGAAAAACCATCTTCTGTTATAGTCTCTAAATCCCACCCACTTCCTTTTACATATAAGATGTCCTCCAAGTCACCGAAAATATTTTTTTCAGTTACTTTAACAGAAGTATTCCCGCCACCATGTAGGACTAGATCCTTATTCTTGCCTAATAAATTTGAAGTTAAAACTCGATTAAATAAATCTTGATTCATGTATCGACCCCTTAATTCTTGGACAAAACGGGTTTAAAATTTGAGACAATATCGGTGTATTTTTCAGTTTTATAGGGTATAGATTTTTGATTGATCTGCTGCAGGAACTGTTCTGGTGATTTTCTTCCCAGTGCTCCATGCTTTCTGTGGTTGTTGTACCATTCGTAATACCGGTTAAAAATCATCTGAGCATGGTAAATCGATTCAAACTCATAACGCTCCACAACCTCTCGTTGAACATTGCTGTGCAAGGCTTCGATGTAAGCGTTTTCTTCCGGAGTA
>Ga0194123_10007178_pt1 | contig 11209 bp, 8 predicted proteins | sample TA2MahsurfametaG_5_FD_155479 | JGI IMG/M metagenome (GOLD analysis project Ga0194123, IMG submission 155479) | Freshwater microbial communities from Lake Tanganyika, Tanzania - TA2015023 Mahale A surface | ecosystem: Environmental > Aquatic > Freshwater > Lake | place: Tanzania: Lake Tanganyika... | reverse complement strand
GGCTTCTGTTTTGGCGTCGCCTTTGGTGTCGGTAGCCGCCTCGCCTTTGCTCTCAGCCTTGTCGTCCTTACTCTCGGCGCCGGCGAGATTGCGCTTCTTGTCTTGTTCGGTTTTGAAGTCGGTCTCGTACCAGCCGCCGCCCTTGAGCCGAAAAATCGGCGCGGACACGAGCTTGATGAGCGTGTTCTTGCCGCACTCGGCACATTTGCGCAGCGGTTTATCGGTGATTTTTTGCAGGACCTCGGTCTGCGCGCCGCAGGCCTTGCACTCGTATTCGTAGAACGGCATTGACGAAATTATACCGCCTTGCTGAAGCTCAGCCGACCGTCTTCGCCGACCCCGACCCTAATTCTCTCGCCTGGCGCATATCGCCCCTGCAACAGCTGCTGCGCGAGCGGATTTTCGATCTGTTGCTGAATCGCCCGCTTGAGCGGCCGGGCGCCGTAAACCGGGTCGAAGCCGGCCTCACCTAGCAGATCGCGCGCGACATCGTCGAGCAAAAGATCGAGGTTGCGTTCGATCAGCCGCTTGCGCAGCTGACCGAGCTGGATGTCGACAATGGCACGAATTTGTTCGGTGCCGAGCGGATGGAAGACGACGATATCGTCGATGCGATTGATGAACTCCGGACGGAAGTTCTGTTGCACGATCTCGAGCACCGCGCTCTTCATGCGCACGTAGTTCTTTTCGCCGGCGTGTTCCTGAATCACCTGCGAGCCGAGGTTCGAGGTCATGATCACGACAGTGTTGCGAAAATCGACCGTGCGACCTTGACCGTCAGTCAGGCGGCCGTCATCGAGCACCTGCAGCAGCACGTTGAAGACGTCGGGATGCGCCTTCTCGACTTCGTCGAGCAGGATCACCGCATAGGGTCGCCGCCGCACGGCCTCGGTCAGGAAGCCACCTTCCTCGTAACCGACATAGCCCGGAGGCGCACCGATGAGTCGCGCCACGGAATGCTTTTCCATGAACTCGGACATGTCGATGCGCACCATCGACTCTTCGGTATCGAAGAGAAATTCGGCCAGCGCCTTGCAGAGCTCGGTCTTGCCGACGCCCGTAGGACCGAGAAACAAAAATGATCCGTTCGGGCGACGCGGATCGGCGAGTCCGGCGCGCGAGCGACGAATGGCGTTGGCGACAATACGCACCGCCTCCTCCTGCCCCACCACGCGGCGCGACAGCGCCTCTTCCATGCGCAGCAGTTTTTCTTTTTCGCCCTCGAGCATTTTGCTGACGGGAATGCCGGTCCATTTGGAGACGACCTCGGCGATTTCTTCGTCGGTGACCTTGTTGCGCACGAGTTGCGTGGCGCGGCCCTCGGCCGCTTGCGCCGACGCGAGCTTCTTTTCGAGCTCGGGAATGCGGCCATACTGCAGCTCGGCCATGCGCGAGAGATCGCTCTTGCGACGCGCGACGTCGAGCTCGTTCTTGACCTTCTCGAGCTCTTCTTTGATGCCCGAGGCACCCTGCAACGAAGCCTTCTCGCCTTTCCAGATTTCTTCGAGGTCGGCGTATTCCCTCTCGAGCTGCGCCAGATTTTCTTCGAGCGCGGCGAGCCGTTTGCGCGTGGCCTCGTCTTTTTCTTTTTGCAACGCGACCTGTTCGATCTTCAGCTGAATGATGCGCCGCTCGAGCTTGTCGAGGGCTTCGGGCTTGGAGTCGATCTCCATGCGGATACGCGCCGCCGCCTCGTCGATGAGATCGATGGCCTTGTCGGGCAACTGCCGATCGGCGATGTAACGATGCGAAAGCGTCGCCGCGGCGACGATCGCCGGGTCGGTGATGTCGACGCCGTGATGCACCTCGTAACGTTCCTGCAGGCCGCGCAGGATGGCGATGGTGTCCTCGACCGAGGGCTCATCGACCAGCACTTTCTGAAAACGACGCTCGAGTGCGGCATCTTTTTCGATGTACTTACGATACTCATCGAGGGTAGTCGCCCCGACGCAGTGCAACTCGCCGCGAGCGAGCGCGGGCTTGAGCATATTGCCCGCATCCATTGCACCCTCGGCCTTGCCGGCGCCGACCATGGTGTGCAGCTCGTCGACGAACAGGATGACCTGCCCTTCCTGCTTGGCCAAATCATTGAGCACGCCCTTCAGCCGCTCTTCGAATTCGCCACGGAATTTGGCACCGGCGATCAGTGCGCCCATGTCGAGCGCGAGAATCCGCTTGTTGCGCAGACTCTCGGGCACTTCGCCGTTGATGATGCGCTGCGCAAGACCTTCGACGATGGCGGTTTTGCCGACACCCGGCTCACCGATCAGCACCGGGTTGTTTTTGGTGCGCCGCTGCAGCACCTGGATGGTGCGACGGATTTCGTCGTCGCGCCCGATCACCGGATCGAGCTTGCCATCGGCAGCGCGACGGGTGAGATCAACCGTGAATTTTTCGAGCGCCTGACGACCTTCTTCGGCGCTGGCATCCTGCACGCGCTCGCCGCCGCGAATCTCGTCGACCGCCTTGTCGATGGCGGCCTTGGAAAAGCCCGCGTCCTTCAAAAGTCGCGCGAGCAGCGCCTTGTCCTCGAAGGCCGCGAGCACATACAGCTCACTCGAAATATATTGATCGCCTTTGTTCTGCGCGAGCTTGTCGGTGACATTGAGCAGACGCTGCAAATCATTGGAGATGTGGATTTCGCCGGGCGTACCCTCGACCTTGGGCAAGCGCTCGAGTGCGGCCGTGAGATCGGTTCGCAGACGCGGCAGATTGCCGCCCGCCTTGACGAGCAGCGGGCGAACCGTGCCCGCCTGCTGATCGATCAGCGCGAGCAGCACGTGCGCGGGCTCGATGATCTGATGATCGCGACCGAGCGCAAGTGACTGCGCCTCGCCGAGGCCTTGACGGAATTTTTCGGTGAATTTGTCCTGACGCATGGGCCCTGCCCTCGCAAAAACCGCCTGATTGCCCGGATAAGTTAGGGCATCGGCGCAGCTTTCAAGGGTGCGACAGGCACCACTCGCGCAGCTCTGCGGCTATCGCGGCTGTCGCGGATATCGCGGATGCTGCGCGTGCCGCGAGACTAATGCAGCTGAGACTCGGCGAAGGCGACGAGGCCGATACCGACGCCGATCCACAGCATCTGATATGCCCCCGCGCGCAGATCGGTGCGTTTGTGCAAACCCGGGATCAGATCAGCGACCGCCACATAGAGCAGGCTGGCGGCCGCCACCGCGAGCGCATAGGGCAAGAGTGACATCGCAGTCCCCAACATCCACCAGCCGACGATCCCGCCCGCCACGGCCGTGAGACTCGAGAGCACATTCCAGAGCAAGGCCTTGCCGCGACTGAATCCACCATGCAACAACACCGCGAAATTACCGACTTCCTGCGGGATTTCGTGGGCCATGATGGCAAGCGTCGTGACGACACCCAGATGAAAATCGGTGAGAAAGGCGGCGGCGATCAGCACGCCGTCAATGAAATTGTGCAGCCCATCACCCACCATCACGAGCCAGCCCGAGGCCCCGTGGCGGTGATGCTCGTGGGTATGGGCCGTCTCGACCGCCTCGGTGTGACAGTGTCGCCAGAGCAGGAATTTTTCGAGCACGAAGAAAAGCCCGATGCCGGCCAGCAGCGCAATACCCACGTCATGCACGCGGAAGGGACCGGCACCCGCCACTGAGTGGGGAATCAGCGCGAGCAGGGCCGTGGCGAGCAGCGTGCCGGTGGCAAAGCTCACTGAATGCGGCAGGATACGGTCGCGGGTCGCCTGCGGCAGCAACAAGCTCAGGCCGGCGATCAGCGCCGAGAGCACTCCGCCCAAGGCCGTAAAGAAGACGATATTGGCGAGCACCGCGGACTCCGGCCTGACAAAGCGTTATATTCTAACACCAGATCAAGGCCGCCATTCGACCCGTCCGCTGATCGCGCCGATGCGAGTAGAACCGTACCGGGTCGGCAGCCGTGCACCACTCGGCCCCCGCAATCTGCGTGACACCTAGCGCCTGCAAGCGTACTCGGGCGAGCTGCGGCAGGTCGCATTGCCAGCGCCCGTGGACGTTGGGCTCGAAGGCAGCCGCCGCCGCAGGGTCAGCCGCCAGAAACGCTGCACGCACCTCATCGCCCACCTCGAAGTGGGCAGGACCGATGCACGGCCCGAGCCAAGCGACGAGCCGCGATGGCGGCACCTGCATCGCTGCCACCGTGGCCTCGATCACGCCGGCTGCAAGACCCCGCCAACCGGCATGCGCAGCGCCGAGCACGGAGTCGTCACTCGCGAGCAGCACCGGCAGACAATCAGCGACCTGTACCGCCAGCACGACGCCGCGCTCACGCGTGACGGCGGCATCGGCCCGAGCTCGGACGCCGTTTTGCGGTCTGTTCGCAGAATTGATGTGGACGACCTCGATGCCGTGCACCTGATCGAGCCAGATCGGCTCGCTCGGCAGATCGAGGGTGTGGCTCAGGCGACGACGATTCTCGGCGACCGCGGCCGGATCATCGCCCACATGCACACCGAGATTGAGGCTGTCCCAAGGCGGCGCGCTGGTGCCCCCGCTGCGCAAAGAAAACACGGCCTGCACGCCGGCAGGCGCCGCCCACTCGGGCTCGAGGATGGGCACGGTCACGCGGCACCCGCTTCGGCTGCAAGCGCCTCGAGCAAGCTCGCCAAATCTTTGGGCAGGGGAGCCTCGAAGGCGAGCGGACGACCTGATACCGGATGCGCGAATTCCAGCCGTATTGCATGCAGCGCCTGACGCTTGAAGGCGGCGAGTGCCGCGAGCACGGTCGGGCTCGCGGCCGCGGGAGCCCGTTTTCGTCCGCCGTATACCGGGTCGCCGATGATCGGATATCCCGCGTGCGTGAGATGCACGCGGATTTGATGGGTGCGTCCGGTCTCGAGTTGCACGCGCGCGAGCGTGTGCGCACGAAATCGGCGTTCGATGCGATAGTGGGTCACGGCCTCGCGACCATCGGCGCGTACCGCCATGCGCGTGCGCTGCGTGCGATGCCGACCGATCGGTTCAGCGATGGTGCCGCCCCCAGTCATCAGACCGTGGCAGAGCGCGAGATATTCGCGGCCGACCTCGCGTGCGGCAAGCGCTCGCACCAGCGCCGCGTGCGCGACGGGCGTGCGTGCGACTACCAGCAATCCTGAGGTGTCTTTGTCGAGCCGGTGGACGATGCCGGCGCGCGGCACTTTGGCAAGCTGCGGATCAAGCGCAAGCAGCGCGTTTTGCAGCGTTCCCGAAGCCACGCCCGCCCCCGGATGCACGACGAGCCCAGGCGGTTTGTCGATGACGTAGATTGCTGCGTCGCGATGCACCACCCGAAAGGGCACCGCAGGTTTGCCGGGCTGCACGCGCTCATCAGCGATGAACTCGGCCTCGACGCTCGCCTGTTGCGCTTCGCGTACCCGCATTCGGCGCGAGGGCACAAGACCATCGACACGCACCCGCCCCTCGTCGATCCAGCGTTGCAAGCGGGCGCGTGAGTACTGCGGCAACAGCCGCGCGAGCGCGACGTCGAGCCGTTCACCCGCCTCGTCGGCCGAGAAAGCCAACTCGTGGCGTTCGACGTCCGGCAACTCGACCGCTGGCTTGGCTTTTGCCTTTTTTCCGGGGGGCGACATGGGCTTGGCTATAATGCCTGTCTTGGCCACCGCGAATCCAACCATGACCATGCCATCGGGCAACCGGCCTTTCGGCCTGCGTCGCGCCCATTTGCCGCTGTTTTTCATCCTGCTTGCCGTGCTGCAGCTGCTCGCCAGCTGCGCCTCCAACCGCGAAGATCTCGATCTCGCGCGCGGCGGTGCTGTAGTCGTTTACGAGCGCGCACGCAAGTCGCTCGATAATCAGGACTATGAGAACGCCATCCGCCTCTATGAGGCGCTGGTAGCGCGCTATCCCTTCGGTGCCGAGGCGCGACAGGCGCGGCTCGACCTGATCTACGCCTATTTCAAGGGTCGCGAGAGCGAGTCGGCGCTCGATCAGGCCGACACCTTCATGCGCGAAAACCCGACCCATCCGCGGCTCGACTATGCGTGGTACGTGAAGGGCTTGGTCGATTTCGAGCGCTCGGCGAATTTTCTCGAGCGCTGGCTCGACGTCGATCTCGATGCGCGACCGCCGCAGACGGCGCAGCGCGCCTTCAACAGCTTCCGCAAAGTGGTCGAAGATTTTCCGAAGAGCGAGTACGCCCACGATTCGCGGCGGCGCATGATCCATCTGCGCAATCGCCTCGCCGACTACGAGCTCCACGTCGCCAAGTACTACGTCAAGCGTGGTGCGTGGGTGGCTGCGGCACGCCGCGCCAAAGAAACCATCGAACAGTACGACGGCGCGCCCGCCGTGCGCGAGTCATTGGAGATTCTCATCCAGTCTTACGAGCAGCTCGGCATGAAAGAGCTCGCCGCACAGGCCAGAGAAATTTACGCTGCCAACTACGGCGGCACGGCCGACAAGGTCGTCCCGGTGAGCAAGCCTTGGTGGCGCATCTGGGGCTGACAAGCAGGGGCTGACAAGCAGGGGCTGATTACGGTGGGGCCGAAAAGCCCGCCTGCTCAGCGCCGATAACCGCTCGTGATCGGATAGCGCCAGTCGCGGCCAAAAGCGCGGCGACTCACGCGCACGCCGGGCGGGGCCTGACGACGCTTGTATTCGTTGCGCTTGACGAGATCCAGCACGCGCCCGACAGTCGCTTTGTCATAGCCGCGCGCAACGATTTCTTCGACGGACTGGTCGTGCTCAATGAAGGCCTCGAGAATCGGATCGAGAATTTCATAGGGCGGCAGCGAATCGACGTCTTTTTGATCGGGACGCAGCTCCGCAGAGGGTGCGCGCTCGATGACTCGCGCCGGAATGACCGCTGTCTCGCCTGATGCGAGCGCGGCCGCGTTGCGCCACTCGGCGAGTCGATAGACAAGCAGCTTGCTGCAATCTTTGATGGGTGCAAAACCGCCCGCCATGTCGCCATAGAGCGTGGCATAGCCGACTGCCATCTCGCTCTTGTTGCCGGTGGTGAGCAGCATCCGCCCGGTCTTGTTCGAGATCCCCATCAATAATTGCATGCGGCAACGCGACTGGATGTTTTCTTCGGTGGCATCGACTGGTCGACCGGCAAACTCCGCGGCGAGTGCGGCGAGCGTGGCCGCGAACATGCCCTCGATGGGAATCACCGAATATTTGACGCCGAGCCGCGCGGCTTGCAGGGCCGCATCATCGAGACTCATCTGCGCGGTGTAACGCGACGGCATCATCACCGCCTGCACACGCTCGGCACCGAGCGCATCGACCGCGATGGCGAGCGTCAACGCGGAGTCGATGCCGCCCGAGAGGCCGAGCACCACGCCCGGAAAGCGATGCTTGCCGACGTAGTCACGCACGCCCTGCACCAGAGCGCGATAAACCTCTTCGGCCTCGGCTAGCGGCGCCGTGATGGCGCCTGCCGCCGCCCGCGGCAACGCGCGGCCGTCAGCGTCGCGCGTGAACTCGATCATGGCGAGCGCTTCGACAAAGGCCGCAGCGCGCAAGACCACGCTGCCATGTCGATCGACCACCACGCTTTGACCATCAAAGACCAGTTCGTCTTGCGCGCCGACCAAATTGACATAGACGATCGGCAGACCGGTTTCGATGGCGCGCTCGCGCAGCATCGCCTCGCGCGCGGCTTGTTTGCCCTGCTCATAAGGCGAGGCATTGGTGACGAGCAGCAACTCGGCGCCCGCGGCTCCCGCCGCCCGCGCGGGTGCAGGCTGCCAGATGTCCTCGCAGATCAGCAGACCGAGACCAAAGCCACGCAACTCGACCACGACCGGCGTGCTGCCACGAGCGAAATATCTTTGTTCATCAAAAACGCCGTAATTCGGCAGACAAGCCTTGCGGTAACGCGCACGCTCGACCCCCGCCGCCAACAGCGCGACCGAGTTGTAGATGCCGGCGTCGGTGTACTCGGGAGAGCCGAGCAACATCGCAGGCCGATCGGCCGCGCGCGTGCAGCGCGCCAGCGCGCGTTCGATCTGATGACGAAAGCCGCGATGAAAGAGCAGATCTTCCGGTGGATAGCCGGCGAGCGTGAGCTCCGGGAAGACAACGAGATCGGCAGCGCCCGAGTCGGCAGCGCCCGAGTCGGCAGCGCCCAACTGCGCCGCAGTGTCGAGCACGCGCGCCGCATTGCCGTCGATATCGCCGACGAGCAGGTCGAGCTGCGCGAGGGCGATCTTCAGGCTGCCAGCGGTCAAGCCGTCCGGCGCTTGCGCAGCTGCTCTTCGATCGCCGAGCCGAGTTCGGCGGGCGAACGAACGGTGCGCACACCCGCCGCCTCGAGAGCGCGGAACTTGTCGGCGGCCGTGCCCTTGCCACCGGCGATCACGGCGCCGGCGTGGCCCATGCGCTTGCCGGGCGGTGCGGTGACGCCTGCGATGTAGGCCACCACCGGCTTGGTCACGTGCTGACGAATGAACTCGGCACCCGCTTCTTCGTCGCTGCCGCCGATCTCGCCCACCATCACGATGCCTTCGGTTTTGGGGTCATCCTGAAACAGCGCGAGCACATCAATGAAATTCATGCCGCGCACCGGATCGCCACCGATGCCAACGCAAGTGCTTTGCCCGAGCCCGTTGTTGGTGGTTTGGAACACGGTCTCGTAGGTGAGCGTGCCCGAGCGCGACACGATACCGACGCAACCCGGCTTGTGAATCAAGCCCGGCATGATGCCGATCTTGCATTCGCCCGGCGTGATGATGCCCGGGCAGTTGGGACCGATCAGTCGCGACTTGGAGCCCGCGAGCGCGGCCTTCACGCGCACCATGTCGTTCACCGGAATGCCCTCGGTGATGCAGACAATGAGCTCGATGCCGGCATCCGCAGCTTCGAGGATGGCATCTGCGGCAAAGCCGGCAGGCACGTAAATCATTGAGGCGTTGGCACCGGTCGCCGCCACCGCATCGTGCACGGTGTCGAACACCGGGCGGCCGAGGTGGGTGTCGCCGCCGCGGCCGGGCGTCACGCCGCCCACAACTTGGGTGCCATAGGCGATGCACTGTTCGGAATGGAAGGTGCCCTGCTTGCCGGTAAAGCCCTGGCAGATCACTTTGGTGTTCTTGTCGACGAGAATGCTCATGGGTCGAATCCTGTCAGCTTGTAGCGGCGCGGGTGACGAACGATGTGCGTCAGCACGCGGCGGCCACGACTTTTTGCGCGGCGTCGGTGAGATCTTTGGCGGCGATGACCTTGAGGCCACTCGCTGCGAGCATCTCGCGGGCTTTTTCGGCATTGGTGCCCTCGAGGCGCACCACGACCGGCACCTTGACGCCGACGTTCTTGACTGCGGTGATCACGCCTTCGGCGATCAGATCGCAGCGCACGATGCCACCAAAGATATTGACGAGAATCGCCTTGACCTTGGGGTTGGAGAGAATCAGCTTGAAGGCCACGGTGACGCGCTCAGCCGTGGCGCCACCGCCGACGTCGAGAAAGTTCGCCGGCGAGCCGCCATGCAGCTTGATGAGATCCATCGTGGCCATCGCGAGGCCCGCGCCGTTCACCATGCAGGCGATGTCGCCGTCGAGCGACACGTAGTTGAGATCGTGCTGACTCGCCTGCAGCTCCATCGGGTCTTCTTGCGCGGTGTCGCGCATGGCGGCGAGCGCCTTCTGCCGATAGGTGGCGTTGGCGTCGACATTGAACTTGGCGTCGAGCGCGACCAGATCGCCGGCCTGGGTGACGATGAGCGGGTTGACTTCGAGCAGGCTCGCGTCTTTGTCGAGATACAGCTGGTAGAGCGCCATCGCAATTTTTTGAAACTGCGCGATCTGCTCGCCCTTGAAGCCGAGTGCGAAGGCCATGCGGCGGCACTGGTTGGGCTGCAAGCCGGCCGCCGGATGAATGTTGACCGTGGTGATCTTCTCGGGCGAGTGCTCGGCGACTTCTTCGATGTCCATGCCGCCCGCGGCTGAACCCACCATCGCGATGTATCCCTTCTCGCGGTTGAGCGTGAGCGAGAGGTAAATTTCGCGCTCGATCGCCGAACCGGTTTCGACGTACACGCGATCGACCGGCAAACCCTCGGGGCCCGTCTGCTTGGTGGCGAGTCGGGTGCCGAGCATGGCCTTGGCCGCTTCGCGCACCGCAGCCGTGTCGCGAGCGAGCTTGACGCCGCCCGCCTTGCCGCGGCCACCCGCGTGAACCTGCGCCTTCACGACCCAGATCGAGCCGCCAAGAGCCTCGGCCGCAGCCACCGCTTCGTCCGGCGTAGCCGCTACGCGGCCAGCCGGCACGGGGATCGCGTATGCGGCAAAGACCTCTTTGGCTTGATATTCGTGAAGATTCATCGAGACCCCCGTAATCACTGGACTAAACTCGTATTTTGGGCGAAGTGGGCACATTAGGGAACCGCCAATGAGGGGGGATTTCGGATGACGGAAGTCGGCTGGCCGATTCCCCAATCGTGGTTACTGGCGCTCGCGCTGCCTGGCGTATTGCCTGCTGTCGCCGCGCTTGCGGGTCTGCTCGTCGGCAGCTTTGTGAACACCGTGATCCACCGCTTGCCACGCATGCTCGAGCGCGACTGGCGCGCGCAGTGTGCAGAACTTGCGGGCGAGCCCGCCGCACCCAGTGCACAGCGCTACGACCTCATCGCGCCGCGTTCACATTGCCCGGCCTGCCAAACGCCGATTCGAGCGCTGCATCTCGTGCCGCTGATCGGCTGGCTGTGGTTGCGCGGTCGATGTGCCGCCTGCGGCACGCGCGTCTCGCCGCGCTACCCGCTCGTTGAACTTGCAAGCAGTCTCGCTTTTGTCGCGGTCGCGCTGCGCTTCGGTCCGACGGTCGAGTGCGCCGCCGCACTCGTGATCACGAGTTTTTTGATCGCACTCGCAGTGATCGACTTAGACACGCACTACCTGCCCGATCAACTGACGTTGCCGCTGCTGTGGTTGGGGCTTGCGGCGAGCCTCGCGGGGGATGTGCGTAGCGCCGTGATCGGCGCGATCATCGGCTACCTCGTGCTCTGGTCGGTGTATCAGGCGTTCAAGCTCGCCACCGGCAAAGAGGGCATGGGCTATGGCGATTTCAAGCTGCTGGCCGCGCTCGGCGCGTGGCTGGGTCCTGCGGCGCTGCTGCCGATCGTGCTGGCGTCATCGATGGCCGGTGCCGTGATCGGTCTCGTGCTGATTTTTTTCTTTGGCCGCGGTCGTGAGCAACCCCTCGCCTTCGGCCCCTATCTCGCCGCGGCAGGTTGGCTGGTGATGATGGCGGGTGATGCC
>Ga0194123_10007175_pt1 | contig 11211 bp, 1 predicted proteins | sample TA2MahsurfametaG_5_FD_155479 | JGI IMG/M metagenome (GOLD analysis project Ga0194123, IMG submission 155479) | Freshwater microbial communities from Lake Tanganyika, Tanzania - TA2015023 Mahale A surface | ecosystem: Environmental > Aquatic > Freshwater > Lake | place: Tanzania: Lake Tanganyika... | reverse complement strand
TTTTTCACCAGTTGGTCCTGTTTCACCAGTTGCTCCTGTATTTCCAGTTGGTCCTGTATTTCCAGTTGGTCCTGTATTTCCAGTTGGTCCTGTATTTCCAGTTGGTCCTGTATTTCCAGTTGGTCCTGTATTTCCAGTTGGTCCAGTTGGTCCTGTATTTCCAATTGGACCTGTATTTCCTGTTGGACCGGTATTACCAGTTGGTCCTGTATTTCCAGTTGGTCCTGTATTTCCAGTTGGCCCTGTATAACCGATAGATCCGGTATTACCAGTGGGTCCGGCGATTCCAGTAGCTCCAGTTGTTCCAATTAGTCCTGTATTACCAGTTGGTCCGGTTGGTCCAGCTTCACCTGTTGACCCTATATTTCCAGTTGGCCCTATATTTCCAGTTGGCCCTATATTTCCTGTTACCCCACTTTTTCCGGTATTACCAATAGGTCCGGTATTACCAATATGTCCGGTATTACCAATAGGTCCGGTATTACCAATAGGTCCGGTATTACCAGTTGGTCCAGTATTACCAGTTGGTCCAGTATTACCAGTTGGTCCAGTATTACCAATTGGTCCGGTATTACCAGTTGGTCCAGTATTACCAGTTGGTCCAGTTGGCCCAGTATTTCCAGTTGGCCCTGTATTTCCAGTTGGACCGGTTTCACCAGTTGATCCAGTTGGCCCTGTATTTCCAGTTGGACCAATATTTCCTGTTGGACCGGTTGGACCATTTTCACCTGTAGCTCCGGTATTTCCTGCTGGACCTGTTGAACCAGTTTCACCTATATATCCAGTATTACCAGTTGGTCCGGTATTTCCCGTAGATCCTGTATTTCCAGTTGGTCCGGTATTTCCTGTATTTCCAGTTGGTCCGGTATTACCAGTTGAACCGATTTCACCTGTATGTCCGGTATTTCCAGTTAGTCCTGTTTCACCTGTATTTCCAGTATTTCCAGTTGGACCGGTATTTCCAGTTGGCCCTGTATTTCCTGTTGGTCCGGTGGCACCATTTTCACCTGTAGATCCGGTATTTCCTGTTGGACCAGTTGGTCCTGTATTACCAGTTGGACCTGTATTACCTATTGGTCCTGTATTACCAGTTGGACCTGTATTACCAGTTGCTCCTATATTACCTGTTGGTCCTGTATTACCTGTTGGTCCTGTACTACCAGTTGGACCTGTACTACCAGTTGGACCTGTACTACCAGTTGGACCTGTATTACCAGTTGGACCTGTACTACCAGTTGGACCTGTACTACCAGTTGGACCTGTACTACCAGTTGGACCTGTACTACCAGTTGGACCTCTATTTCCAGTTGGACCTCTACTACCAGTTGGACCTGTACTACCAGTTGGACCTGTACTACCAGTTGGACCCATATTTCCAACTGATCCAGTATTTCCTGTAGGACCCTTTGTCCCCGCTTCACCAGTAGGACCAGTTATACCGACTGGACCAGCTGAGCCTGTATTTCCAGTTGGACCGATTGTACCGGGCGTCCCTGTATGTCCGGTTAGCCCAGTTATGCCAGACGACCCAGTATGTCCGGTTGGTCCTGTAGTTCCAGCCAATCCGACATTTCCAGTTGGACCGGTTGGACCAGCTGATCCAGTATTTCCAGTTGGCCCTGTGTTTCCAACTGATCCATCTGATCCAGTAGGTCCGGTTAATCCCGCTTCACCTGTATTTCCAGTTGGACCGGTTGGTCCTGTTTCACCGATATTACCAATCTGACCGGTTGTTCCTGCTTCACCTGTATTCCCAGTAGGTCCTGTATTCCCAGTTACTCCTGTATAACCAGTTGGTCCTGTTGTTCCAGTAGCACCAGTATTTATTGCTATGCCTGCTGGACCAGTTGACCCAATTGGTCCTGTATTTCCAGTAGAACCAGTATTATTTGATTGGCCTGCTGGACCTGTTATTCCAATATGTCCTGTATTTCCAATAGCACCAGTAGGACCAGTATTTGTTGCTATGCCTGCTGTACCGGTTGGTCCTGCTTCACCAGTTGGTCCTGTATTAGTTGTTCCTGTATTACCAGTAGGTCCTATATTGCCTATTAATCCGGTCTTACCAGTTGGTCCCGTATTTCCAATTGCTCCCGTATTTCCAGTTGGTCCTGTATCACCCGTTGGTCCTGTATCACCCGTTGGTCCCGTATCACCCGTTGGTCCCGTATTACCTGTTGGTCCAGTATCGCCCGTTGGTCCAGTATCGCCTGTTGGTCCCGTATCACCAGTTGGTCCAGTATTACCTGTTGGTCCTTGAATTCCAGTCGGTCCTTGTATTAGACCTATATTTATCCATTCAATAATATTTAATATATTAGTTTGAATTGGTGGATTATCTTTAATACAAACCCATAAATATTGATTAATAATATATCCATCACCTATAATAGCAGTAGTAGGTAAATCTAATGGATTATTCAAAGCTCCTTTAATAACAATAGTTCCAGGATTTTTACCTCCAATAGTTGAACCAATAGGTAAAGTTATTTCAGTTCCTGATGAGGAAATAGCAGCATCACCTAAAAATATAGTAGCAGGTGTAAAGTAGCCTTTATCAGCATTGATATGTTTGAAACGAGCACCAGTCTTACCTAACACCAATACATCATTAGCATATGGAATTATACTTTGAGTCAAGATACCAACAAAATTTCCAGTAGGTCCGGTTTCTCCAGTAGGTCCGGTCGGTCCAATAGGTCCGTCTGCTAATCCAGCAGGTCCTGTGGGTCCAGTATTCCCAGTTGGACCAGTGGGGCCAGTTGGACCAGTGGAGCCAGTTGGACCAGTTGATCCTATTTGGCCTGTTGGTCCAGTATTTCCGGTATTTCCAGTTGGTCCTGTATCACCCGTTGGTCCTGTATCACCCGTTGGTCCCGTATCACCAGTTGGTCCCGTATTACCAGTTGGTCCTGTATAACCGGTAGGTCCTGTATTTCCAATTGGTCCTGTATCTCCAGTTTGCCCTATATTTCCAGTTGGTCCTGTATTTCCAGTTGGTCCTGTATTTCCAGTTGGTCCTGTATTTCCAGTTGCTCCAGTATTAACTTCTTCGCCTTGCGGACCGATAGGACCTGTATCTCCAGTAGGTCCGACTGCTCCTGTATATCCTGTATTTCCAGTAGGTCCTCCAGCAGGTCCGGGTGGTCCGGGTCGACCAGTGTGTCCTTTACAATTTCTACCAGTTGGACCAGTAACATAACTCCCGGGCGGACCAGTTTGTCCCATTTGGCCTATAGCAGATTGTCCTGTAGGACCTGTAGGTCCAATTGGACCTTGGGCTATTAAATTACAACATTTGCCCTTATCTAAATATTGTGGGTAATTCCTGTAATTGCGTGACATTTATATATAATTATAATAAATTATTTATAAATTTACTTTTTTTAGCAAACCTCGTACTATGGTCCAACTTATAAAAAGTATAATTCACTACATAGTATAATTCACTACATAGTATAATTCACTACATAGTATAATTCACTATATAAATTATAGAACATATGAACCACCGTAACTAATTGAAAAAGTATTGTTTATTAAAGCTACGGTTAGATCTGAAAGAGTAGTACTAGTAAGAGCTCCTCTATATTTAATACTAGCACTAGTTGAATTTGCTGGACTGTTTAATAAAAACGAAACGAAATTTGTTGTGTTTACATTTTCCTGTATACTGCCTATATCTAATGAAGCACCTACACTAGCATTAGTTGCTACCGGTAAAGAAACCGATAAATTTCCTGCTGCTAAAGTTCCTTTTCCGGACAAAACAATAGTTGCTTGGAAAAAACATAGATTACTAATACGAGTAAATCTGCCAACCTGTGTAGTATATGTTGGAGTTCCACCACCACTTGAAGTCAGAGTGGGTGTAAAAGTTGTTTGAGCGAAATTAAAACTCCAGTTACCAGTTTCATCTATGCTGTTAAAACTACTATCAAATACATTATAACTGGTTGGTGGTCTTCCACGTAAGGAAGAAGTCATTGCTCTATTACTTCCTCCACTGCCAGCAACAGCAGCAAATATTCCTAATTCAGGAGCCCAAGCAATACTAAACCAACTATTAGCATTAGCAGCAGTTCTTGCCGTCCAAGTTATACCATCAGGAGAGGTTGTTACACCAGCCGATGAAACCGCCGCGAATAGTCCTAATTCAGCAGACCAAGCTATACCTATATATCCAGAATGAGGAGTAGTTCTTATAGTCCATGTTATACCATCCGGAGATGTTGCTATAGCATTAGCTGAACTTTGTGCAACAATGGCAAATAAGCCTAATTCAGGAGACCAGACAATATTAACCCAATCCCTACTAGGAGTGCTTCGTCTCGTCCAAATTATACCATCAGGGGAAGTAGCAACAATTCCATCCGCAGCGACAGCACAAAATAACCCAAGTTCAGGAGCCCAACCAACAGCTATAAATACACCAGCTGTACTTGGACTTGACGCTGTACCAAGTCCTGTTACAGTCCAATTTATACCATTAGGAGAAGTCATAGATCGATTTGTTCCATCAGTTGAAACAGCAACAAATTTGCTTAATTCAGAAGACCAACAAACACCATTCCATTGGTTATCTTGAGCTGAAGTTCGTGTCGTCCAGGTGATACCATCAGGAGAAGTCATTACTCTATTATTTGTTCCAGCTACAGCAACAGCACAAAATAAACCTAAATTAGGAGACCAACAAATATTTCGATAAACATTGGTATTTGGAGTAGTACGAAGAGTCCAATTAATACCATCAGGAGAAGTCGTTACTGTATTGGCAGTTCCACCAGCACTATTAGAAACAGCAGCAAATAAGCCTAATTCAGGAGACCAAGCAACAGCAGGCCAGTTATAAGCAACCGTAGTTCTCGAGGTCCATGTTGATACTGCTTTAACCCCACTTGAATAAGGATTAGGAAGAGGGTAACTATCTTTGGCTAACGCATAATATCCATTTACCGCACCATAAGAAGCGTCAGTGCCTAGTTGTTGATTTATTCTCTCTAATGTATCTAATTTATAAGAGGGTGCTGCTATTTGACTTAAACTTAATGTAGATGTAGATGGGTTATATGTAAATGGTGTAGTTGTATCATCTTGAAATAGACTTTTACTTCCTGTTCCGGAAGTTTTTGAAAAAGGAATAAAATAGTTACCGCTTGTGTCATCACTTGTAATATTTATAGTTGTCGCATTTGTAGGGCCAGCTGGCCCTGTAGCACCTGTAGAACTTGATGTACCAGGTAATCCAGTGGGTCCGGTCATTCCAGTGGGTCCTGTATTTCCTGTAGCACCGGTATTTGTTTGTGTGCCGTCTGGTCCTGCTGGTCCTGTTTGTCCGGTTGGGCCCGTATTACCTGTTGGACCAATTGGGCCATCTGACCCTGTATTTCCTGTAGCACCTGTCGCGGTTGATGTACCGGGTAATCCAATGGGTCCGGTTGGACCAGTTTGCCCTATATTACCTGTTGGACCTGTATTACCTGTTGGTCCAGTATTACCTGTATTACCAATTGGACCTGTATTACCTGTTGGACCTGTAGGTCCTTCTTCACCTGTAGGTCCTGTATTACCATATTCGCCTGTAGGACCTGTTTGTCCAGTTGGACCTGTATTACCTGTGGCACCGGTATTTGTTTCTGCGCCGTCTCGACCAGTTGGTCCAGTTGGACCTGTTTCACCAGTTGGTCCTGCTTCACCGGTTGGACCTGTTTCACCAGTTGGTCCTACTTCACCAGTTGGTCCTGTATTACCAGTTGGTCCTGTATTTCCAGTTGGTCCTGTATTTCCAGTTGGTCCTGTATTTCCAGTTGGTCCAGTTTCACCAGTTGGTCCAGTTTCACCCGTTGGTCCTGTTTCACCCGTTGGTCCTACTTCACCAGTTGGTCCTACTTCACCAGTTGGTCCTACTTCACCAGTTGGTCCTATATTTCCTGTTGGTCCTATATTTCCTGTTGGTCCTGTATTTCCTGTTGGTCCTGTTGGTCCTATAGGTCCTGTTTCACCAGTAGACCCTGTATTTCCAGTTGGTCCAAGTTCACCTGTAGCTCCTGTTTCACCTGTAGCCCCTGTATTTCCATGTTCACCTGTTGGTCCTGTTGGTCCTGTTGGTCCTGCTTCACCAGTTTGTCCTGTTGGCCCAAGCTCACCAGTTGGTCCTGTATTACCAGTTGGTCCTGTTTCACCAGTTGGGCCTGTTTCACCAGTTGGGCCTGTATTACCAGTAGGACCTGTTTCTCCTGTAGGTCCTGTTTCACCTGTAGGTCCTGTATTACCTACTTCACCTGTAGGTCCTGTTTCACCGATAGACCCTGTATTACCAGTTTCACCAGTTGGTCCAGTTTCACCAGTTGGTCCTGTTTCACCAGTTGGTCCAGTTTCACCAGTTGGTCCAGTTTCACCAGTTGGTCCAGTTTCACCTGTTGGGCCTGTTTCACCGGTTGGTCCAGTTTCACCGGTTGGTCCAGTTTCACCAGTTGGTCCGATTTCACCGGTTGGTCCAGTTTCACCAGTTGGGCCTATTTCACCAGTTGGGCCTGTTTCACCGGTTGGACCTGTTTCACCCGTAGGTCCTGTTTCTCCTGTAGGTCCTGTTTCACCAGTTGGTCCAGTTTCACCTGTTGGCCCTGTTTCACCCGTTGGTCCTGTTTCACCCGTTGGACCTGTTTCACCAGTTGGTCCTGTTTCTCCTGTTGGTCCTGTTTCTCCTGTATGACCTCTTTCTCCCGTAAGTCCGGCTTCTCCTGTAGGGCCTATTTCTCCTGTAGCTCCTCTTTCTCCTGTTGGTCCTGTATTTCCTGTTGGTCCTGTTTCACCTGTTGGACCTGCTTCACCGGTTGGTCCTGTTTCACCAGTTGGACCGGTTTCACCGGTTGGGCCTGCTTCACCAGTTGGTCCTGCTTCACCTGTAGGTCCAGTTTCACCTGTAGGTCCGGTTTCACCAGTTGGTCCTATTTCACCGGTTGGCCCGGTTTCACCTGTTGGCCCTGCTTCACCTGTTGGTCCTGTTTCACCAGTTGGACCTGTTTCACCAGTTGGACCTGTTTCACCAGTTGGTCCTGTTTCACCGGTTGGCCCTGTTTCACCGGTTGGCCCTGTTTCACCTGTTGGTCCTGCTTCACCGGTTGATCCTGTTTCACCAGTTGGACCTGTTTCTCCTGTAGGTCCGGTTTCTCCTGTAGGGCCTATTTCTCCTGTAGCTCCTCTTTCACCAGTAGGTCCTACTTTACCAGTTGGTCCTGTTTCACCAGTTGGTCCTGTTTCACCTGTTGGACCTATTTTACCAGTTGGTCCAGTTTCACCAGTTGGTCCGGTTTCTCCCGTTGATCCGGTTTTTCCCGTAGGTCCGGTTTCTCCAGTTGGTCCTGTATTACCTGTTGGTCCTGTTTCACCAGTTGGGCCGGCTTCACCAGTTGGTCCGGCTTCACCAGTTGGTCCGGCTTCACCAGTTGGTCCGGTTTCTCCTGTAGGACCTGTTTCTCCTGTAGGGCCTGTTTCTCCTGTAGGTCCTGTTTCTCCTGTAGGTCCTGTTTCTCCTGTAGGTCCTGTTTCTCCCGTTGATCCGGTTTCACCAGTTGGTCCTGTTTCACCAGTTGGTCCTGTTTCACCAGTTGGTCCTGTTTCACCAGTTGGACCGGTTTCACCAGTTGGTCCAGTTTCGCCAGTTGGTCCAGTTTCGCCAGTTGGTCCGGTTTCTCCTGTAGGACCTGTTTCTCCTGTAGGACCTGTTTCTCCTGTTGGTCCTGTTTCACCTGTGGGTCCGGTTTCACCGGTTGGTCCTGTTTCACCTGTGGGTCCTGTTTCTCCTGTAGGTCCTGTTTCACCTGTAGGTCCTCTTTCTCCAGTTGGTCCGGTTTCACCAGTTGGTCCAGTTTCACCAGTTGGTCCAGTTTCACCAGTTGGTCCAGTTTCACCCGTTGGTCCTGTTTCACCAGTTGGGCCTGTTTCTCCTGTAGGACCAGTTTCACCAGTTGGTCCAGTTCCACCAGTTGGTCCAGTTTCACCTGTTGGTCCGATTTCACCTGTGGGTCCGATTTCACCAGTTGGTCCAGTTTCACCAGTAGGTCCGGTTTCACCCGTTGGTCCAGTTTCACCCGTAGGTCCGATTTCACCCGTAGGACCAGTTTCACCCGTAGGTCCAGTTTCACCCGTAGGTCCGGTTGGACCAGTTTCACCAGTTGGACCAGTTTCACCAGTTGGACCAGTTTCACCCGTTGGACCAGTTTCACCAGTTGGACCTGTTTCACCAGTTGGACCAGCTTCTCCTGTTGGTCCGGTATTTCCAGTTGGGCCTGTTTCACCAGTTGAGCCACTTTCACCCATAGGTCCGGTTTCACCAGTTGGTCCGGCTTCACCCGTAGGACCGGTTTCACCAGTTGGTCCTGTTTCACCAGTTGGTCCTGTTTCACCTGTGGGTCCGGTTTCACCAGTTGGTCCAATTTCACCAGTTGGTCCTGTTTCACCAGTTGGTCCGGTTTCACCTGTAGCTCCTCTTTCACCTGTAGATCCTATTTCTCCAGTTGGACCTGTTGGACCTGCTTGACCGGTTGGACCTGTTTCACCCTTAGTTCCAGTATTTCCAGTTGCGCCTGTAGGACCACTTTCACCAGTAGGTCCGGTATTTCCAATTGAACCTGTCGTTCCAACTTCACCTGTAGGTCCGGTATTTCCAATTGGACCTGTTATTCCTACTTCACCAGTAGGACCTGTTTCGCCGATTATACCAGCTGACCCTGTATTTCCAGTTGGTCCAGTTGTACCAGCTGACCCTGTATTTCCAGTTGGACCAGTTGGACCAGCTGACCCTGTATATCCAGTTGGACCGATTGGACCAGGTGTCCCTGTATATCCAGTTGGACCAGTTGTACCAGCTGACCCTGTATTTCCAGTTGGACCGATTGGACCTGCTGACCCTGTATTTCCAGTTAGACCAGTTGGACCAGCTGACCCGGCATTTCCAGTTGGACCGGTTGAACCCGTTTGGCCGATTGAACCAGCTTGACCTGTACTACCTGTTGGACCTGTTGGACCTGTTGGACCTGTTGGACCTGTTGGACCTCTTGATCCAGTTTGACCTATTGGACCTGTTGCTCCAGTTGCTCCAGTTGGACCAGTTGGACCAGTAGCACCAGTATTTGTTGTTATGCCTGATGGACCAGTAGCACCAGTAGGTCCAGTTGACCCAGTAGCACCAGTATTACTTGATTGGCCTGCTGGACCAGTTGCTCCAGTTGGACCTGTATTTCCAATAGCACCAGTAGCACCAGTATTACTTAATTGCCCCGCTGGACCGGTTGGGCCTATATTACCAGTTGGTCCTGTATTACCAATTGGTCCGGTACTACCAGTTGGACCTGTACTACCAGTTGGGCCTGTACTACCAGTTGGACCTGTTGGACCTGTTAAACCTGTTGGACCTGTTGGACCTGTTGGACCTGTTGGACCTGTTGGACCTGTTGGACCTGTTGGACCTGTTGGACCTGTACTACCTGTTGGACCTGTTGGACCTGTTGGACCTGTTGAACCTGTTGGACCTGTACTACCTGTTGGACCGGTATCACCGATAATTCCTTGAATTCCAGGAGGACCTTGTATTAGCCCTGCATTTTGCCATCCATTAATATTTGGTGGATTATTTTGAATACAAACCCATAAATATTGTTCAATAATATATCCATCACTTACAACAGCATTAGTTGGTAATTCTGACGTATTATTTAAAGCCCCTTTTATAACAATAGTTGATGGGTTAACACCTCCGATAGTTGAACCAGCAGGTAAAACAATTTCTGTTCCTGAACCGGAAATAGACGCCTCACCTAAAAATATAGTTCCCGCGGAGAAGTACCCTTTATCAGCATGTATTTCTTTAAACCGAGCACCAGTAATACCTAAAAACAATATGTCAGTAGCATATGGTATTATACTATTATATAAAATACCTCCAAAACTACCTGTATAACCAATTATTCCAACAGGTCCAGTTGGACCAGTAGGTCCGGTTGACCCAGTATGTCCGGTTGATCCAGTAGGTCCAGTTGGTCCTATTGACCCAGTAAGTCCAGTAGATCCTGTTGGACCAGTAGATCCTGTTGGACCAGTAGATCCTGTTGGACCAGTAGATCCTCTTGCTCCAGTAGATCCTGTTGGACCAGTAGATCCTGTTGGACCAGTAGATCCTGTTGGACCAGTAAGCCCTCTTTCTCCAGTTGAACCAGTAGGTCCGGTAGAACCAGTAGGTCCGGTTGACCCAGTATGTCCGGTTTGACCTGTAGGTCCAGTTGGACCGGTATTTCCAGTAGCACCAGTATTTCCAGTGGCACCAGTATTAGTTGCTAAACCTCCTGGACCGGTTGGTCCTGTATTTCCAGTTGGTCCTGTATTTCCAGTTGGTCCTGTATTTCCAGTTGGCCCGCCAAGAGGTCCAGTCGGTCCGGCCGGTCCAGTATCACCTCTACAACTTCTACCAGTTGGACCAGTAATAGATTGTCCGGTTGGACCAGTTAATCCCATTTGACCTATAGCAGATGGTCCTGGTGGACCTGGTGGACCTTGCGGACCTTGTGTTCTTAAATCAGAACATTTGAGTGCACCTAAATATTGTGGGTAATTCTGATAATTGCGTGACATTTATATATAATTATAATAATTTATTTATAAATTAACTATTTTCAATACTGATTATTTCTCTACATTGTCATATTCAAAAAAATACTTATTACAAGCTTTAGTATTCTAACTTGTGAACGAAATAATTTACCATAAACTAATGACATTTGTTAATACTATAGGAGTAGAACTATTTGGGAATATAATTGAAATTTGTTGCATGACATTCGTTGCTGAAGCATTAATCGTAATATTAGCCAACCCATTACCTGCTCTCATTGTATATGCCGTTCCATTGACATTTATAGCATTACAATAAAATTTAGCATTGTAAATAAATGTAAGCGTATATGTTGCGGTAATTGAGGTTGTTGGTACATTTGTTAGTGTTAATGTAAAATTGGCTGAAGGAGTATAATATACAACTCCTTTTATAGAAGTGTAAGATAATGATAAATTTGTACCAGAGCCACCAGCATGTAATAATTCTGCTACTTCAGCGACAGTTGTAATACCACTTAAGGTAGCATTACCAGTTATTAGAGCAGTGCCGCCTACATGTAAAGTTTCAGTTGGTGTAATATTAAGACCTACTCCAAGTCGGTT
>Ga0194123_10007173_pt1 | contig 11214 bp, 7 predicted proteins | sample TA2MahsurfametaG_5_FD_155479 | JGI IMG/M metagenome (GOLD analysis project Ga0194123, IMG submission 155479) | Freshwater microbial communities from Lake Tanganyika, Tanzania - TA2015023 Mahale A surface | ecosystem: Environmental > Aquatic > Freshwater > Lake | place: Tanzania: Lake Tanganyika... | reverse complement strand
TACCTGGCGATCTATAATCAGCGCGGGTACCTTATGGCCTTGACGAGCCGCACCCCTTTTCAGCAACTCGCCTTGCTCCTGGCTGCTTAATGACCTGGTGAGAAAACACAGCTCGCCCTGTTCAAGGCAGTAATTGCTGAACTTGGTGGTTTTGAGGCTGGCAGTCTTCAGTACCAATTTCGAATTCGTCTGTTTTCCCCATTATTGAGCGTTCACCGATGCTGCTAGCACTGTCTTCTCGAGTGCCAATTAATCTTGGATTTGAAGGGGGTGATCGAATGCATACTTAGGTCGCTCAGATCTGGACTTGGCTTAACTTTCTTTGCGGATTCATCATCTCACCCGGATGATTACGACAGTCTCGTACTACCAATACATCGCATTGCTTGATTAGCGTCCGTGCTCAGACGTTTAAGGAATGCAGAGTCGGCATCATCCTTAGCATCTGACGGCCACTACTAGGTTGCTTTAGTAGTTATGACCCCATCAATGGAAACCCATGCCTTCTACTTGGGGTCTTGCACGTCGCTCATGCAGGCGGTCGCCCGATGTAAAGCCCAAATCTCCCGCCGGTTACCTTACCGTTAAAGTATTAGACTATCATTTGAACTCCATCTATACGTTTTTATCCTATTCAGGAATTGCTCGGATGGCATAAGCTATATTATGATGAATTCGATTATATTCTCAAGCGAGAATGAATATCCTCCACTGAGTGCAAACTCAGGTAAAATGCTCAATAAGAGCGGATAGACCGTCTAGGTCGTAATATACGATATCAGAGGTTTGCGTGTGATTTGGAATAATAGTCTGCCCTGTAAAAAAGTTCATCTTTTGAGGGTATATTAGATGATACGGAATTCCAGATAATATCATATCGTGAGTAGGTTTAAGAAAAAGTCTTTCTGGAACAAGGCATACTAGTTTGGCAGTATCTTTGCTGTACACAGACGCTACCACTGTTGATGATCCTGCTTCGCAGAGAATGATGTCGGCTTGGTGCAGAGTTAATAATAATTCCCATTCAGACAAGCCAGTTGGGTTTATACAGGAAAAACCGTATCGCTCTGTGACAAGCTGTATGAGTGAACTTCTATTGGCTATCCTTGTATCATCAATGCCATTGCGACAAAGAAAGACTCTCGAGGAACATGAATGATGGCTAGTGGAGATGTTTGCGGAAGCTAGTCTGATCTTCCTGAACTGTCGCATAAGCAAAAAAGAATTTATAACGGGTGAAGTTGAGAAATATTCAACTACATCAGATGCTTCTATCATATAGTTAGAAGCGTAATATGATCCAGAAGGCATTATACTAAATGTGTCAGCGTTATTGATATTCTTAAGTTTTAAAAGATGTAGAAGTTCTTTGATTCCTGATTTATATCCATATTCAAGTCCATAGCATTCCCCAATGTTAATTGGTGACACCCCTGCCAGCAATGGAAGATTGTCATAAAGAAAATGACCAAAGTGGTTATTATGTGTTATTATCTCTATTGGCCCTTTTCTTGCCATACTTGTACACTTAAAAAAATCTTCATTGATACTGTATTCAGTGTGAGCCCCACTCTGTGTAGAAATTAGAAACGGATAAAATCGAAGCCAATATGAATCGTCCACAAGAACAATATTCTCTCGCTTGACCAATGTTTTTAGTTCACCATTTGGCCAGTGATAAAGATAAATTCGCCCAGGTCCTCTGATTGATCCAAGAATGGATGTAGATGTAACTACTCCCTCATACCAACTGTTTATTGAAGCACATACTCTATGTCGTTTTAACAGCCTACCAAGCGAATTTAGATAATCTTCCCTATATATTCTAAACGATTTAAGCCTATAAAGTTGTATCAGGCTTACGTCAATCTCTGACCCATGCCCCAGGTCAAGACCTGCCATTTCATTGGGCTTTACAGCCAAAAATTTAGTGCTAGGAAAACTCATATATGTTACACAGGAAAAATATATAGCGCTACTGCAAGTACAATACCTTTCCCACCTTCTATAGGTAATACATTGTCCACAATATCTTTTGTATAAATGGGTGCAGAACTTGGAGCAAATGATATTTCAGCATATTTGATAGCTGAATGATCATTTAGATCATCTCCTATATATATATATGGAGCGTCACCAATTATACCTTTAATAAGGGATAACTTGTCTATGCTACGAGCATCAAGATATGTAATATCTAGATGCTTTGCACGATCCCTGCAAAGACCTGTCCTGTCCGATGAGATGATATAGCATTTTATACCATTTTCTGACAGTATTCTAAAGCCAGTACCGTCATAAATGGAAAAACTTCTGCTTTCTACAGTCGGACTGTAGTGACATAGAGCATCTGTTAGCACACCATCACAATCACAAAAAAGGAATTCTGGGATCTTTTTATTTGCACTATATTTCATGAATCAATATAAATAAGTTAACCTAATATATCAGATCATACTTGCCATGTATGACTATCGCTCTATTGATTGTTTACATAAAGACATGTTCTCGGAATGCGATTGGTTAACATAACTTGATGGCTTAGAGCCTGGATTGCTTACTTATCCTAGTATATTGTACATAGTAAGCAGTCCGCAGTTATCCTTGTTGAACGAATGAAGCGTCACTATATGGCCCCATTTTGAACAAATTCCATCTTGCCAGCCTGTCCAATTCAGTTAATTGACTCGTAGGTCGCAAATAAGTACTATAACTACAAACTCAAAGTTTACAATACTTATAACTTCTTATATAGATGACTGCACATCTTCACTCTTCAATATGTCTTTTGAGGAAACAATATAAAGCAGCACACGAATTCTTGCATAATAACAGTTATCCAGGCTTCCTAGGTGTCATTGAAAGTTGGAATTCATGGGCACATGCGACCCCAGGCCTACGCAGATATATCACCCGTTTGTTTAAATCTACTTGACTCTTGCTTGTAGGCAGATGTAGGTACAAATCCATCAACTATAGGATTTTATAATCAGCACTCAAATCACTTTGCTAGCTAATTGCACTATTGTCGACTTACTTTCATATCGTTGATAAATTCTTTGCCAGTATCCTTAATCTCACCACTCCCTTTGATTTGAGGTCTACCACAACTCTTACATTCAAGGTTTCCCTCCGCGAGTCCCTAGCAAAATCTTCTCAAACATCAATAATATTATCCTTGATGATGATATCCCAATGCTCCAATCGGAGATATCCGCACAATCAACCAATAGCTTGGATACATCCAACGCAGCAGAATCTAAGTCTTATTACTATCTTTTCAGCTGATAGGCTATCTATCACTACCTTGAGCCTGCAACTAAAATCCATATGATACATATATTCACGCAATTAAATGAAAGCTGTACTGCAAGCGCCGTGATGCACAGTCCTTCTTCATAGTAGATCTTAATCAAACCCGGAGATATACATATGCGCTTTATGTTGGAATTAGACACTTGCTAAATATTCAATTTCGATCTTTTCAAATTTACATAGGATATGATCTCCACTTCTCCTCCACTACATATTGTCTTTGCAGGTGGCGAGCTACCTTTTATCGAATGGTAGTATTTAATCAACCAAGCACGTCTGCATAATAACGTATACTCTCACATCTCTCTGACCATAATACATCCTGCCTCCATAAGGATGCTTCCTTAGTTGTAGCACCTCCATTTCCCAAGGGCGCTTCGCTGCTATTTGTAGAGGTATTAGTCTCTAGCAGACTACATACTTGTTCTCATATCCCAGTTCACAGGGAGGCAGCCTGAAGAGCGCAATTTTTCTATAATCCTGCAGACCTTGATAGCTGGCTGCGCATTCCCTCGCCCCTCCCCATACGGCTACGCCATAACTAAATACTTGCTGAAAACTATATAGATAAAGTATTTAATTATTATTCTGCCCATCGCTTTACAAATCAGCTTAATGAGTTCTATAATGGATGTCTACCGGTGCATTCCATTATTACAATGAAAAAACAGGCGGCAATACTTATAGAGGATACGGAGATTATGAATAGTAGCTATTCTATTCTTCTTGATAGTGTTCTTGATTCTAAAGCCTCGAATACACTACTCCTTTTTTGGCGCTCCCCCTGCTACGAATTAGACAATTTAGGCATGCCTATACTTAGCCTGACTCCAACCTATTTATCTGGCTATAAAAAACCTAAGCATACTCTATTCTCGTCGTATCTCTACAAACGACTGCCGTCGACTCTTTCCCCTACAGAAATCTATAAAAAGTTATTTAGTCAATTTCACAGAAACCAACCCATACCGCTGTCTTATCTAAATACCGTTACTTACAAAGATGTTAACCTGGGTCGGCCAATTTCTAGCCTTGCCATCCGAGCTCTTCCCAACGTAGCTATAAGCAGAGAGGCACCTGTTGAATTCGTATTATTCTATCTTGCGAGACTTTATCAGTCTGTTGACCTTATCCAAGTTATTACAAATGTATTTGATGTCAAGGCCGCCTTCTTTTCGGAAAATGTCTATTTGTCAGCTGCACTCATTGACAGACTGTTACAATGTAATGTACCTATGCTTAACCTTCTTAGGGCTGAGGGCCCATTAGAGATATTACCCACTGATTTAACTCTGAACAATTATCATTCTCCATGTGCTTGGGCAAATATAAGAGCCCTCATTCAGGACTCAACGTTTTCAGAATCCATGCCTGAATCCACTCTTTTCACTAGTTCCTCAGTCACATTGACAGCAGCAAGACACTCTTCTACGACCGTTGATACGTTAGTCACTTCAATTTGTGCGTCTCGTCATGTCAATTTCTTGGCCGACATTCAAGAACTGAAGAACCTTATTGGCCCTTCACAGCCTGTCATCAATCTATATCTTCATGCCACTACAGATGGGGCTTATTTCTTTGGTGACTCTGGCTTCCCGTTACCAGTCGACTTTTTTGTCAAGGTCGTTCAGCTCTTTAAAGCTGCACATTCGTCATCTGAGTTTACAACTTCACCAGTCTTTATTATACGCCCACATCCTAATATATTCCATTCTCTCTATTCTCATTACCAAAGTTATCATCATAAGGCCCTTGTCGAGAAGCATGTATTTACGGCACACTTAATTGATCTTATAAATACCCTTAAGAAGACTTGTTTTAGATTTGGCATCTCTTCAACTGAAATTCCTGTAGAAGAACTCCTTGCATTGCAGTCTTCAGTACATGTTAGCCACCATGGAACTGTTCTTCATGACGCTTATGCGCATTCCAAGCCTATCATATGTTCAAGAGTCTCCTTCCTTGATACACTTCAAGATCAGAACCATATCTTCTATGTTGAAACTACTTCTACCAGTCAACAGCTTGCCACCTTCTTTGCTAACAAGACATTATTCTCGTACACGCCAGGTGTCATAGACCAGGCTGAACGCATTAATCAATCTCGCAGGCTTAATCCTTATACAACTTCATATCGTTTCAATTTCTTGTCACCACTTCAAATACAACCATTCTCTAGCTCTATATCATGTCTCGACAAGTATCTTTATCTAGAATCATTGTCCTGGCAAAGTAAGACAGCCTTCAAGACAGTTCCTGAACTACAACGTCTTATCAATTATGCATCAGATCTCTGTAAGCCAATCCTTAATAAGCATTTAGATCCCGCTATCCATTAATCTTTAGTCATTATATCTCAATTCTCTTTTGTGGTAGGGTTACCACCCTCGCCCTTTGTTTGACTTACATACTAAACTATGATTAGCACCCACGAACTCTTTTGGTGTGTCAATATATACATCTCAGCTTCGTTAAATTGGCTGTCTGTATGTTTGCAGCGTAGGGATTCCCATGTCGATATTAATTCTTCAGATGTGTCTGACTTCCCCGCTTGACTGCTCAGATCTTATCTAATTCTTCAGCAACGATAGCCTAATCTACATAAGCGAGATATCAGGACTTCTCATACTGTACCAAACTGACTAGTAGCGCAAGGCTATTTTTGCTGAAGTTCTTCTGTCAGCATCGCACGCTCACAACTATTAATAAGAAATAGTTGTTAAGCCAGCCCACGTACATTGGTCATGTAAATTATCTCATGTCTTTTTATCGCTTTTGTAAGCTGTTTCCCAATTAGTAATTCCCTATTCTTATAAGGAACCCCTGTACCCGGAGAGATTAGTGCCAGGTCTTCTGTAGACAGTATAGTTCCTTCTGGTAAATCTTTTGAAGCACACAAAGATCTCTGGAGCTTCTTTCTGGCACTTTCTGAACTTGAATAATCTGATTTACTGTAGATACCAAGTGATTCTTCTACAATCCTGGTATCTCTGAGCATTCTAAACATACCATCTTCTGACAGTGAACCCTGCTGGTCGGAACCCCGAAGTCTCCGTGATATCGTGACATGTTTTTCTATTATTTTTGCACCCATTGCAACTGCCACAGGCGGAATCAAAATGCCTACTGAGTGGTCCGAGTAACCTATTCTGAAATTCGGAAAACTGTCTGACAAATACTGTATGGAGCGCAGGTTCAGCTGTTGTGGTTCAGGCGGATAGATTGAATTACAATGGAGAATCGACAGATCTGTGTGGTACTTTGTGATTGTATTTACAGCCAGATATATATCTTCCATGTCCGACATCCCTGTAGATATTATGATCGGAATTCGAGTCGATGCCATAAGGTCAAGCAGTGGTATATTAGTTAGATCTCTACTAGCTACTTTGAGATAGTCTGGAGTAAACAACTCTAGAATGTCAAGACATTGCGGGGCGCAGAGTGTAGTAATAAAATCTAATGAATGTTCTTTTGCAAATCTAAATAGTTCATAATGTTCTGCATGGCTAAGCTCTAGTGACTCTCTGTGCGCCCTGTAAGTCTTGCCGAATGAATTAATTCCTATATAAGGCTTATTGTACTCAGATGGTGCCATCTCATATTCAAGATCTCTTATTGTTGTTTTTACTGCGTTGAAACCTTTGTTTGAATGCGATCCAAAGTATGTAGATACTGAACTGTTGACTGATGAAATAATTTCAATAAGAGATTTTGCAATGCTTACCTGACCATTATGATTCTGTCCCATCTCTGCTATCAGATAAGTTTCATTCATTTTTTCGGTTCTGCCACCATTGAATTGTACGTCATCTCCTCCACAACCTTAGTGTCGGCACTAATAATCTTTACAAGATCTCCGGTTTTCACTGACCATGGAATTCCGAACTTTGACAAAAATGAATCTATCATCCAGAAGTCACGCTCGTAGTCAATAGTAAGCCTTAATCCCCTCGGAATTGTAGGATAGACTAATTCGAAATCATGGAACCTAATTCTGCAGTTGATATCTGAACTTAAGGAGTATAAGTCAGGTGTCACATGTTCGGCACGTGGCATTTGCGTCTTTAGTTTTAGAAGCTCAATAGTATCTATAAGTTCATAGGCCAAACCTGTATATGTCAATGTTGAGGGAGTACCATTAAAATATGGCTGATAATATCCCGGTGACGTCTTGCAATAGCTATCAATGCTTCTAAATACTTCTACAAAGTCAATGAATGGATTGTCGCTGCAGATACGAACTATCGGTTGCCTCTCTTGCTCTAAACTCAGCATTTTTATGGCTTTCTGAAATCGCTTTAGTACATTTGTTGGATGTCCAAGAATAAATTTGACATAAGTGTACCGTTTTAGTACATGCTCAATCTGCTTCGATGCTGGCGTTTCTGGAGAGAGCACATACACATTAACAGGACGCTGCAATCGTGTACTTGCCTCAAATAGCCTATTGAGTATTACATCTAATATCGTCAAACCTGACGTAAACTGCCTGATAACTTTATTAGGGAAGCGACTTGATTCACACCTTGCCTGTATAAAGAAATTTGAGGTAGGCATACTTAGTTCTTATTAAGTAACCATAATCTTCCTTAACAAACGTGGGTCTATCTCGCCTTCCCAGTGATTCCGATTTCTAGCATATTCCATGATCAGTTTTATCCAACTATTATTCCGATATGGATAGAAGTCTACCATGCCTGGTATTTTGTAGTTCATGTCTTTCATGTCATTTAACAGATATTTCTGAGCTGCAAGCTTGGCTTTCTGTAGATATATATGATCTTTCTTCTTAATGAACTCTAGCCATTCAAAAAACTGGTCGGCCGCTTTTTCAGGTACCAAACTTACTATTCTCCCGGAGGCATATTTCGAGCCCCGCGCTCGTGAGTGCACAATTGAAGGTATGCCTAATGCTTGAACCTCGAGTGCAGCGATACTTGCTACCGATAAAGCATATTCTATCTGCGGTACTAACTCATAGGTGCTTATTTCATTGCCAGGTTCAAACACCTCTATTTTTCCATTCATCCGTGCGCACTCATGCAAGAAATCCACAAATGCTGCGTAGCGACCTCTCTGCTCCCTTGATCTTTCCAGTTGTGTACTGGACCTCGGATGAAGTCTTATCTTGACTGGTATACCATTACTATTTATTCTATTTATGACAATCTTCAGAAAATCCTGCTCAAATTTAACACGGTCAACCGGGTAGGGTGCCGATATTTCATCAACCGAAGACACTAGTATCATTATACCTTTTGGCCTATTTGACTGTGCAAACGAACCAGTATTTGTAAAGGCTATGGGCAGTTTGTTCTTGTAAAACCCAATTTCACTTGTGAGTCTCGGCGAAAAATACTCGAGTTTTTGATCAACTGAAATACTCTCTTGATAGAAATTGTCGTAATTATTGCAGACCTGTGAGGGAATAATATCAGGGAATACTTCCTGCGGCAGTTTTTCAAATGTTGCTTCTGGTGAATTATCATCATACAACATAAACGTATCTGGATATGTGCCAATCTCATGTATTAGATACGCAGATTGGGGTGACAATGATTTTGCTGTCAGCCAAAAGCTACGCGAATGTGTATGGCGGCCATTATATGTAGTGTAAGTTCTCCACGACTTATTTTCTAATATTCTTTGTGCGATCCTTTTTGACCTTATGCTCAATTCAATCAACGATACAGCTAGATCATCCGGTCCATCTTGCGAGGCTATGTCAGCTGCAGAAAGACACTTAAAGCTCATAAGTTCTGACAGCCAAGGGAATTCTATTGCAGTGAACATCAAATCATCACCCTCTGCCCAATGTCCATAACATTTTTTGAACAGACTAAATTCTTCATAAATATATTCTCGATCGAGCGCTAATAGCGCATTATCCCCATAATCGCCCGTGTATATTATTCTGATCTTTTTTTCCGCTGTCTCATTGTATGCCATGACTATGTTTTCAATTAGATAATGTCCCTCATCGCAGTCAGGGCAACTCCCATAAATCATTTCCCTGTCGAACATTGTTTTAACTGGGCAAAATGACAATTTGTCATTGCATACTATTAGTTCAATTGAATCATCAGATTTCTCGTTCGCAAGCATTGCCAGATAAATTCCTATTCCCACATGAAAATTTTGATTCGGCCGGGGAATATGAATCAGTCTTTTCATTGCATCATTGTTTTCCACACTATACACCTACCGATACCTAAAGTCAAAAGCATAGCCAAGCATCGCATGGACTTGTCTCTCATTCACATCTTGGCCAATGATATTTCTGATGTTATCTATAATGTTTCACGTTTGGATTGCGCCTTGGCTATTTAGACTAGTCTGCTTCTAATTGAACTTTTCCTTATAGGTTCAGAAACATCTGCCTTTCTAAGTCACCAGCGTGTTTATTAGTACACATTCTACATATTGTTCCATTGTAGAGTCGGCAGTTCGCTCATTTGCCACTACTATACTTGCTGCATAACAGTTACTCTCAGCCTTACATCCTCAACATATCTCGATTGCCGCTTGCTGACTCCCCCCCATCGGATCCCTTTTCAGGTATCTGTTTACTTGGGCATCGCAACAATCGCAATACTTCTCGTTCGCCAGGTATTGCAGCCCTTAGTTCTTATTTTCAAATTCAGCCTGGATCCTTCGTACCAATTCCCTTCTGTGTTGCCGTGACATCTTGCTACTGTTGCTGTGTACAGAACATATCGCTTCTAAACTTAACAACTATTTGGTTGTTATCTTTATAGAGAGTATAGAGCTGACGCTACAGCCCAGCTCACTGAATTATTTTTTTCAGATCTGATCTTCCTTTTTAATGCTCCCTAGCGTTAGCCTCATCTTCTCCCTCTATGCTCTCATATACACGTGTTAATAATTGCCTTGTGTCTGTATATTGTAATTAAGCTTCTATTGTTGGTAGCGAGTCAGTTGTCCTTCGATTTTCCTGAAACCGGGTTTATGTTCTCAACGGGTTGTCAAAATCCTAGTTTTAATAGTATATGAAATCCTATATTTATCATGATAATCTCCGTCGCCTACTAACTCTTTGGTGACTGGCTTATATCCTCCTTTTCTATTCGCTCTCAGCCCCCTTGATGTTAAATGAATTCCATATTGTCTATTTTGCGCCTCGATCTACTTTTAAATATTTCCCGTGTTAATTCCTAATGGTGGGGCATTTGGTGTTGTCTCCTGCCTAATCTATTCTTATGCATACAAGCTTACGCTAACACCTTTCTTCTCTTTTTACTCGGCAATTGGCATATGAAGCGCCTGATTACGAATCCATTTTGATATTGAATTTTTGCCCAGTCCCATTCCATACCATTCCTCATTACCTTCACTCACCAAAACACTGTAGGCACTCATGAGATCTCGTCTATTTCCGCATTCTCAACAGCTTATCTCGTTATCTCAACAGCCCCATCTGTTGATTGGGGGTACGGCCAGCCAGGGCCACAGGACATCTGCTGCCGTTACACATCCAACGATGGATGGTCAACCAATGGTTCTGTTCGGTAGATGCTTTTTCTCACCAGGTCATTAAGCAGCCAGGAGCAAGGCGAGTTGCTGAAAAGGGGTGCGGCTCGTCAAGGCCATAAGGTACCCGCGCTGATTATAGATCGCCAGGTAGCGGCTCAGCCAGCGGTTGCGTTCAGCTGAGCTCTGGAAGCTCATGCCTTAGAACCATTCGCTCACGAGGGTTTTGATAAACCGCTTGGTTTTGCCCTTGGTGCGCTGCGTGTAGGGCCTGGTGCGTTGGGTTGTCAGCCCCAATGCCTCACAGTGAGGTGGACTGGTTTTTCTGGACAGGCCCCATCGTTAACCTCTGAGGCGGGGTACCGCCCCTGATCGGGGCTCCCATCGATGAGCAAGCGCCGCACC
>Ga0194123_10007172_pt1 | contig 11215 bp, 8 predicted proteins | sample TA2MahsurfametaG_5_FD_155479 | JGI IMG/M metagenome (GOLD analysis project Ga0194123, IMG submission 155479) | Freshwater microbial communities from Lake Tanganyika, Tanzania - TA2015023 Mahale A surface | ecosystem: Environmental > Aquatic > Freshwater > Lake | place: Tanzania: Lake Tanganyika... | reverse complement strand
GGACGGTGTGACGATGTTGAATCTGCCCTTCATTGCAGTTCCGACCAGTTCAGGCAATGATGAGCTGAGTCTCGTCTACACCTGATCTTGGCTTTTGTACTGAAACGGTCTGGCTCTTACAGCTGGCCTGTCCATTTCGACATCCCTGTCGATGGCGGCCGCTTTGAGCGTCAGACCTTTGACTGTGAGTTTAAGCAGCTCTCTCAGACTCGCATCCGAGAGATCAGCGACAGCATTGGATCCGATGGGATAACTGATGCTGATTTGGCTTCGGAGGTGATTCTGGGATGGTCCGGGGTCACTGATGACGAAGGCAAGGAGGTTCCTTTCAGCCAGAAGGCTTTAGCTGAGTTGCTGGAGGTGCCGATGCTTGCTAGCTCGATCGTGCTGGCCTATTTCGAGAGCCTGCAGGGGGCTAAGCGAAAAAACTGATCGAGGCCGCTGAGCATTGGGCAGGCGGTGGAGTCGTTGACGAAACCGCCGACGATGCCGCGGCCTTTGGCATTGCGTTGCCTGAATTGCCTGCTGCACCAGACAAAGATTTCAAGGTTTGGCCTGATAACTGGTCAATCGTTGAGATGTTCCTGCGACTTCAGACCCAATGGCGAACTGCAATGAATGGCTTGGTGGGTCTGGACTATGCAGCGGCGGAGTGGTTATTTAGACTGTATGAGGTCGACGATCCACGCTCGCTACTGGAGGGCTTGCAGGTGATGGAAGCAGCAGCCATCAGCAAGATGAACGAGCGGAGCAAGTGAGATGACCTTGAATCGTGATGCTGCATTCCGGCTGCGCGTCAACGTTGATGGCGCCAATCAGATCAGCGCATTCAACCGCAATCTGAAGGCGTTAGAGAGCACTGCCCAGCTAAGCAAGACCCAACTGGGTCAAATGAACATCCAGATCAACCGCATGGCGCGGGAAGCTGGAAACACCACTGCTGGAATCAGGCAGCATATTGCCGCACTGACTGCACTTCGTGATCGCGTAGATCTAAATAGCAAGGCATACCAGCGCTTAGGTGTTGAAATCGATCAGCTACAGGGCAAGCTGCGAGCTGTCTCTGCAGTGCCAGCAGCAGCCGGTGGTGGTGGATTACAGGGCATCTTGGCACTAGGTGGGCGCCTGACTGCTATCACGGCTGCCGCAACTGGTGTCACCCTCTTGGGTAAATCCATTGTTGATACCGGCGTTTCTGCGGCTGAATCTGAACGCCGTTTGCGGTCCTTAAGCCAAGGGTTCGATTCATTCACCCAGGTGCAATATGCGGCAAGTGCTGCTGCCGAAAAATTCGGCATAACTCAAACCCAGGCGAATCAAGAATTTGCGCAGATTTATGCACGCTTACGCCCGATTGGTTTATCGCTTGAAGAAATAACCACGGTCTATAACGGTTTTAATACTGCGGCCAAATTGAGTGGCACCAATGCTCAAGAAGCCAGTGCTGCATTCTTGCAGTTAAGCCAAGGTCTTGGCACTGGGGTGCTGCGTGGTGAAGAGCTAAACAGCGTCTTCGAGCAGACCCCTGTCATTGTTCAGGCAATCGCCAAGGAAATGGGCGTTGGCGTTGGTCAAATACGGGATTTAGCCAAGGAAGGCAAAATCACAAGTGACATTGTGATTGCTGCATTGCGCGCAATCGAACGTGATGGTGCTGCCAAGCTGCAAGAGGCACTAAAGGGACCAGAACAACAGTTCAAGAACCTAGGGAATGCGGTTGAGGAATTAAAACTGACTGCAGCGGAAGTGGCATTGCCGGCAATCATTGAAGGCGTGCGTGGATTGACTGCTGCCATTCAATACTTGAACAGTGTTGTGAAGATGGTCGATTTGAATTTGATCTTCAGAGCTATTGCGCAAAGTGGCACGATGATGGCCACTGGCAGCTTGGCCGAAATGCCCCGGAGTGGTCAGCGTCGATTAACTCGGCAGCAGTTTGGTCCTGCCTTAACGCCTGACATTGTTGCGGGCGTTCGTGGGCGAGAAGGCGCTGGACGCCCTCGTGCATTGGCAGCCGGTAGTGGCGGTGGCAAATCCGCTAAGAATGAGATCCGCGAAATCAGCCAGGCCGAATTGGATGCCAGCAGAAAACTCAATGCTGCCAGGGTTGCGGAGAACGAATTACTGCAAGCCCAGGCGCAATACGAACTTGACATCTTGGAGATAGGCAAGCAGAAGCTCGGCGTTCGAGCAAAGTTAAAAGCAGAGGATGAAGCTGCTACTCGATTAACGCTGGCTCAGATCAACTATGCGCAGGAAGCTGGCAGAGCTATTGCGCAATCTTTCAGGGAGCAGTCAAAAGTTCAGCAAGATTACAAGCAGATCATTGAAGACCTGCAGATCAAGACCGGAGAAATTAGCGCCGAAAAAGCTAAGCAAATTATGCTGGATCGAGAAGTTGCTCAAATTCTTGAGCGACTCCCTGGATTGACACAGGCTCAAATCGACAAAATCAAGGAACTGGTTGCTAAATCAAAAGAGGTCAAGGATAGCTTTAAGGATACTTTCCAAGATAGTCTGCAGCAGTATTACGACAGCCTTAAAAATTTTGGCGGCCAAGTCGCTGGCGCTGTTCAGGGAGCATTTCAAGGATTAGAGGATCAGCTCACTAGCTTTGTTACCACAGGCAAGGCAAACTTCACTGATCTCGCTAACAGCATCATTGCTGACATCGCTCGAATCGCTATTCGACAGGCAATTATCAAGCCGCTGGTTGGCGGTTTTATGGATATCTTTGGTATTCCTACCAGTGCCATGGGTAACGTCTTCGCCCAGAACGGCATCCAGAAGTTCGCACGTGGCGGCATTGTGGATCGGCCGACACTGTTCCCCTTTGCTAAGGGCGTTGGCCTGATGGGCGAAGCCGGACCCGAGGCGATCATGCCGCTCAAGCGCGGGCGCGATGGCAAGCTGGGCGTATCTGGCGGCGGCGGTCCGGTCACCGTGAATGTTCAAGTTGATGCCAGTGGCTCCAGCGTGCAGGGGAACCAACCTGATGCCAATGCATTGGGGCGTGTTGTTGGTGCTGCTGTGCAGGCAGAATTGATCAAGCAGAAGCGTCCTGGAGGCTTGCTCGCCTAATGGCTACCTTTACTTATACCCCTAGCTTTACGGCTAGAGAGCAAAGCCAACCACGTGTGCGCACTACGCAGTTTGGCGATGGCTACAGTCAACGCTTGCGGTATGGATTGAACACTGACCCAAAGGCATGGCGCCTTACATTCCTGAACCGTACCGATACGGAACGGGAAAACATCCTGAACTTTCTTGAGGCGCGTGGTGGCGCGGAATCCTTTGACTGGACGCCGCCGCGTGGTGGTGCGGGTAAATATCTGTGCAGCGAATGGGACATGGACATGCTGAACTGCAACAACAACACGATCACAGCGACCTTCGTGGAGGTCTATGAACCATGAGCGAAATGTTTCAGGAGCTGCTCAAAAGCTCTCCTTTTGCGATTATTGAATTGTTTGAATTGCATCTTGTTCAAGAGTTGCATGGCAGCAGCGAAATTGTTTATTTTCATGCCGGCGCCAATCAAACGGCTACAAATCAAGATGTAATTTGGCAAGGCAATCCATATAAAGCACTGCCAATAGAAGTTGAAGGTTTTGAGTTTAACGGCAACGGACAACTACCAAGACCGAAGGTGCGGGTGTCTAACTTGCTTGGCAGCGTTTCTGCGTTGCTGCTGGGTGTTAATGAGATTACACCCGGCAATGACTTGACTGGCGCCAAGTTTATCCGCATTCGCACGCTAAGCCGTTTTCTTGATCCAAATAATTTTGAAGGTGGTGTAAATCCATATGGCACACCAGCAAATGATGAAATGCCACGTGAGGTGTATTATATCGACCGCAAAGCACTTGAGAATCGCGAGATTGTTGAGTTTGAATTGGCGGCCGTATTTGACCTAGCTGGTGTGCGTGCGCCAAAACGACAGGTAATTGCAAATATCTGTCAATGGAAATATAGAAGCCCGCAATGCGGCTACAGTGGCGCAAATTATTTTGACGAATATGACAATCCACTTGGTGCAACGCCGGCAACTAATTTCGGAGCCACGGCCTTTGGCAATCAACTGACTGCCGGTGAAATCCTGAACGAAGGTGATGCCATCGTTTCGGCTAATGGTTGGTACCGTGGCTTGATGCAATCGGATGGCAATTTTGTCGTCTACAACAAAGCAGGCACTGCTGTTTGGGCGACGAACACCGTGCGTGGTGATGGCTATTACAGATTGCGGATGCAGAATGATGGCAATGTGGTGATCTACAACGGTGATTTTGCTGTTAGTAATGCCATTTGGGCGACTGGTACTGATAGCCGTGCAGTGCCAACTGGTGTGTCTTTTGTAGGTTGGTATCCAACTGATGTATCTATTGGACGCAGCGGTGCGTTTGGCTATCAGATTGTGGGGTCATCGCCGTCTGCTGTAGGACAGCAGCAAACACGAACGACTACGTTCACTGTTGGCAGCAGAGCAATCACATTGCAGATTGTGTTTGATTCGTTCGTAATTCCGGTCACAGTGCCTCCCCATTATTCAGGTCAGTCCTACGGCTGGGGCGCTAGCACCTTTACAATTACGTCTTCAACAGGCACGTGGTATCTCGACGAAGTGTTTAATGCCACAGTAACAACTACTGTTGGCAATCCATTTAGGGATAATCATCCAGAACTTGGCACATTAACTACGGTTGGTCCGCAACTCAAAGTCACTGGTGTAACTGGTAATACCACAAATCGTTTCACACTTGATGGCGGTGGCGGCCTTACGGTATATACATATACAAATACTGTGCTTTGGTCATCAGGCTATAACAACAATAGCGAGCCACTGGTGCAAACAGGCACCATTGATCCATTGCGTGATGTATGCGGAAAGCGAATCAGTAGCTGCAAGAAGCGTTTTGGTGATTACAACAACCTACCGTTTGGGTCATTCCCCGCTGCTGGTACGTTCTACGGATGACTCATTGGAAGCACAACGCACTGGAGCACGCACTGGCTGAAGCGCCACGGGAGGCTTGCGGATTGGTGGTGGTCATCAAAGGTCGCGAGCGTTACTGGCCGTGCAAAAACCTTGCGGCTGAACAGGATTTCTTTGTGCTGAATCCCGAGGACTATGCCGAGGCTGAAGAGGCTGGTGAGGTGCTGGCTGTGTTCCATAGCCATCCCAAGTCACCTGCGCAGCCAAGTCAGGCAGATCTGATGGCGTGCGAGAGGTCTGGACTGAAGTGGCACATCTGCAACCCAGGCACCGAGATGTGGTGTGAGTTTGAGCCGAAAGGTTATCAAGCACCGCTAATCGGCAGGCAATGGGTGTGGGGCGTCTCAGATTGTTGGACGCTAGTGCGTGACTGGTACAAAGAAACGCTTGACTTGGATTTACCCGATTGGCAAAGACCGGCAACAATGCTGGAGTTTCACCAGGCGCCCATGTTTGAGACGTGCTTTGAAGAGGCTGGTTTTATCGATATGGGGTTGCAAACACCTCAATACGGCGACGCAGTTTTGATGTCACTCGATGGCTCGCCTGGTCTGAATCATGTTGGCGTGTATATCGGTGAACAATTGTTACTGCATCATTTGCGAGGTCGGCTCAGTAGCCGCGACCTATGGGGTGGCTACTATCAGAAGAGCACCGGCCTTATCGTTAGACACAGGAGCAGATGCTGAAATGTTCCGAGTTATTAAGGTCTACGGGAAACTAGCAAAACACCTCGGACAGAGGAGCTTCAAGGCAGTGGTGAAAACGCCTGCTGAGGCGATTCGTTTTTTGTTGGCTAACTTTCCAGACCTTCGTGGTGTCATGAGCGAGGGTGATTACAAGGTCACCGTAGGACGTAGCGCACTGCAAATCGGCGAGCATCCTGAGCAATTGCATCTACCTAGTGCATCATTTGAAGCTATCAGAATTGTGCCTGTGGTGACAGGTGCTGGCAGTGGAGCAGGGCAAATTTTGGCTGGTGTTGGCCTGATTGCCGCTGCGATTTTGCTCGGTCCGGCGGCTGGTGGTTTTATTGGATTAGGAGCCAATGTGCTTGGTGGCACGTTCACGCTTGGGGCATCTGCTGCTGTAGCTATTGGCGCAGTCGGCACCGCGTTAGTATTGGGCGGCGTATCGCAACTGCTGACACCTACTGCCACGATTAGTCAAGGCGTTGATTCTGCTAATGATCCGAAGCGGAGCTACAGCTTCAGCGGCATTCAAAACGTAAGCCGTCAAGGCGTTCCGGTGCCAATAATTTATGGCGAGGTATTCACCGGCAGTATTGTTATATCGGCTGGAATCAATACTGAAGAGGTTGCAGCCTAATGAAAAATGCACGTATTGCAGGTGCTGGCGGTGGCGGCGGCGGTGCTGGTAAAGGCGGCGGCGGCGGCGGGGGTGGTTCTGCAAATGTCACAAAAGACAACCTCGACTCTCGGCAGGTTGCACGGATAATTGATCTGCTTGGCGAAGGCGAGATCGCTGGCTTCCCATCGGCTCGTAATTACGCTCAAGGTACAACAGCATATAACAACGCATTGCTAAAAGATGTTTATCTAAATAACACTCCAATCCTTCGACAAGGAGCTGATGACAATAATCCACAAAATGCCGATTTTAATTTTGATAGGACTGGCGCCGTTTTTGAATTTCGTACTGGCACTCAATATCAAGACTACACAGCAAACGTTGGCGATGCTAATCAACGCACCTTACAAGTATCAACTAAGGTTACTAATGCATCACCTGTAACACGATCTATCACTGATACAGATGTTAATTCGGTCCGCCTGACAATTGGCACACCAGCCCTGCAAATATTCAAAAGTAATGGTGATGTCGAAGGCGCAAAAATACAATACGAAATCAAGGTCTCATATTCAGGCGGTCCCTATACGACTGTGCTAGCTAGTGAAATAGTTGGCCGTACTGCTGATCTTTATCAACGTGTGCACAGAATAGATTTGACTGCATCTCCACCTGTTGATATTCGTGTTGTTCGCATCTCACCTGATGCGCCTGCTTCTGGAAGCAACACAGAGAACAGTGACTTTTTCTGGTATGACTACACCGAAAAAATAAACGCCAAAACAATCTATCCAAATAGCGCATTGTTTGCGGTAAAAATTAGCGCTGAACAGTTCAGCAGTATTCCAAGTCGGGCTTATCGCATCCGTGGTCTCAAGGTAAGCATCCCAAATAATGCAACTGTTAACTCAACGAATGGTCGGCTTATTTATGCCGGTGTATGGAACGGTACATTTGCAGCAGCTCAGTGGACTACAGACCCTGCTTGGATTTTGTGGGATTTACTGACAAGTACTAGGTATGGCTTTGGGGATCATATTGATGTTGCGCAACTTGACAGATACAGCTTTTTAGCTGCTAGTCAATATTGCGCCGAAGTTGTCTCAAATGGAAAAGGTGGCCAAGAGCCGCGTTTCGCCTGCAATGTAGTGTTGCAAACCCAAGAGCAAGCGTTCAAGCTCATCAATGATTTGTGCTCAGTATTTCGCGCTATGCCGTTCTGGTCGGCTGGCACACTTGAAATTGCACAGGATCGCCCACTTGACTTTTCTTATATATTCAACCAAACAAATGTAACCGAAGAAGGTTTCACCTACAGCGGCAGCGGTCTAAAAACTCGCCACACCGTTGTGGTAGTGCAGTACTTTGACATGGATTTGCGCGATCTTGCCTATGAGGTTGTAGAAGACAAAACCGGCATTGATAAGTTTGGAGTCGTTAAAACTGAAATCAGTGCTTTCGCCTGCACCAGTCAGAGTCAAGCACGCCGAGTTGGCGAATGGTTGCTTTACACCGAACAGAATGAAACTGAGGTGGTCAGTTTTGCCACTGATATTGCCGCCGGTATCAGCGTGCGACCTGGCGATCTTGTAAAAATTGCTGATCCGGTGCGTGCTGGTGTTTCACGTTCTGGACGTTGCACTACTGGCTCAACAACTACAAGCGTCAAGTTGGATCGAAGTGATGTGGTGTTGTTTCCAAGCGGTCCGCCACCGAATTTTACTTTCAACGTTTTGCTACCTAATGGTACGTTGGCAGTTGTGCCAGGCTCAACGCTTGGTGGTAATACTGTCAGTCTGGGAACCACATTAGCCGTAGCACCTGTTGTTGGTTCGCCTTGGACAATCGGCACTAGCGAAGTGGCGATGTCAACATGGCGAGTGTTGAGCATTAGTGAGGATCAAGATAATTACAAGATCACTGCTGTTGCATACAATTCTGGTAAATATAATTACGTTGAACGTGACATACCTTTAAGTACACGAGATGTTTCTGATCTAAATCAACCACCAAACGCACCAACCAACCTCGATGTCAACGAGGTTCTTTATGAAAGCAACGGGCAAGTTTTGTCAAAACTGATTGTTAGCTGGCGAGCTGCTGATCGTGCCCTTAACTATGAATTAAGGTATCGTTACAACAACGGCAACTGGGTAACACGAACTACACGTGCTATTGACGCAGAAATACAGAATAGCGATGTAGGCACATATGAAATTGACGTGGTAGCAATAGGGGCTATTAATGGCAAACGATCTACGCCTGCTTTAATTACATTTGTTGCTTTAGGCAAAACAGCCCCGCCAACAAGTATTCCAGATCTGAATATTGCACCAATCGATCAGCACAGTGCTGAACTGTATTGGCCGCAATCAGTTGACATTGACGTGCGTATTGGTGGCAAGATCCGCATCCGTCATTCGCCTTTAATCGATGGCACTGCATCGTGGGGATTAAGCAATGACATAACGCCAGCCGTTGCTGGAAGCAGCACCAGAAAGATTGTGCCACTTTTAGAAGGCACATATTTAATACGTGCTACAGACTCGCTTGGCAATGAATCTGCTGATGTAGCCAGCGTCATCGTGGATCTGCCTGCACCGCAAGACCTGTTGCTGGTTCAAGAGTATCGCGAAGAAGACAACACTCCGCCATTTAATGGCACAGCAACTGATATGTATTATGACGCGACTGAAAATGGTTTGGCGCTTGCATCAATAACTTTAGTCGATGATATGGCAACCGATGGAAACTGGGATGGGCTGGGTCTAATTGATAACATTGGTGGTGCTATAAGTGAGGGCAGCTATGTATTCAGCGAAACCCTAGATCTTGGTGCCATCTACGATCTTGGAATGCAAAGAATACTGAAAACACGCGCCTTTGAGCCAGGTAACACGTGGGATGAACGTTTGGAGTTGATTGATCTTTGGGATGATATTGATGGCGACGATCTTGGTGCAGCAAATTGTGAGATGTATGTACGTGTGACAAATGACGCGCCAAGTGGCACCCCTACATGGAAGCCTTGGCAGCCATTCGTGAATAACACTCACCGTGGGCGTGGTTTTCAGTTCAAGGTTGAAGCTACCAGCGCAAACTCAGCACAAAACTTAGTGATTGAAGAGCTTGGTGTTGAGACTCATTTTGAACGGCGCACTGAGTTGCAGCGAAACTTAAGTAGCGGCGCGAGTGCTTTTGCTGTTACGTTCCCCACAAATTTCTATGGCACGCCTAGCGTTGGCATTACAGCGCAAGACATGGCAGCTGGTGACTTCTTCACACTTAGTAGCATTAGCCGCACTGGTTTCACGGTGACCTTCCGTAATAGTGCAGGTACGATAGTGAACAGGACCTTTGACTACCAAGCTGTCGGCCACGGTCGGGAGATCACCTAATGCCACAAGCAACTGACTACAACATCGCCAATCAGAGCGGTGCAAATTTTCGAGCAGAGCTGAACACCATCCTAGCGGCAGTGGTCAGCCAGAACAGTGGCAGCACTGCGCCGACAACCACTTACGCCTACCAGCTTTGGATTGATACAAGCGCAAGCCCAAATCCGCTACTAAAAATACGCAACGGTGCGAACAGCGCATTTATCACTATTGGTGATGTAACTTTAACAAATTTGGGTTTGGCTGCCCTTGGTGGCGCGACTTTTACGGGTGATATAACGCTAAATGCTCAGTCTGATTTGCGTTTTGCTGATTCTGATAGCAGTCACTATGTTGCGTTTCAGGCGCCTGCCACGATAAGCACCAATTACACGTGGACGCTACCGAATGCTGATGGCAGTGCATCACAGGCGCTGAGCACTAACGGCTCAGGCACGCTGAGCTGGGCAAGCTTTGCCGCGCTGGCAACGGCTCAGACCTTTACCGCCCAACAGCGTGGGGCAATAACTGCACTGACCGATGGCGCCACGATTACCCCAGATTTCAGCTTGGCAAATAATTTTTCGGTCACGCTCGGTGGGTCAAGAACACTTGCTAACCCGACCAACCTGACTGCTGGTGCTAGTGGCGCAATCTTTATTTCGCAGGACGGGACGGGTTCGCGGACCTTGGCGTTCGGATCTTATTGGTCGTTTTCTGGTGGTACTGCACCAACGCTTACAACAACCGCAAGCGCAATCGACGTGCTGGTGTACACGGTTCGAACCACCGGCGACATTGCAGCTACTCTGATCACCAACATCAGCTAAGCCATGGGAGTTCCCGGAAACGCAGATCTTCTGCTGCTCAAGACGGCAGCGGCTGCTGGTGGATACACCATCTCCAGAAGCCTCCGTTTCAACAGTAGTGACAGTGCCTACTTGTCCCGCACCCCGGCATCGGCGGGCAACAGGAAGACGTGGACGTGGAGTGCGTGGGTAAAAAGGAGCAAGCTCGGTGCATTGCAAATGATTCAATCGGTTGAATCTGCAGCCACTGATGCTGGGCGGTTTATTTGGTATTTTGACTCTGCAGACAAGCTTTATATTGACGTTCAAACGGTAAACCTTAGAGTAACAACTCAAGTCTTTCGAGATGTTTCTGCGTGGTATCACATTGTTCTGGCTGTTGATACTACTCAAGCCGTTGCCAATGATCGCCTGAAGCTGTACGTGAACGGCGCTCAAATTACAACGTTTGATACCACTAATAATCTTTCGCCAAACGCAGATACAGGAATTAATAATACCAGCGCTCACAACATTGGCCGCAACGTTGGCGCATCTAACTATTACTTTGATGGGTATCTTGCTGATATTCATTTTATTGATGGGCAGCAGCTCACCCCATCGTCATTCGGAGAAACCGACCTCACCACCGGCGCGTGGAATCCGAAAGCGTTTTCAGGATCATACGGTACGCAAGGTTGGCATCTTGATTTTGCCGACAACAGCAACAACACCGCCGCCACACT
>Ga0194123_10007170_pt1 | contig 11219 bp, 6 predicted proteins | sample TA2MahsurfametaG_5_FD_155479 | JGI IMG/M metagenome (GOLD analysis project Ga0194123, IMG submission 155479) | Freshwater microbial communities from Lake Tanganyika, Tanzania - TA2015023 Mahale A surface | ecosystem: Environmental > Aquatic > Freshwater > Lake | place: Tanzania: Lake Tanganyika... | reverse complement strand
CTCGCACGCGGCGACTTGCTCTGGCGTCCCCGCGATGACAAGTTCGCCGCCGGCGTCGCCGGCCTCGGGGCCGAGGTCAATGAGCCAGTCGGCAGCGCGGATGACATCGAGGTTGTGCTCGATGACAAGAACGGAGTGACCGGCGTCCACCAGGCGTTGGAAGACGGCGACGAGCACGCGCACGTCATCAAAGTGCAGGCCGGTAGTTGGTTCGTCGAAAATGAACAGCGTTCCCTTAGTAGCAGCCGACGTGAGGAGACTACGTTCGGGTTTGGGGTTTGGGGTTTGGAGTTTCGCGTTTTTCCCGCGCGATTCTGACCACGCTTGGACATCTGCAACGGTGGTTTCTGAAGTAATCCTCCCGACATCGGCTGCTACGGATTCGGCGAGGTGCGCCGCGAGTTTCAGGCGCTGGCTCTCGCCGCCGCTCAGCGTGTTGATGGGCTGGCCAAGGCGCAGGTAACCCAGCCCGACTTCCTGCAGGATACGGAGTGCGGACGCGGCGCGGGCGGCGGGTTTCGAGTCTGGCAGCGCGGCGAGTAAGGCGAGGGATTCGTCCACGCTGGCGGCGAGGAGGTCGGCGATGGACCAAGACCAATGTTCGGTATTGCGTCGCGCCTCGACCTTGACCTCCAAAACATGTTCGCGGTACCGCCTCCCCTCGCAGGCTGAGCACTTGATGAACACGTCGCTGAGGAACTGCATTTCAATCTTCTCGAAGCCTGCGCCGCGGCAGCGGTCGCACTGGCCGACGGCGGAGTTGAAGCTGAAGGCGCTGCTGTTCAGGCCGCGCTGCTTGGCGAGTTCGGTGGAGGCGAATAGATCACGAAGGTGGTCGAAGGCGCCGATGTAAACGGCGGGGTTCGAGCGCGGGGTTTTGCCGAGGGCCGACTGGTCAACGAGGAGGGCGCGGGCGAGATGTTCGGAGCCGGTGAGGCGGAGGGCGGATAGGGTCTGGCGTCTGGGGTCTCGGGTTTCGGAAGGGGAATCGTCGGTGGTGTCGGAGGAGTCGAGGTGGTCGGAGGTTTGGTCGCAGGTTTGGGCGGCTTGCAACTGGGCTTGCAGCGCGGGCAGCAGGCAGTCGCGGACGAGGGTGGACTTGCCGCTGCCGCTCACGCCGGTGAGGCAGACGAAGCGGCCGAGCGGGATGGAGATGGTGAGGTTTTTGAGGTTGTGGGCCGAAGCGCCGGAGAGAGTGAGGAAGTGTTCAGTATTCAGTTGGTTAGTATTCAGTGAGGTGGTCGAGCGAACCTCAGCTTCGGGACTGAATACTGAACACTGATTACTGATTACTTTCTCAGTCACTCGCTTCCGCCCGCTCAAATAGTGCCCGGTAAGCGAGACGGGATGTTTTTTTAAGTCGTCGAGTGTGCCTTGAAAAACGAGCTCGCCGCCGGTCTCGCCGTGGCCGGGGCCGAGGTCCACGATTTGGTCGGCAGCGCGCATGATGGCGGCTTCGTGCTCAACGACGAGGACGGTGTTCCCGAGGTCGCGCAGGCGCTGGAGGATGACGACGAGGCGCGCGGTGTCGCGCGGGTGCAGGCCTACGCTGGGCTCATCAAGCACGTAAAGGGTGTTGACGAGGCGCGCGCCAAGGCAAGTGGTAAGATTCACGCGCTCGGTCTCGCCGCCGGACAACGTGCGCGTGGCGCGGTCCAACGTGAGGTAACCGAGTCCGACCTCGGCGAGGAAAGCTAGTCGGCTGCGGACCTCTTCGAGAGCGTGATGGACTGGCGATTGCCGTTGGCTAGTTGAGGACGGAAAAAATCGCGCGGCGAGTGGCTCAATCACTGCCAGCGCGCGAGAGACAGGGAGGGAATAGAAGTCGGCTAGAGTGAGGCTCAGTCCAGCATTCAGCGGAAAATCCACGCGCGCACTGGCTTGTGGACTACTCACGGAACACTTGTAGAGGAGTGCTTCCGGTTGAAACCGCTTCCCGTCACAAGCCGGACATTTAGTGTAGCTGCGGTAGCGAGAGAGCAACACGCGGACGTGCATCTTATAGCTCTTGCTCTCCAGCCAGCGAAAGTAGCCTTTCACGCCATACCACTTCTTCGGCCAGGAATTCGCAGGATCTTTACTATCGTAACTAGGATCACCGTCTATGACCCAGCGCTGATGAGCCTCGCTCAGTTCGCGGAAGGGTAAGTGCATCGGCACGCCACGCTTTTTGCAAAACTTCACGAGATCGGCTTGCGATTCTGCGCCGGTACCGGTGCGCCATGGTTTAACCGCGCCGCAAGCCAAGGAAAGCGAGCGGTCGGGGATGGCGAGGTTGTAGTCAATACCGATGACACGCCCAAAACCTTTGCAAGCTGGGCATGCACCGACGGGATGGTTGAAGGAGAATAGCGCGGGGCTGGGCTCGCGGTAATCTAGATCGCAGGGGGCACAATGAAAGCGGTTTGAAAAGTGAATCGGTGTTAGATCAAGGGAGACAGGGTCTGGCAACTCGCGGTTGGAATCTGAGGAGCGCGACGGAAGCGGATGAATAGCTAGGCGGCCTTTGCCGAAGTGGTAGGCTTGCTCGCAGGCTTCGATGAAGCGGGTGCGGCTTGCGGCGGCGAGCCGTAAGCGGTCTTGAATGATGGTCAAAGTGGAAAGCGGAGTTTGGAAGGCGGAATGGGAAGCGGCATCTTCAAGGCGGAGAACTTCGCTGTTCACCAACAGACGTCGGTAACCCTGTTTGGCAATGAGGGCGAGTGACTCATTGAGCGAGAGATTTCCAGACAACGCTAAGTCAAACGTTACGAGGCACTCCGCGTTCCGCATTTTGCTTTCCGCATTCAACCGTTCCCAAACCCGCTGTGGCGGCTCCATTTCCACGAGCTTGCCGCACCTCCGGCAGTGCAGCGTAGCGAGATGCGGCCATAGGACTTTCAGGTGGTCGCAAATCTCCGTCATGGTGCCGACGGTGCTGCGTGTGGTGCGGACGGCATTGCGCTGCTCGATGGCGATGGCCGGAGGGATGCCCTCGATGCTGTCAACGGCGGGCTTGTCCATTCGGTCGAAGAATTGCCGCGCGTAGGGCGAAAAAGTCTCGATATAACGGCGCTGCCCTTCGGCGTAGAGGGTGTCGAAGGCTAGCGAACTTTTACCGGAACCGCTTAGACCGGTGACGACGATGAGTTCACCGAGCGGGAGATCGAGATCGAAACCCTTGAGGTTGTTATGTCGCACACCGCGCAGGCGGATGTGATTGATAGGCGACAAAGAAAGCTTTGCCATTGTTCCGCAAGTTAGTCGGCTCCGCTGCCGGGGCAACCGGAAACCATAACTCCACACCCGGGAATTTAGTGGAACAAATCGCGCTGGGCCGAGTTCGTTAGCAAGGTGACGGCGGGGTGCATTTCACGCCGGTTGGCGGTCAGCGCATGAAAACTCACGGTGCAACGGCGCGCGCAGCCCACGACCGCCAGGCCGTAGCGCCGCATCGCTTCCTCGGCCGCCACGGTCGGCATCGGGATGAACCCGCGTCCGTCGGCCGCCAGCACCTTCAGCAGGGCGAGGTCATCACACTCGGCGACGACGCGCGGTTGCACGCGGTGGGCGCGGAACCACATCTCCAGCGCGCGCCGGAAGGGAGTGCGCGCCGCCGGGACCAGCGCCGCCGCCGTGTGCAGCGCGCGGGGGAAATTGCCCCGCAACTGCGCCGCGAGGTCGGGGCGCGCGCAGAACGTGACGTCGCTGGTGCCGAGCAAGTGGCTGGTGATGTGCGGATGCGTGGTGCTGAAGGCGGGTTCGTCCGCGAGCACGATGTCGAGGCGATGGGCGTTCAACTGCACCAGCAATTCCTCCAGCCGCCCTTCCTGGCAAATCAGCCGCGTGTCCGGCGAGGCGTCGAGCACGGGTTGGAAGAGTTCGAGCGTGAGGATTTTGGGGAAGGAATCGACTACGCCCGCGTGCAGGCGCAGCGGGCGCGTGCCGGGCTGCTGCTTCACGGTGGAAATCAGTTCGGCACCGAGCGCGAAGATTTCCTCGGCGTAGCTGAAGACCTGCTCGCCCGTCGCGGTGAGGCGGTTGCCCCGGCCTTCGCGGCGGAAGAGCCGTTCGCCGAGGGTGGTCTCCAGTTCGCGCACTTGCTCGGAGATGGCCGGGGCGGAGACGCGAAGCCGGGCGGCGGCGGCGGCGAGGCTGCCCTCCTTGGCGACGGCATGGAAATACCGGAGGTGGTGGTAGTTCAAACCGTTCATAAGCGTGCGGTCATGGCTTCGGGAAAGTCGAAGCGAGTGTTCGGAAATTTATATTTGTCCGAAGCGCCGGCTGTCACCATAGTTTTTTGAATGTCCAAAACCAATGCCTCTCAGCCCGCACCGTCGGCTCCCGATTCGATGGGGGACTCATTATCGAAGGATTTCGCCGCCGGGGTGGTGGTATTCCTGGTCGCGTTGCCGTTGTGTTTGGGGATTGCCCTCGCTTCGGGTGCCCCACTGCTTTCCGGTCTCATCGCCGGGATAGTCGGGGGCATCGTGGTTGGCATTGCCAGCGGCTCGCACCTGAGTGTGACTGGCCCGGCCGCTGGCCTTACCTCCATCGTGCTGATGAGCATTGGCAAATTGGGGACTTTTGAGGCTTTTCTGCTTGCGGTGGTGCTTGCTGGAGTCATCCAACTGGCGATGGGGGCGCTGAAGATGGGTAACGTGGTGAATTATTTCCCCTCCAGCGTGATTCGCGGCATGCTCGTTGGTATCGGCATCATCATCATCCTGAAGCAGATCCCCCACGCTTTTGGCTACGACAAAGTGCCCGAGGGAGACGACCGGTTCATCCAGCCCAGCGACTCGGAAAACACCTTCTCCGAGATCGCGAAACATCTCGACCTCATCACGCCGGGCGCGCTCTTCGTGGCGCTCGCCGGCTTGGCCATTCTCATTTTCTGGGAGAAGACGAAGGTCAAACAACTCAAAGTGGTGCCCGGAGCGCTCGTGGCGGTCCTGGCCGGAATAGGGCTGAATGCTCTTTTCAAAGTGGCGATGCCGTCCTGGGCCATCACGGAGGCGGAACACCTCGTGCAAGTGCCGGTGCCGGAAAACTTTGCGGGCTGGCTCAAGGCGTTTAGCCAACCGCTGTGGTCCTCCATCTCGAATGGCCAAGTGTGGGTCGTGGCAGCGACGCTGGCCATCGTGGCGAGTATTGAGACGCTGCTGTGCTTGGAGGCGGTGGACAAGCTGGATCCGCAGAAGCGCCACTCACCCGCCAATCGGGAACTCCTTGCGCAAGGCTTGGGCAACATCGTCAGCGGCCTCCTGGGCAGCTTGCCCATCACCTCGGTCATCGTGCGCCCAGCGCGAATGTGAATGCCGGCGCCAGGACGAAGCTCTCGGCCATCATCCACGGCATCCTCTTGCTGTTCTGCGTGCTCCTGATTCCCAAGCTGCTCAACCTGATCCCGCTCTCAAGTACCCGCAATCCCTCGATAAAATATGAATATGATCTGGCAACGATTTCTCCGGTTCTCCAAATTCTTCGACGAACGATTCGAAGACCTAAATCGCGCGACTTGGAAGTCCATCCTGTATCGTGATTTTAGCGCCGGGCTGATTGTAGCATTGACTGCGATTCCCATGGCCATGGGTTTCGCCATCGCTTCCGGGCTTCGGCCAGAGCAAGGCATCATTGCCGGTGCCCTGGCTTGTATCGTCGGCCGGACGTTCGGCGGATCGAAGTATCAAGTGTATGGCCCAACAGCCGCATTCATTCCCGTCATCGCCGGATTGATGGCAAAGTATGGCGAGGCTGGCGGCGGGACGTTTGCGCAAGGCCACGGATTTCTCGTCCTGGCCAGCCTCGTCGCCGGCGTCACGCTCATGATCATGGGATTGTTGGGGATGGGCAAGTATGCCAAGTTGGTTCCTGACTCAATTATTGTCGGTTTTACCGTTGGAATCGCGGTCGTGATTGCGATGTCGAATTTTGGTGAAGCGGTGGGCGTGCAGCTCCCGTTGAAAGGTGGATTGTTCCAGAAGGTCAGCAGTCTGGTCAGTCAGGCCGGGAGCTTTAACTACTATGCGCTGTTCATCGCCTTGGCGACCTTGGTGGTGACTCGCGTGCTGCTGAAGATTTCGATTTTCATTCCAGGTCCCTTGCTCGCCATGGGGCTGGGCACAGCACTTGGAGTTTTCCTTTTCAAGGGCAATGGGGTGCTGTTGCTCAAGGATCGCTATCCCAACGGAATTCCGACCGACTTTTTCCTGTTCACTCCGCCGTATTTCCCGGGCTGGACGGCTTCGGTGCTTTATGACCTCGCCTACTTTGCCTTCGCCATCGTTTTTGTGTCGGCGGTGGAGAGCGTGTTGTGCTCGACGATGGCCGACCGGTTGGCGGACAACCGCAAGACGAAATTCAACGCCGAGAAGGAGTTGTGGGGGCAAGGCCTCGTGCAGGTGATCACGCCGATGGTCAATGGGTTCCCGTGCACCGGTGCGCTGGCTCGAACAGCCACCAGCATCAAGGCGGGAGCGGTGACGCCATTTGCAGGCTATTTCAAGGGCGTGCTAAAACTGCTGATCGTCCTGTTTCTTGCGAGCTACCTGGAATATGTGCCGATGGCCTGTATCGCAGGGATTTTGCTTTGGGTTGCCACCAACATGGTCAAGCCGAAGGAGATCAAGGAAGTCTGGAAGCATAACAAATTCCATGCGGGCCTGATGGTCTATACAGCGGTCATGGTCCCGATGACGGACTTCCTGACGGGAGTTCTGTCCGCGCTGATCATCTACGCGGTCCTCTTCAAATTCCTCGATAAACCTGCTGCGGCCGCCAAACAAGATGCCGCATAGACTGTCGTCTTAGCCACTAAACCAAAAAATATGATGCATCGCAACGAACGCACTCTAGTCGCTCTCTCGGGAACCATCTCCGATCGCAAGATTGTTGAATAGGCCGCACGGTTTGCTGAACTTGGGTTCGCCACGCGCTGGACGGCGGAGCAGGGGTGATGCTCACAGTTTTGTTGCTTGCGCGTTTTTGTTGTGCCTCGCACCTTCGCGCACTAAGATAATGAGTTCCAAGTCGTCCCACGATGCGCTCGACCATGGTCGCGGCTTCATCCCCACTTTCCGCTCGCTAACATCCACCAAAAACTAAAACGAGATATACCTATGCCCGTCACTAAAACTGAACTCACCAAAGCCCGGAAGATCTGGGGTAACGCGCTGGTCGCCATTTCCAAGGCCTACGATACCAAGGGAATTGAAGCTGCAACTAAACTGGCCAACGCGGCCTTGGACGGAGCCTACGGCTACAATCTGGGTCCGGTTCTTTTCAAACCGACCTTGACCAGTGGAGAAAAAACCTTCCGCCCCACCCGCGAAGGGGCACTCTCCTATTTTGTGGGACAAAACCCCAAATTCTCCGACAAAGGCTTCGCCCTCAAAGGCTGGCGTTCCGTTAAATCAGAAACCGCCGCCTGTTTTATTGAAGGTGATGTAGCCATGTGGATGGGTTGGGTCAGCTTCACGGACAAAGAAGGTAAAGTTACAAGAGTCGACAAAAGCTGGGGCTATAAGAAAGACAAGAAGGGAACGTTGCGCATCGTTCTTCACCATTCCTCGCTGCCTTATTCGCCTTGATCCCGACTGACAGTAACAAGCACACAGGCTGGCTTGGTTAGAGTGCGGGGCATCGATTTTTCTAAAATCCTATCGCGGGCACTTGGTCATCACTTGGCCCCAATTTGCCGCGCGGCCTTCACAAATTGCTTCATCTCCGGTTCGGATCCGATGCTGATGCGCAGATAGTTACGCACCTTGGGATATTTGAACCAGCGGACGAGCAACTGCTTAGCGCGCAGCTTCGCGAGCCAATTCTTGGCGGAAAAACGCGGCGGACGAGCGAGGATAAAGTTTGTTTGGCTCGGCAGCACGCGCCAACCAAGGCCGGTCAACTCGCGCGTGACTTGCTCACGCGTGGCGACAATGCGGCGGAAATTACGCTGGTAATGAGGTAGATCATCGAGCGTTGCGAGGGCAGCCACTTGGCCAAGGCCATTGACGTTGTAACTGTCGCGCACCTTGTCGAGTGCGGCGATGAGGGTGGAGTGCCCTACGAAGTAACCAATGCGCTGGAAGCACAACGAATAAGCTTTTGAGAACGTCCGAGAGATGATGACGTGTGGATACTTCAGCGCGAGTGCAAGCGCGTTCTCCCGGGCAAATTCTACGTACGCCTCGTCGAGCACCACGACCCCGCGCGACTTGGCGCAAAGCGCGTCGAGTTCTGTCACACTGAAGCCGCACCCGCTTGGAGCGTTTGGCGTGGTGATGAACGAAAGCGCGGCCTTAAAGTTCCAGCCTCGTTGCGGCAGCGAGGCCAGCGCAGGCAAGGTGAAATCAGCGTTAAGTGGAATGGCGTTGCACTGTGCTCCGGCAATTTTTGCGAGTACGGGATAGAGCGAGTAACTCGGGCTGAAGAACTGAATCTGCGTCGCACTGATCTGAGACTTCAACTTGGCCGCGGGCTCAACAAACGCACGCGTCGCCAGCGCCAGCAACTCATCTGAACCGTTACCGATGATAAGGTTCTCGGGCGCGCAGCCGTGAAGCTTCGCGAGCCGCTCGCGCAGCGCTGAGGCGGACGGGTTCGGGTAGAGCCGGAGTCGTCCGTCCACGGCCGCCCGCACCGCCGCGAGGACTTTGGGTGAAGGTGGATAAGGGTTTTCGTTGGTGTTGAGCTTGATGAGGCCGGGAATCTTTGGCTGCTCGCCAGGCACATAGGCTTGTAACCGCTGGATTAGCGGGCGGATCAGCTTACGTGGGGCGCGAATAGCCATGCGGGGAGTTTCGCTTCGAACTAAGGAAAAAGTCGAGTCAACGCCGTGAGATCGCAAGAAACATTCAGCTTTTAAGATCCACGGATGCTCGACGTTACTGCCCTGCTGAGAACTTAACTTGGATTACTGAATACGTTTTGGCTCACGCGCCGCAGCGCTTGAGCAGGTTCTGTGTAATCCGTTGCACGCGTTCGTCTGGGCCGTGCGGGCGGCTCCAATGGCTCCACGGCAGGATGTGGCCCGGCGGCGAGCTGAGCCCTTGTGCCCACCAAATGGTTGCGGCATTGAAGATGAGGTTGTTCTTCGGACCGGAGAAAATGGTCGCCGTCCAATGCGCGGGCGTGGTGCCACCGCGCCAGACGGTGCCCTCGGCGACGACCTCGAGGCCGGGGAGGTTGGCCGGGGCGCCATGATGTTCCCAGCCAACGAGGCCGCGCACGGAGTCACCCTTTTTCATTCCAGTCCCTTCAAAAATCCAGTGCTCTGGCTTCGCGCAAACCCAGTCACCGCCACCGTTGAAAGGGACAATGCTACGCGCGCCCATGAGATCCGCCTCGTTGCGAGAGTCGCGCTGCCAGTCCTTGGTGAAGACGCTGATGGCGTCCTCGATTTCCTTGTCCGTCAGGCCGGCGTAGATGCCGGTGCGTTTTAGGATGCGGTTGGCTTGACCGTTAGAGGCTGGCAGAAACGGAGTCCGCCCGAAGACGGAATTGCCGCAAAGCCACAGCGCGTGCGTGCCGGAGGCGATGGCACTTTTTACCGCGTCGTATTGCCGCACGTCCCAATACTCGTCATGGCCGACACTGAGGAAGGTTTTGCAGCGCGTGATTTGCGCGGCCGTGAGACAATCCAAGTTCGCGCAATAGGTCACATCGTAGCCGTGCTGCTCGAGCCAGTAAGCCAGCGGAAACTCCCACAGCAAATACTCGCCGGAGCCAATGGATAGTGGGTGCTCGTAAATCTGCCCATATTTGCCATAAGGCCGATCAAAGCTCACTTCGGTGCCCACAGCGTGCGCACCGCGCGGGTCGGTATAGAGGGAGAAGCTGTCCGGCCATTTGTTGTAAGCTTGCCAGGTATTATCGCTGCATTGGAAAAGGAGGTCCGCCGGGCGATCGTCGCGGACAATAAAAATGCAATAGCTCTGCCAGTAAGGTTCCCCAGCTTGATCGGGCACCGTCGTGAGGCGCGCAAGATAGACGCCGCTAACCCAGTTCGCAGGAATCTTGAGGGAGAGGGAGGACTGCCACTTACATTCGCGTAGGCGATTCTCGCCAACGGGCGGATCGGGCTGTTTTGTCCCGCGCAGCGGACCTTCGGTCTGCATCAACCGCGCACCGCGTCCGCCGTAGTAACCAGTGCGGAAAATTTCCACTATGAACCGCGCGCTCGGGCTGGTGCTGACCATGAAATCGAGCGTCTCTCCTGCTTTTACGCTTTGGCGCGAGCAGTAACCCTCAATGGCGGGCGCGCGAGTGCCGCCGGTCTTGTCGAGGCGCACGCGGGTGAGTTGCCAGTCGAGCGAACCTGGCTTGGCATTTTCCTCGGCGATGAGCGTGCGGCGAGGGCTTAGGCCGGACTTTTGTTGGGCCTGAGCCTCACAGGCCACCAGAGCGGCGGCAGTGGCTGAGGCTTGGAGAAACTGCCGCCGACCAAGTTGAGGGGAGCGTGGTTTCATGCGAGCAAAGAGTGAAGTGGAGATGGGCGCGGCAGAGGGATTATTCAACGGCGGTGTTGAGCCGCTCACATTGGGCACAAGAAAAACGCCGCACTGCGCTCCAACACTCAGGTAGAGATTTGCACGTCCCCTTTTATGCGAAAATTTGGCGCGTGGCGGCGAGATCGCGGGTGATTTGAGCTTTTAATGCCTCGAGATTGGGAAACTTTTGTTCGTCGCGCAGCTTGGTAACGAAGGTGAGTTCCAGCTCCTCACCGTAAATTTCCTCCGCAAAGTCGAGGAGGTGAACTTCGCATTGGAGACAGGGTGTCGGGTTGGCAAGCGTGGGGCGGACGCCGAGATTTAAAGCACCGCGATGCGTGTGCCCGCGGCGGCGGACGTGCACGGCATAAACCCCGTTGGGTGGGAGCGCTAGGCCGGACACATCGAGGTTCGCAGTGGGGAAACCGAGCTGGCGTCCGAGCCGGTCACCGCGAACCACGTTGCCGGCGATGGAGTACTCACGACCTAACATCTGGCTGGCAGCACTCAGATTGGCAGTTCGTACGGCCTCGCGAATACGCGTACTGCTGACCGGGTCACCATCGAGCGAGACAGCAGCAAGGCCGTGGACGACAAAATTGAGTTCAGCGCCAAGCTGCTTGAGCAAGGCTACGTTGCCGCTGCGCTGGTGGCCGAAGCTGAACTCCGCGCCGACGCAAACGCTGTGCAGGTGACCGAACTCATGCGCAAGGCTACGGATGAACTGCTCACCAGTCTGCTCGCTGAATA
>Ga0194123_10007165_pt1 | contig 11226 bp, 18 predicted proteins | sample TA2MahsurfametaG_5_FD_155479 | JGI IMG/M metagenome (GOLD analysis project Ga0194123, IMG submission 155479) | Freshwater microbial communities from Lake Tanganyika, Tanzania - TA2015023 Mahale A surface | ecosystem: Environmental > Aquatic > Freshwater > Lake | place: Tanzania: Lake Tanganyika... | reverse complement strand
ATTTGTCAGCTTTCTTAAATTGAGCGTTTGTTGTAAATGATACTAACATAAATGCTAATGCAGTTACAACGAATTTTACTTGATTTTTCATATTTGTTTTTTTTGTTAAAAAATAAAAGGTGGACTTTGTGTCACACCCTTTGAGCTTAATTATTACTTCTAGTCTCCTCTACTGAAGATGTTCTATAATCGGTAACTAATTTTTTAAGGTCACCAATCAAAGTCCTTGCATTCTTTTGCGAAACTTTTGTTGTTTTGTTGTGTTCTAATTCAAACTTAGTCCATAAATCTCTCATTTGTTCAAACAATTCTTGTTTTTTGCTCATAATCTAATTTTTGTTGTTATGTAAATATAAGGAAAATATTTGATATCACCAAACTATCTTCCTCTTTTTCTTTTGAGTTCTAACTCTTTAAGGTAATGTGCCTTCCATTTATATTCAACGGAAATGGGTCCGTTTTGTTGTTTTTTCAGGTCATATTTCCAAATTGAAGTAGATTCTTCATCTTCAAATATGTATTCAAATTTTGTGAGTTTTTCCGCTTTACTATTGTTTTCTTTAGAGTTCTTTATACTCATACGTTAAAAAATTGTGGAAATTTTTTAATAAGATAATTTGCAAAAGCATTGTGCATTTTTTTAGAAAAATGGTGGTCACCCTCTGTTCCTACCAAACCATTTGTTTCTTTCCATTCATCATAAATTGTATGCCAAAATCCAATTTCTTTTTCTATCTGATTTTTATTGATTATAATATCCGATTCAATCTCATTATTCCAACTCCATATAAAAATTTCAAATGGTAAATATTCTTTTAATGATTTTAAAATTTCAATATAATTTTCTTTAGATGCATCGGAATCGTTTATAATTTCTGTAGTTTGTATCATTTTATCAACTTCATCATCTTCTAATTCAAAAAATGGTTCTGCTAATCTAAAGTCCAAAAATGGTGTTTCTTTTCGGTAAGATTTCGAACCTATAAAATAATCAAAATGAGAATTATCACCTTCCCATGTGTCAATAGTTTCAAATTCTATTTTTAAATTTGTATATTCAATATCCCAAGCTTTTTCATATCTCGGTAATCTAACTCTTGATAAAGTTGGTACTACTAAAATCACAAAATCATCTTTTGAAATGTTTTTTAAGTTTCTTAAAAATATATCCAATATAGTTTGAAAATCTCTACTAGGTTTTGATTTAACAATAAATGATTCTCCTTTAAATTTATCGGATACCTGCTGAACCCAATTTTTATTTGGTCTATTGCCAAAACCTGTAAAACTATCCCCTATTATCCAAAGTTTACTCATATATCAAATTTTGTATTTGGGTTTTCAACGTATCGAATATCATCCAATTCTTGCGGATTATCTCTATAAATTCTGTAAGAATCATCTTCAAAATGTTCAGTAGATACTTCAAAAACAGTAGAATTATCCTCTAATGCTGTAAGTTGATGTGGTTTTCCTTTTTCAATATAAACTACATCCCCAACATTTATTATCGTTCTGTTAAGTTTTGTATTTTCAATCCAATCAAATTGAAATTTACCAGATTGTACATACCACGTTTCATTTTTAATCATGTGATAATGCATGGAAAAATTACTACTCATTTTTGGGAACACTAAGAGTTTTCCGCAATATTGTGGGTCATTGTGTATCCATAATTCGTAACCCCAAATTTTTTTTACTTTTATTGGTTGTAAAATCATAATGAAAAACTTTCTCCACATCCGCAAGTTCGGCTCGCGTTAGGATTTCTAAATTCAAATCCTTTACCATTTAAACCATCTGAAAAATTTAATTCAGTACCGAATAGGTATAGTAACGATTTATTATCTACTAAAATTTTTACGCCCTTGTCTTCCGCAAGTGTATCGGTCGGATATTGTTCAGTATCAAATGAAAGTTCATAGGATAATCCACTACAACCGCCACCCTTTACTGCTACTCTTACAAATGGCGTTATACATCCACTTTCTTCTATAAGAGAATTTAATTTTTTTGCTGCTGTTTCTGTTACGGTAATCATATTAAAAATTAAACCCAGCTCCTAACCAAAATGTTTTTCTAAATGGGTCAAAATCAGTTGAAATTGAAATAAATTCATAATCATAAGTTATTCCAACACTTGTTGAAACGTAATTGTCTATAAAGTTTTTGAATGAGTATTTTCCGTTATTAGAAAGTATGTTCAACTCATCGTAAAATTGAAAATTTTCCTGCTCGTTTCCTATACCAAGTGATAAATTAACACCAAAATGTTTCATTTCCCTTCCTACTCCAAAATATACTGACCATCCTTTAATTATATCTTCTAATCTTTGGTCATTCCAAACTGTTGAAGCATTATAAAAATTCACATTTGGGTGATTATAAAATTCAGAACGGTCGCCGCTCATAATTTTGTTAAACTGACCTTTAAAATAAACACCTTTTCCAATCGTAAACCATGCTCCAAGTTCATTGTTTGTTGATAAATTGATACCAACCCTAACTTTATTTTTTCTACTTACTACCGTATCTGTTTTACCGTTTGATTGTACAAAAATTTTAGCGGGCCTTCTATAACCCCACCTGTCATAAACATCGAAATCATAAAAACTGTTGAATGAATATGGTGCTCCCCATCTATACCATTGGTTCCATCCACCAATTCCACCCCACATAGGTGGTGGAGGTGGAATGAATGTATTTTGTTTTGGTCTGTATTGTTCACGTCTTATTGCTTGTTTATCGAAACTTTCGGTAGATGAGACTCGTGATGTAGACGGGCTTGATTGAGATGATGTAGTATTACGGATTGATGTTTTTTGGTCTTTTTCAGTTTGAGAAAAAGCTGAAATTTGTACTAAGAGTATAAATAGATTAAATAAAATAAATTTTTTCATAATTTTAATTTTTATTTATTATAAATCTAAAAGAACGAAGTGGGTAGTGATTCAGTTCTCGTTCAATACATTTACGATTATTTGTAATATAATTACGATTTACCATCTCAATTGAATCCCAAAATTGGTTTACAAAAGTTGGTGAAGATAGTATCTGAGATACATAATTCCCAATTTGAATTTTTTGTAAATCTAATTTGGGAGTTTTACAAACAAGTGTAATGCTTTTAGATTTAATCACAATTTATTTTTTACACCAACCAAAACATACTTTTCCAAAAGTAAGTTTGCTAATTAGATTACAGATGTGTTTCATAGTTTAATTTTTGAAGTCCTTGTTTTTCACGATAATCATTTATTGCCGCTTTTATAGCATCTTCGGCCAACACAGAGCAGTGAATTTTGACCGGTGGTAGATTCAGCTCTTCGACTAAATCCATATTATCAATTGTGACTGCCTCATCAACACTTTTACCTTTTAACCATTCTGTTGCTAAAGATGATGCTGCGATTGCTGAACCACAACCAAAAGTTTTGAATTTTGCATCGGTAATGATATTATCACTAACTTCAATTTGTAATCTCATTACGTCACCACACTCAGGTGCGCCCACCAAACCGGTGCCAACATTGGATTTTGATTTATCTAATGTTCCTACATTTTTAGGATTTTGATAATGGTCTAATACTTTATCTGAATATGCCATATATTTTGTTTACAATAATAAATATACGAAAAATTATCCAATTTGCCAAGTTCTCATGCCAAATTTATTCCAGGTAAATGGTTGGTGATACCCCATATCTAAATTATCCAATGCTTTGATTACTTCATATTTTGTATCGTTTGGGCAGTAGAAAAACATAAATCCACCACCACCTGCTCCACTTATCTTACCACCGGTCGAACCTGCTTTTAATGCGGTTTCGTATAATAATTCTATTTCAGGTGTACTGATTCCTTTTGCTAACATTTTCTTTTGCTGAAATCCGTAGTCTAAAATCTCTCCTAAATCATCTATGTTACCTCTGATTAGGCAATCCTTAATAAGTTTTGCTTGCTCTACCAAAGCGTGTAATGAAAGTGTAGATGTTTTATTTTTATCTCTCATTTTTTTTACCTGTTCTTCTAATACTTCCGAACTATTTCGTGTTGAGTTTGCAAAGTATAAAACTATGTTATTTTCTAATTCATCCTGAATACTATCTTTTACTCTCAATGGATTAACTACTACATCATCACCTTTAAATTCCATATAGTTCCACCCACCAAATGCAGCTGCATATTGGTCTTGCTTTCCACCGTTCTCTGCAAGTTCAACCCTTTCAATTTGAATTGCCATTTCTGCAATATCATACTCTCCTAAAGGTAAATTAAACAATTCTGTATATACTCCAATTAAAGATACTATAAGTGTCGATGATGTACCCAAACCACTTCCCGTTGGAACATCTTGATAGGTAACAATATCATACCCAAATGGTTCTAACTTAAAACGTTTGCATACGTGATTGTGAGTTGCTTTAAAGAGCTTTAATCCATAAGAACAATCTAAATCATTACTGAACTCATGCTCCTCTCTTTCCTCTTTATTTACCCAATAAAACGATACCTTACCATCTTCTCTTAATTGTAAGGATGTGTGAGTAAATAAACGAATTGTTGTATTGATAATTGCGCCAGTATGATATTTACAATAATCGGGCATATCACTACCACCCCCACCAAAACTAATTCTGAACGGAACTTTGCTCCTGTAAACGGTTTTCTTCATCTTCAGTTATTTGTCCACCATTCTCTGCATACCAATTTTTTACATTTCTTTCACCAACTAATAGGAAAAAACAATTGTAGCAAAGAGGGCGAATATTATCTAATTTTCTATTGTTTAAATTACCATCTAAAAAATCTATGAGTAAAGGCATTTTACCATCAGTAATCCTTGCTTCACTAAATCCACAACTACCACATACTTTTGGTACATAACCACTATCAAATAATTTGTTTTTAAATTTATGAAGTGGATAATGTAAATGTTTACCGTCTATTAAATCATCTATGTGATATTTTTTATTTTTAATTTTTTTTGCTTTCTCTATTCCAATACCATATGGGTTTTTAAGGTTTTCAAATATACCATAAAGTTTTGCATACTTTTTGTAAGTATTATATGATACTCCTAACAGTCTTGCTGCTTCAAATGCTGAACGAGATTTTTCTTGTGCTGCTTTTATTTGTGATTCTAGTAATGGTTTTGCACCCAACCCTCTTTTACCTTTTGGTGTTTCGTCCAAATTAGGAAAAAAATTATCCGTTTGTTCCATACTTATAACATTTAATTATAACTATAAGTATATCAAACTATAAATTTATTTATGTAATCAATTATTTGCTCTGATATTTTTTTAGAGCCATTTATAGAATTGTGAACATCTAAACTAAAACCCTTAGTATCATCACTAAACATACATTTTTCATCTCTTATCCACGAAGCAATATTCATATTAAAAATATTTTTATTTTTTGAATAAAAATTTACGGAATTTTCGTCTATGTGTTTTTGAATTTCTTGACAAGTATTATAATTTAAGTATTTATCATTTTTGTTTGGTATTAAAGAAAATCTATTATCAGTTTGAATAAAAAGATACTTTATATTATTAAATTTAAACAATTCAATTAATGTAAATAATTTTGCCAATTCATCTTTTGCAAATATATGTAAATCAAATGATTTTTTAAAAAACTCTCTTGTATATAAAAAATTATCTTCTTCTAAAAAATCATAATTATCATTATTAGATACATAGTTACAATACCTCTCTTGATTTATAAAATAAGTTTCATTTCTACCGATAGGGGGTATTTCTATTATAACTAATAAATTTTCTAAATTTTCTTTTTTATTATTAATTATATAATTTAATGTTTTTCTGTATACCCTATTGAATGACCCACCAAATATAGATTCATTAACAATATCCACATTAAAAAAATCAGCAATTCTATTTGCATAATTATATTTTTCTCTCACCCAATCATATTCATTATAAGGTTTAAAAACATTTGGATTTGTATATTGAGTATTTTCTGATTTTGATTTTACTTTACTACAATCACTTTTAAATTTTGAAATATCTATTTCTTTTGTTTCTTCAAAAAATTCAAAATACCAAGGATTATTATGGTTATGTCCCCACATAAAACTACAACCATTTGAATAAATTTTTGAAAACATTATACTAACATTTTAATTAATTTTGTAAATGTAATATCAGCATTATCCGATGTATCTAAATCAACAAAAAATTCAATAGGTGGTTCATAATCTAATGCAAACTTATCTTCTCTACCTCTCATCTTTTTTGTGTGACAATAAATTTCTATAGCTTTATATTGCGATTTTAAATCTTCTCTTAAATTTCTATATGGTGATACTAAACTAATTACTACATCTACTCCCTCTGAATTAAGATACTTTGCTATATCAAACGCTTTTTGTATATTTCTTTCTCTACCTTCTTTTGAATAATCTGTGTTTGGAAATAATTCTCTCAATTTATCTCCATCGATATGTAATACGGATTTACGCCAATTCTTTTTATCTGTTTGTAACCACATTTGTAACTTCTTAGCTAAAGTAGTTTTACCGCTACCTGGCTGACCTGTAAATAGGTAAATCATAACTTATTTGTTTTTTAAGGCAAATTGAGCAGCTTTATGTGCAGGGGTATTTTTATCGTATTGTAATGCTGATTTAATTTTAATCATTTTACCGGTTTCAGGATTTTTTACCTTTTTATCTAAATCTTTTGGTAAAAGATTTTTCAATTTCATATCCCCACTTTTAGGCTGTTCTTTTTTATTTGGTATCTGTTTTTCTTTTTCTGAATTTTTAAATCTGTTTTCAGGTGCTTTTGGAATTTCATGTTTAACATGCTGCACTTTCATTTTTATATTAGGATATTTTTCTTTTAGTTTATTTACGGCTGCTACGTTTTTATGTGAATCATCTATAAAAAATACATCATCATATCCCTTTTTAATCTTGTCCTCAATCCAATCGGCTTTCTTTTGTGGGTCGGAATCTCCCAATGCCACTACATATGTACCTTCTAATCCAATATCTTTTAAATAATCCTTAACAGGTTTGTATGCCCCTCTAGCTGTCAGTACCACAATTTTTCTTTGCCCTTCTGATTTTGCAATAGTTTTTAGTAATTTAGTAATACCTTTTACTTCCTGAGGTTGATTTACTTTTTCGAAATCGGAGAAATCAAATTTATCTTCTTTTTTTGGTTCGTAAACTGCGTATTCACCTGGCGTAAGCTTTAATTTCTTACCACTTTTATTTTGAACATAAATAAATGAATTAGTTTTTACAAGTGTATCATCAAAATCAAATACTCTCAATTTTTTTCCTGTTGGTAATTCCTCCTCATTGATTGGCTTAAAAGCATTTACAAATGGATTGGAATAAACTTTTCCAAACTCTACTTTCATTCCATTCCATAACGAAGATATAAAATTAGCCATTTATTTGTTTCTTAGTCTTTACAACCTTTTTTTCTAAGTAAGTATTTTCTTCTCTTAAAAAATCAACAGTTACTTTGAGTTCTGCCACTTTTGCTGTTAAATCTAAAATCATTTTTCGCATTTCATCTTTTTCTTTAGATGCTTCCTCTAAAAGTGTCTCTAACTTTGATATACGGTCTTTACAATCATGGCGAATAAAATCATCATCTTTTTCTCTTCGTTGAGCTCTTTTTTCATAGTATCTAAATGCTGATGCACCACCTAATACTGTCAAAGCCGTAATAAGTACAGAATAAATATTTTCCATTATTTGTTTTCTTTACCACCAAGCTCGTGATAGCCGGTGTTTGCTTGATTAATAAATTGCATTGCTTGTGAAATATGGTCAGTAATCCAACCTGGCAAATTCTTTTCTTGTGTACCGATTTTACCTTTAAGCTCGGTAGCGTTCTTCATTATATCTTGCAATTGACCCATAGCCATACCAACCTCGTGGTCTCCACCTGAATCTGCTTCTTGCATTTTATGCCTTAATAATTCTGTCATTTTGTTAAATACTTGCTCTCCACCACTCTCACCTAATCGGTATGCACCACCCATTTTTTCATAAATCTTAATCCTATTTTTTATAGGTATGGATTTTTCTGCAAGTTTTTTCCAAATTTTCGGATGTGTTACTTCAAATTTCATATTTTTTTAGTTGTATATACGGATATAAATATAAAAAAAATTATCTTAAAACTTTTTCTCTATCTGCAGGCGAGTTAATAAATTCATCCTCTATTTTTTTTATAAAAGAAAGTATTGCATATCTACCTATTCCACCTGTAACCTCTGTAACCATGTGTTGTATATCAAATGTTTGTAAATCTAAGATTGCAATTTGACCAAATGTTGGTATAACTTTTTCATTGTTATTTAAAATTAAACATCCACCATCTTTTTCATCGTAAGTTTCATTTAAATAAATTAATAATGCACATATTCTTCCCGTACCTCTTCCATCCGAATGATTTTGTAATCTACAACCTACGTCATAATATGTAAACATTGGTGCAAAAAAAGAATATTCTTGTGTTTCATCAAAATCAAAAAAATATTTTACAATTTTTTTTACATAATTTTGAAACTTAACACTTTCACCTTTTTCGCCAAAGATTGGATTTAAATCAGAAAAAAACCACATTTGTTGAATTATAATTTTATCTTTATCTTTCAAAAACTCATTCTTTTTTACACATGCGTTTTCATATGTAAGAAAATTATTCTTTATTTTCCAACCATTTGCACCATTAGTAGTATCAGCTTTTAAATAAGTAAAATATTTTTTTAAATTTTTTTCCTCATTACATTTATAGTTTAATAACCAATTATAAAATTCAGAGTCAAATTCTTTCAAATTAAAAGTAGTATAACCTTCTTTTTTTAATTTTTCTTTTGATATTTCTATTGTCATTGAATTTTATTTATTTCGTCCTGAAACACAGAATATGATTGTTTTTTGAATTCCTCTTTTCTATCAATTCTTTTTATAATAGAATCATAATGTTTTCTATTTCTATAAATATAATTTTCACAAACAATATAGTTTTTTAATTTAAATTGATATATTTGTTCTCCATTTTGATTTAGTTTTTCAATACCCCACATTAAAAAAGTATCGTCAGGTCCATATGCACCCATAGATTCGGGTAGTGGTATTCTATCTAATAGAGGTTTTGATAAAAGTGTAAACCAACCAGCTCCAAATTTTGTTTTTGGCTGACCTGGAATTTCATTAATTACTGTTAATAATTCTACGTCACCTATTTCACCACTTTCGGAAAATGGATTATTATTTTTACAATAATCTAAAGGTTTATTTAGATAATTTTCATTTACTAAGCAATCCCAAGTAGTGTCCCAATATTTTACAATTTCTGGCGAAATAAAATATTTTTTTAAATTTGGGTCAGTTTCCGATAATCTATCTATACTTGCTTCCATATAGTAAAGAATCTTATCATCGAAACAAATATCAGTATCTAACCAGATAAAATGAGTAGCATCTTTACATTCTAAATGTGAATATCTTTTGGTTTGAAAAGCACCTATAATTTCGTCTCTGATTTGATAGGTAGCTTTTCCGGCCCAATCCGTTAGTGGTTTTAGTGAATTAAATCTATCAATAAAAAATTGTTTATCTATTTTAGAATTTTCCCAATCAAATAGGTAATCTGAAACTGAAAATGAAATGTAAAATTCATAATTCTTTCCATCTACAAATTTAGATGCTTTATTCAAATCTACCAATACTCTTTCCAAATCATCCAACTCATGTGGCATTACGAATGATGTTATAACTATTTTTTTCATTTGTATTTGTTTTCTATTAAATATTTCAATTCTTCATTTCTATCATATTGATGAACTAATGTGTATAATTCACCATTTGAATTTTTAATTTCATCACCATCAATAGTTGCTAATTCTTCAGTATAAGGTAAAGTATCACCCTTCTTTAATTTTAAATGTAATTGAGCAGCAAATCCCTCTTGTTGTTTTACAAATTGAACTTTATCTTTCCATTGGTGCATATGTATTAAGATATTATATGCGGCTTGGTCTGCTAATTGTTGTGGATTTGATGTCGTCAAACTCCATCTATAAATGTCTATAAATAAATCTCGTATTGCTTCTTTTTTACCCACAATAGTTCCTGCACAATATATTTCTTCGTTTTGCAACCATTCCCATTCCATAGGAAAACTTGTACCTGCGTTTAATCTCGCCCATTCTTCCGCTCCAAATTTAAGGGATTCGCTAAATGCTAAAATATCTTTAGTCATACATTTATTTAACCAATCCGTTGGGTCTTTTTGAAAAACAATATCTTTAACATCAACCCAAATAATTATGTCTGTATCGTATGTTTGCAATAACATATACATATCTCTAAATCTTTGTAGAATAATATGTTGCTGTTCTTCTGATTTTACAATTAACCAATCATTATCATCTAGGTATTTAATTACATCATCCGATACATTGTAAACTAACATTAATTTTTCACCCGTATAACCGCTTCTATTTATTGATTCTACAAATGGTCTAATTTGCTCTACACCATAATTCGTTAGAGAGCTTACTATTGTATATTTCATCTTTTTCCGTATTTTTGCCAATCGTTGTGCATGAATAATCCTTCGTTGTGTCCAACTTTATAATTTTGTTGAACCCACCATTTACCAATATTTCCTTCTAATGCAATCCCATCGCCAGCAAATGGTTTAACAACATCTAAATAAAATTGTTTTTTATATAAGCAAGGGTTATTAGTCCAATTACCATATCGAGAAGTCGTCCAAAACATATCTTCTGATTTTTTAATTTGCTCTGAAAATTCAATATCCGGCTCACACCAATGAACCGAATCTAAAAGATGTGGTGATGTTGCTCCAATCTCATCATCATAATAAGTTAATTCTTGTCCTTTATGTCTAAATGAAAAATGTGGATATCCTGGATTCTTTCTATGTCTTAAATGAATAACATCCATTCCCATTTCAATTGCCGATATACTTCTTTGTAATCTTTTGTATGTGGTATCTGTATCTTCTATTAAATTCCAATCATGTTCTAAAACTAATACATAATCGGATTGTGCATTTTCTGTAAGTTTGATAAATGCCTTTCCAATTCCAATATTAGAATTCATACCGATAAGATTCAATCCGAAATGTTTTGCTATTTGATAATCTTGGTCATTGAATTCTTGAAATAGGATAGTTACATCATTTACCATATCAA
>Ga0194123_10007161_pt1 | contig 11236 bp, 10 predicted proteins | sample TA2MahsurfametaG_5_FD_155479 | JGI IMG/M metagenome (GOLD analysis project Ga0194123, IMG submission 155479) | Freshwater microbial communities from Lake Tanganyika, Tanzania - TA2015023 Mahale A surface | ecosystem: Environmental > Aquatic > Freshwater > Lake | place: Tanzania: Lake Tanganyika... | reverse complement strand
TGGCTGAGCAATCCGTGGTGGGAGGTCCTACCGACAGGCGGGCGCCCCCAGGTGGGTAGGGCACCTGAGGGCGTGAACCCCATCCAGGGCGGACGGGGGGTAGGAGTGCAGTATACTATACTTCGGACGAATTGTCAACCACCAGCTGCGGCTTCGGCTCCTGGGCCTGGGCCTGAACGGGGGTGGCCGCCAGAGCTTCGTCGTCGAACGTGTAGCGCTGCTTGGGGTCCAGCCCCGCCTCGGCAAAAGCCGTGAAGAGCCGATCCTCAAAGGCCTTGATGGCCTGATTGATGTTTTGTTCCAAAATGGCGCGTTCCAGTTCCAGTGCCTTCGCCTTCCAATACTGTTCGGGCTGCATACGAACCTCCAGCTGATGAGTCTAGCACACTTAGGCCACCAGTTGCAAGAGAAACTGCTCGATAAGGGCGTCTTCCTGTCGGCGCTGGGCGTAGTGGATGTCGGTGGTGCCTCGGCCCTGGAGGGTGGGCGGCTCGGTCAGCAGGTCGCTGTAGCCGTTGACCACGGCGTTGCGGACCAGCCCCCCGAGGTTCATGCCATCCGAGGTGAGGGTGCCCGTGCCCACGATGGTGGGCTTGACGCGCACCTCGGGCAGGGTCATGGGGGGCAGCGGCGCGACCCGAAGCGGCATGGGCGGCACGTCGGGCTGGACATCCGGCTCGCGTGTCTCGACCGTCAGGTGCAGGGGTTTCGGCGCGTGCTCGGGAGATTGCAGCTCGTTGGGCGCCAAGTGGCCCAGGAGCTCGCCCTTGATAACCTCGCCCATGCGGACGAACTCTTCGTATTCCCGCATCTGCTTGCGGGAATGGCCGCCCTTGGGCTTGTTCTGTTTGGCGGTGCCCGCCAAAGTCGCGGGCGCACAGACGAGATTACCGACGCCAAAGATGGAGGTCAGCCCGGCCCCGGACAGACTGGCGGGCGCCGTGGTGAGCTGGCCGTAGCCTGCGTAGGTCTCCTCGCCCGTGCCGACCAGAATGGCCGGTGGCGTGACGTAGGTGCCCGTGCCGATAAAGGGCACATCACCCGTGCCGCTCAGGCTGGCCGCGGCGGTCGTGAAAGTGCCGACGGCCTCAAAATTGAGGCTGCCGGTTGCACTCAGCGACGCCGGGGCCGTGGTGATGGCCCCATCGCCCAGGTAGCCCCAGACGCCGGACGCGGCAAAACTGGGCGGCCCGAAGCCGTCCGCGTCGGCTTTTGACTCGTAGGCGACGGCGATGTCGGCGATAGCTCGCCAGACTACCCCAATATCGCCAGTGCCCGTGATGCTCATGGGTTAGGTCGTGGAGTCCGTGGGCGGCGCCGAAGGCGGTGACGGGACGGGCGGCATCCCCGGGAGGGTAGGCGTCGGTGTGGGCTCTGGCTCCATTTCAACGGGAAAACCTTCCTCCGCCGACAGTTCTGGCAACAGTGACTGGACAAATTGTCGCACTTGCGCAATCCGCGCCGGGTCTGCGATCTCCTTACGGCGCTCGCCAATAACCCCGAACTGGTCATCGACAATACGCATCACCATGGTCAGGGCCGAGCCCCCCACCGGAATCCGGTAGTCAAGTTGCATACTCCCAAACGTGATAATCCCTTTAATTGCCATTGCTTACTCCTGTTGAAGGGCCGCCACAGGGGGTCCAGGTATTGGCTGCCCAATGATCGGGTCCGTGTCGTATTCAGAAATGAGGCGCCCATCGTCGTCAGTGCCGACCGCCGCTTTAATCTCTTTGTCTTGGCGCTCCCCAAGGACAAGCCACGCGACTGTGATGGGCTCCGGGTTGTCCGTGTAGATGTGCAGCGTCGTGCCGTCGAGACGTCCACGCAGCTGGCAGAATGTGTCAGACAGATTGGTGAGCTGGCACTGGAGGTCCCGCATCAACGCGGCACTGGTGCCCGGGAGAAGCTGGGCCTCTGTGTCAAGGTCCAGCACGGCATGGCTGCTGACGGTGGCGACGCCCCGGTGCAGGACGTCAGCCCGTGGGCCTTCAATGCAGGCGTAGCGGAGACGCTTTGTGGGCGCGACCGGGTGCGTGATGTCAAAGCTCTTGGTGCCCGTAGCCGTAACTGTGTTATTGATAAACACGGCGTTATGGAAGTACGCGGCACCATGAAACGTATGAGAGTAGCCGCCGACAGTTGACGAGCTTCCATACCCGATGTTGTTGCCTGAGCTAGAGTAATACAGCGCCCAGATAATAGCGTTGTTAAGCAGCAAGCCAAAGTTTCCACTTTCGCCTATCAGGTAGTGTCTCTTGTTGCTGTCATCTCTGATTGAGAACCCGGCATAGCTATTTTTTTGCCCCTGTATTTCAAGTGTCCCGTAGAGCTGTGACGTGCTTGGGTAGAGATGGGGAGCAGTTGACCACCCACTGACGGAAGGCCAATAACAGCCGTAGCTTCCGTTGAATTGCAGCCAAGTGTTGGCTTGGTAGTAGCTGGTGCCAGACTTGTTGGGCGCGTCCATGTTTCCTGCGTGCCACGCGGTATTCCCGCCAATGACCACGGACGAGTTGACATAGAGACTGCCTTCGACGCGTAGGGCATACCCACTGAGCGGGCTTGATCCCCCGATGGTTGACGCAAGTCCGGTGCCACTGGGATATGCGTAAAAATGCCATCCAGAACTTGTGTCATACAGTCCGAAATCGCGTACTCCCGGACGGCCCATAAAGGATGTAGCCGAGCCAATGGTCCATCCACTCCACCCATTGTGACCCGTGTTGTATGTCGTAAAATTTCCGTATGTGGCACCGGCTGCTTGTGATTCCCAGATGCCACGGCCGTAGGTATTGTTATACAGGCCGGTTGTACCTGTGTTGCGAAACCAGTCCGACGAAATAAACTGTCCGCCAGTTACCGCTTGGTGCATAGTAATGCCGCCCCCTGGAGAAATCTGGATTGACCAACCTCCACCGTTGTGCAGCAAACCAAAATTACCAGATGTTTCGGCGTAGACGTAGCCAAGAATCGCGCCTGCGTGCCCATTCCGAAATCGAATTCCCTGCGTGCCGGAATATGCAACGTTCCAATAGCCTGAGTCAGAGTAAAAGTGATTTGCCGTGGCAACGTTGTACAAGCCCTTACCACTAACGTTGTTGTAGAGCCACCCATTTACATAAACATCTGCAAACGTCGGACCGTTCGACGTATTCAGGTTTTGATTGGCGCTGTAGCCACCCCCCGACATGGCGCCGATTTCCGATAGCGTCCAACTAGCGTTGCCAGACCCGTCTACGCTCTTCCCCGTGCTGCCAATCGTAATGGTGCGGGCCGTGCCCCAACTGGCCGTTGTGATATTGGCCGACCCATTAAACGAGGTGCCGTTGATGGTGCGGGCGGTGGTGAGGGTGGCCGCACTGCCCGTGGTGTTCTGGTTGAGCGTGGGGACGTCACCCGCCTGGATGGCGCTCATGGTGACGTTGGTGCCGTTGCCCCGCAGATACTGGCCGCTCGTAACTGCGCCAGCGAGGGCGTTCAGGGCGCCCTGTTGCGTGGACGCCCCGGTGCCCCCATCGGCAACGGCCAAGTCAGTAATGCCGGTGATGGACCCGCCGGTAATGGCGACGCTGCTGGCCGCTTGGGTGGACATCGTGCCGAGGCCGGTGATGTCGGTGTTAGGGATGGTCGCCGACGCCGTGAGGGCCGAGGTGCCTGCGCCCTTGACGTAGCCCGTGAGGGTGCTGGCCCCCGTGCCGCCGCGTGCGACGCCCAGTTGCCCTGCCCAATTTAGCGTCAGCGTTTGCGCGGCAATGCTGCCGGTGACGTTGGTATCGTTGGTGATGGCTTGCACGACATTGCTGTTCAGACGGGCGGCGGCGAGGGTGCCCGTCCACCCGGCGGTGATGGAGGCGGCGTTGACAAGGGCGGTGGAGGAGCTGCCCCCGAGGGTGAGGGTGACGTTCGTGTCGTCGGTCTTGGTGAGGGCGGCGGGGGCCGCATTGACCCATAGGGTGTTGCCCGCGTTCCGCTTGAGCAGGTCTCCAGCGGTGACGGTGGAAATAAGGACGTCGTGCAGTTCGTTCAGTTCTTGGCCGTTGACGACGCTCACATACAGGATGCCGGAGGTGCCCGGGCCCTGCTTCACACACAGACCCAGGAAGACACCGTGCGCGGGCTGGGTGGGTCGGGTCGAGGTAAGGTCCCCGGCAGTCTCGGAGAGCCACACGAGGGCCCCTTCGGTCAGGTGGTTGGTGTTGAGATTGCGCAGGAGACCCGAGACACAGACGTAGCCTTGGGCCGCATTCGCAATGGACTCAGCAGTAATGCCCAAGGTCGTAGCAGCAGTGGCTTCGGCAGAGGCATCGGCCAAAGCAATTTCTGGCCGGTCGCCGTGGGTTCCCAGAATGTAGACGGCCTTGCCAGCGGCAATGGCACTCCCGGTGCGATTGGAGACGCGGACGAGTTCTTGGGCCCCGAGGTGGTAGGTGATGTTGGCGTTCAGCCCCAGCGCGGCGGTGACATCCGTGGTGTCCCAATACAGCTTGGCCACCCCGGTGGCTTCAGCCGCCCCCGTGTCCAAGGTCAGGCTGTCGAGCGTAGGCGCATCGGTCCAAGCGGCGTCATAGTTGGTGCCTGACGTTTTTTTGAGAATATCGTTGGTGGCGCCCCCGATGGGCAGGCCTTGTCCCCCCACAAGGTCATCAATGTAGGCTTTGATGCTCGTGAAGAGGGCATTGCCCAGTCGAGTGACGCCGTCCGTAATGGTCGGCCACGCTGCCATAATGACTTACCCCTTATTCTCGTTGTAGGTAAAGGCCGTCACGGCCACGTTCGCTCCGGCGGCAATGCTCGTGGAATTGAGGATAAGGTCGGCGCTGGCCGTACCCACCGAGCCGTCAAAAACGGCGGTCGTGCCATCGGCCTTGAGGGCGCGGAACCAGCTGGCGGTGCCCGTGGCGTCGGCGCTGCTGTCGGCGGTCAGGCTGTTGGCCGTGGCAACGCCGTTTGAGGCGGCCCCGAAGGCGGTAACATTCCAGCGCAGTTCGGCCAGCTGGGTCTGGGTCGTCACGGCGGTGTCGGCATTGGCCGGTTGCGCCCCATCGTAGAGGCGGAGGTAGCCGTTGTCGAGGAGGTCGCACACTGCATCAGCGGCGGCAGTAACGGCGGCATTAGAACGCTTTGGATTGACGGCCATGGGTTACTCCTGGGGAAGGGCGCCCGGGGTGGGGGCGAGTTGCGGCACGAGCCCTTCGATGAGGCCCGTCTCGGGATTACGGTTAATGGTGTAGCCGACCGGCATCTTAATGCCCGCGTTGATGTTAATGGGCTGGGGCGGCGCTGGTGGGGGTGCCGGCGGAGGCGGCGGGGGCGGGGGCTGCTGGAGGTCCAGCAGGGCCTGGAGCTGTTCGCGCAGGCCGAATTCGCCCGCCATCTTGAGGGCATCGTCCGGGTTCATGTAGGAGAGGTGGATGATGGCGTGCCACGCGTAGGCGGTGCGCAGGTCCTCAGGTAAGTCCATCGCCTCGGGGGACTTGAAGAGGTCCGTGTGAGCTTCCCAGTGGACGCGGTGGTCCTCCCAGGGCTGGGGCTTCTGGAGGGGCTGCTGGCGCGTCATCTGGATGTTTTCCAGCTGGGCCTGTTCCTGGTCGCGCTGCTCACGGTCAATTTCAAAGTCCGGGTAGCCCATGCGAATCATGTCGAGGAGACGGCGGCGGACATTCGGGTCGCTGCGGTCGCCGAAGAGGCCATCGGCAGCCATGCCCCGAATCATATCGACGCGGGCGCTGCGGAGCATCGGCATCATCTGGTCGGGTTCGATTTTAATGTCGGCCTGGTCGTCAATGTTTGATTGGCTAAACTCATAGACTTCGGGCAGGTTGTTCCGACCCGCGATGGAAATGAGGCGGGGCACCGTGTAGTAGAGTTTCATCAGGTGCCGGATTTTCAGGTAGGCTTCTTCGAGGCCCAGGGCATTGCGCTGGATGGCAGGCCCGTGGACTTGGTCGGCGGCTTCCTGGAGGAGGTTGGTCTGGAAGCCTGACGAGGCGCCCCCGGCCCCACCCAGCGAGGACGGGTAGATCATGGTGATGTCGTCCATCTCCTTGCGGATGGTATTGAGGACGTTCCACGCATCGCCGATGACACTACTGGGCTGGAGGAACTGGGGCATCGGGATGCCCGGCACGAAGTTGACGTTCAGGCGCTCACCCGCCTCGGAGGTGTAGGCGTCCTCGGCCAGGTTAAGCTGCTTGGCCACCACGAGCTTCGGGAAGAAGTGCATGGCCAGATTCTCGCCCATCTTGGAGCGGTATTCGTTGTATTCGGACTGGAGCCCCACCATGCGCTCAATAAAGGCATCAGGCCAGAACTGGCCGGGAGCCGCGTCATCGCAGTATTCGACGCACGGGTAGGGGTTGCGGTGGACGTGCTGGAAGTTGCCCGGGAGTTGTTCCTCGTGCTTGAGGAGTTTCTGGCCCGCGCAGATGACGTAGCGGCCTTGGGGGTAGGCGGCACAGGGCTTGGTGAAGCACTCAATCATGAGGGCGTAGCCGCGCCCGTCCTTGATGTCGTCGCCCATGGCGGTGACGGCGCGGGAGGCCATGCCCATCTGGCGCGTGCCCAGGTCGGCGATTTGGCGCTGGTAGAAAAAGAGGTCGGCGTCCGAGGATTCGGGCGCAATGGTGCCCTTCTCCAAACCGAAGCGCTCCTCGATATCCTGGGTCTGCATCATGCGGACGCGCATAATCTCGGGCTGGTCGGCCAGGAACTCAATGCCAGGGTCGGCGGGCAGGAACTCGAACGCGGAGCCGTAGTCAATTTCGATGTCGCCCATGATGGGTTCGCGCCGCCCATCCAGTTCGACGGGCGCATAGCCAATTTTGTCGTCGTCGTAGCGCAGCCACCAGAAGGCTTTGCCCGTGACGGGAATCCACTGCATGACCTGCATCCACTTCTTGCGCAGGTCGCCCTTGCGGGTCACGTATTCGAGGGCTTTCTGGGAGGCGCGGGCGTTAAAGACGTCTTCGCGGTCCGCCGTGGCGGGCACGACGAGGGGAGACGGCGGCGTCTTAGTGTATTTGGCGACGCGGGCCACGTATTTGGGCTTGATGTGGTTGATGCGGAACCGCTTGCGGTGTGCCGGTTCGCGCTTGATTTCGATGCGATTGAACTCGGCGTTCCAGCGGACATCGGGAAAGCCGCGCAGCGCCGAGGCGTTCAGATACCACTGGATTTCGTAGGGCCGCCGCATCTGGCGCCGCACGTCGTATTTGTGGTAGACCTCGGCGACAAGGGCGTCGGGGCTGAAGGTGCGCTCGCCTGTGGGCAGATTGGGCTCGTTGGCTGGATTCGGGGGGTTAGTGGCGTCCCCGTCAAAGGAGACGGGCGTGCCTGCGTCGATGGCCATTACATCAATCCTTTCAGGACGTCAGCCGGGTCCAGGTATTGGTCGAGGGGGTCCCACTGCTCCAGCTGCTTTTCGGCGGCCCGAAGGGCCCGCTCGTCGGCGCTGGAGGACGGCAGCGGTTGGGCGCTGGGGGTAAACATTTGCATCCACGTCTTCATAAGGTCGGTCGTGGCCATCTGCGCGGCGGTCATCTGTTCGAGCACCTTGGCCTGCTGGTGGACCATGAGGCGCACCAGGTCCATCAGCTCTGCGGCTTCGGCCACGGTGGGCGTTGTCTGGATGGGGACAGGCGCCGCAGGCACGGGGTGCTTGCGGGGGCGGCCCCGCTTCCGGGGTGTTACACCCAGGCTTCCGTTAGGTCGCTGTTCTTCCGTTTGATGCATGCCACACCTTCTTCAAAGAGGCTAGGGATTTTCTTGGGGCGTTCCATCGTGGGCATGTGGAGCAGGGCCACGCTGGCACCGAGGGCGATGACGGAGGCAACGTCGTCGTGACGGCCTTGGGGGGCGGCGATTTGAACGTTGCCCAGGGCGTTCATCTTTTTTTGGAGCTGGGTCAGCTGCTGATAGACGACGGGCAGGTCCAGCAGGCGCAGTTTGGCGGTGCGCATCAGATGGAGGAGCGACCCATACATCTTGGCTTTCGATTTGCCCGTAAAGTCATTGCCGACGATGGCGAAGTTGTGCTGGAGCGCCAACTGTTGGAGGGCTTCCAACTGGTATTGGTCGCTATAGACAACTGAGATGCCCCAGGCTTTGGTCAGCTGGGCGATTTCGTCGATAATGGTGGCTGGGTCCAGGCGCTCGTTCCGTTTGCTGTCCGGGGTCCAGGTCTTGAGGACGTCGTGGACGACGGTGCCATCCGGGTCCATGTGGAAGATAGCGAAGGCAAAGGAGTCGTGGCGGAACGCCGGGTCCATCGCCGCGACGTAGAGGGGACGCAGGCCCTCGGCCTCGTTCTGGGCCCGGGTGCGGGCCTTGCCGTGGCCCTTAGTGGCCCGTTCTACGAGTTCGATGTTGAAGAAGCCGCTGATGGCCGACACGAAGCGGCACAGGGACTCGCGGATGAAGGCGTCAGGGTCTTGGTGCTTGAGCTTCTGGAGCTTCTTCTGGGTGATAACCGGGTTCTCCATGGCGGCGGTGGAGCTTTGGATGACGAGGGCGTCGGTGTATTCGAGGCGGTCTTCGGGGTCGAGGTGCCGCCCCCCAGTCCCGGCCTTCCAGTATTCGTAGAGGAGGCCCTCTTCGGTGTAAGGTGTTGAGATAATGAATTGCTTGGCCCGGGGGAACTGGGACTGGGCAAAGGAGACGGCGCGCTGGACTTCGTAGTCTGGGTTGGCCGCCTCGGCGGTCCGATACCAGAAGCCCACTTCGTCCATGACGACCAAGGGGACAGCAATGCCGCGCCCCGTTTTGATGGCCGGGGGCTCGGGGGTGACGACAATGCCGTTCTTAAAGTCGATGCGGTCCCGACTGGCGGTCAGGATTTGTTTGCGCAGCAGGGGCGCATCGTTGGCCAGCAGAGCAATGAAGATCATGTTGGCTTTGGCGGTGGCCAGGTCCTGGGCGATATAGGGCACCACGACATCTTGGCCCGGCTTGACATACGCAAGGTGCCCGCCAAAAAGGATTTCGTAAAGAGCGGCGAAGGCCGTGATGGCCGAGGACTTACCCGACCGGCGCCCCAAGATGCCCACGAGTTGGTCGTATTCCCGGGGCACGTAGGGCACGGGCTGGGTCGTGAGGGGGTAGCCCAGCTCGTCGTAGGTGACTTGGTCGTTGAAAATCGCCCAGATGTCCAGTTCGCGCCCGGCCAGGGGCAGGCCGTAAAAGGTTTTTAGGGCCACCTGCTGGGGCAGGGAGAGGTGCTTGGCCCACAGGGTGCCCATAAGTTGGGGGTCGGCAATGACCTCCGCAAAGGGCAGATAGGGCAGGACCTCGCTTGTGGCCTCGACCTTCTCGGCGACTTGGACTTTCTTGGGCGGCATCGGGACTTAGCGGCCCAGCTGGAGGCTGCCGTCAAGAACAGCTTCCCGGATAGTGTCGAGGCAGCGCCGATTGGCTTCGGCCACGTCGTCGGCGGTGGCTTGGATGGTCTGGCCGTCCGGGCGCTCGTAGGTGGCGGTGAAGGTGCCGTCGTCGTGACGCTGGATGGTCAGGGGCAACTGGAAGTGCCCGTTCATGAAGGCGTCGGTGTAGCGGTCAAACATTAGTGGACTCGTTCGGGATCTGGGGGATCGGTGTCTTTATCCACGCCGTATATAGATGTCCCGCTTTGGCGGCCAATCTCCGCAGGCGTCTCGGCGCTTTCCGAGGGTCCGTCAGGCGCAGGATCTCCTGACGCATCTGGGCTCGTCGCTGCTGCCGGGAGAGCGGGAGGTTCTGGGGTGATGTCAATGCTGGTCTCCTCCAGGAGGGTTTGGGTGCGTTTGGCAAAAATGTAGGCCGCCAAGTCGTCGGCGTCTTGTTGCTGGGTCTTGGTGACGACTGGGGTCTTCTTAAGAATGTTAGTGCCTTTGAAAATTTCCAGGGCGACCTTGGCATTGCCCTCGGTCAAAGCTCCGACTAAGGCGTCGTGGGCTAAGGGCAGCAATTCGTTGTGGAGCTTGTCCTCAAAGCTAATCAGCAGGTCACCCTTTTTTGCCAAGGACATGGCTTTGGCGACGGTAGACTTAGCAACACCAAAGTTTTGGGCAATTTCGTCGTGTGTTTTACCCTGCATGATCTTGGCTTCGAGCATTTTGAACGCCCGAGCCTTTTGGTGTTGCTTGTTGTAGAGTTTCATAAGAAAAGGGGGGTGGAATCCTGCAACCCAGGCCGGGCCGGTTGGAGGAGGAGGGAGGAGCCAACCTCGTCCTGGAGAGGATTCCACCCAAACATGCGCCGCATTATACCATATTTTTGCAAAAAATACCAAGAAATTCGTCAAAAATGCCCGGTTCATGTTGGTTCAACTCCGTAAACTAAGCGCAAAATTGCCAAAAGTCCTTTAGAATCAAGAAGTTGCAAATTTTTGATGTAGTTCAGGGTGAGCGAACTGGTTCATGCGACACAATGACGCGAAGTGCTTGATTCTAAAGGACTTCTGGGTGGTTTTTGCACAGTGGTTTAGGACCCCTTATATGTATAGGGGTTTGAACCACCCTGATTGGGCCACAACGCCCGGGCGCATAGGAGGGTATAGGGGCGGCGTTCCCCAGCCGCCCGCCCCCTGAGCCCTGGGCGGAAGCGTTCGGGGCACCTAGAGGCTGGGAGGGGGCACAAACGGGGGTCCTAGCGGCGCGTGGGGCCTGGACATTTGCGGGGGGCGGGAAAATTTTGCGAAGTCTTTTTCTACCACCGCACCCACCCTGGGGGGAAGAAGTGGGGGCAGGTGGGCAAGTGGGGTAGGGGAGTGCCATTGGTGTCCATGCGCGGTTGGGAGCCGAACATTGCGTTTTTCAGGCGCAATGTTCGCGGTTTTTGGGGCAGTTTTGGCGGTTTTTGGGGCAGTTTGTAGATTTTTTTGGAGCAGTTTGTAGATTTTTATTGACATTTACAAACGGCCATGCTAGACTGGTGTTGTCAGTGGGAATTAGCCTACTACACAAACCAGAGAGCATATCATGACGCTAGACATGAATGAAGTAAAGAAAGCGGTAGAGGGCACGGGTGAGAAGGGCAGGCAAGTATGCGTGGACGCCATCCAGATTATGACGCAGGCGGAGGGCATCATCACCGCGGCCACAGACATGGTGGCAGGCCTGTTGCGTGAGGTTACGGTTGCGGTTGGCCGCGAATCCGTCACGGCTGAGGGCATCTATCAGATCCCTTTCGAGGTACGAAAGGGCGTAAAGTCTCTGTTCTTCGCTGCTGGGGCCGGGGCAGGTCTTGACACGGGCCGAGT